>JAABUP010004824.1_pt1 | contig 21538 bp, 20 predicted proteins | sample 5559201 | NCBI WGS metagenome assembly JAABUP01 (sample SAMN10711887, study PRJNA513373) | rock metagenome | isolation source: Antarctica rocks | place: Antarctica | reverse complement strand
TAGGAGACTTTCACTAAGGCTGCCACGTCAATTTCGTCTAATAGTAACGTAGCGTAACAATGATGTCGTTAGGAACAGCTTCGTTGAGGCAGAGTCGTCCTATGAGACAAGATGTTCAACTCTCCAATAGGAAGACATTCTGGGCCTAAGTGGGCTTCTAGCGTCTACCAATTAAGTTTGGTGCCTTTGCTCGTCCCAGCAGTGAACTATCCCGAAATTTCCAACACAGAAAAAAGGCAGAGAACAACTTTGTCACTATGAAGAATGCGACTCTTACGGCCACCTCCTGTCTATCTCTGAAATCCGATTCATATGTCTACAAAATTGTACCCAATAATATCCGGATCGCCGCAATTTTGTCCGACGATTCCCTCCGCATAATCGACCAGAATACACTACAAGAAATTCCAGACAGTGTTCGCCAGACTGCGCACAAAGGCGTGACCTGCTTGGAGACTGATGGGTCCTCGGTCGTGACAGCCGGCAGAGATGGCGTGGTGAGATATTGGGATTTACGGGCCCGAGGGAAGGCTCTTGAGTTTTGGGATGGTAAGTAAAGTACTTTAAAAACTCACCCCTGGTGGATTAAACCAGCTTGTCAGTCATCGCCAATACTCATCATCATCAATGTAGGTAGCGGTGCCGCCTACCTTTCGCTATGCCTAGGCGAGAATGGGCCTGCTGTTGGTACTGAGTTGCAAAGTTCTCAAGCCTCTGTCATCGTGTGGTAGCACCCCAGAATCCCCACAGTCTGTTGGACGCTTATCATTGACCTAGGGACAACAGAAATCTGACCAAGCCATCACTCCAATACGTCGAGAGTCACAATGATGATGTCACCGTGGTATGTTAAAACCTGTCTTCCAAATGACGAGCTCTAAGCGTATCGACCAGGTACAATTTCAGCCGCAGAGATCCCAAAAGCTCATATCCGGCAGCACGGACGGCCTTGTAAACCTTTACGACCTCACCCAAAAGGATGAAGACGAGGCACTCATCCAAGTAGCTAATCATGGCAGCTCCATCAACCACGCTGGTTTTCTCTCTGCAAGCCAATTCTTCGCCCTGAGTCACGACGAAAAGTTTTCCATCTACCACGTTGATGACCAAGAAAACCTTACAGACGACCTACCGCCGACCGCATTCGGCGATCTGAGGCCGCGGATCAATTGCGAGTATGTTGTTGACGTTATCCCGTCTGGCGCTGGTGAGGCAATCATCGGCGCGGGCTCGCATAGCAAGCAAGAGCTCGATCTAGTGGCTCTTCGACTTACAGAAGGATCCTGGGAGCTTGACCCTTACAATACGATCCGCCTCCCTGGTGCCCATGGAGAAGAGATCGTTCGATCAATGTATTTCGACCATAGTGCGCATGCAATTTTTACAGCAGGTGAAGATGGCAAGATCAAAGCTTGGCGAACCACTGGCGCCGTTGACAATAGTGAAACCCAGGTGGAGGACGCCGAAGTCGAGTGGCCAAGGAAAAAGAAGAAGAAGAGAAATTCAACGGACAAGGGAGACGGAAAGGGTAGATTTAAACCTTACTGACATTCCACATGTGTCCTTGCGGCATTGGCTTCTGGAGAAACAGACAAGCACGAGATTGACAGTAGATGAGCCACCGAGTTTGCCTGTGAGTACCCCTACCAACACCCTGCTAATGTACTCTCATGAGCCCCAACTCCTTGCTTAAGATATGCATGCTGAGACCATATCCACCATCCCCATGCCCTATGGTACAAAGCTTCATGCTACCGAAATCCGGGAAAAGCAGCAGTAATAGCTTTGCGCCCTAATGACACAAATGGCATCAGTCAATTTTAATGAACTAGACGCATTTGAGCACTCACATCTGGACTGTCTAGGCGGTCCTTCCAATCCTTCGTCATAGAATGCTCGATTATGAACACTTAACGTACTCAGTCTTGTCCTGATCCAATCCCTCCTCAGGTTTGGATCTGTTGGCGGTGTACTCAAACGGCCCGTTCCAGTCAAAACGATTGGGGGACCGGACACTGCTCTCCTCTCTATCGAATTCATCTCGTTTTGGCTTGTTGTGGGCGCTACAGGATTTGCCCTCGGCGCACTGACGGCCCTCCTTCCCATCCCTCGGCTGAAGCCTGCGATCCACCGTCTATTTCCCGCTTGGGGGTCCGACGCTTGTCTGTTAGAAGACCTCCCAGCTTCCATTTCCTGTCTCATGCGTCTGACTTGTCGCTCGTGCCGTACCATGACGTTAGTAACGGGTTCTGTAACGTAGAATTTCGAGGCAGATGACAGGACGGCAGCCTTGCACACAGGGCAGAGGGAACTGTTTTCGCGAAGGAATGGGTCGATGCATTCCGGGTGATAGATATGGTGGCAAGGAAGGTGACGGATCATTGTAATATCAAGAACGAAGTCGTCGAGACAAATAGGACAGGTGGGCTGGGACCACTGAGAATGATCAGGCGAAGAGGAGCCAGGCGCAGCTTCAACCGCAGAGACGTCAGAGGAGTCGCGTACTGTAGTGTTTGGTTCCCCTCCAGTCTCTTCTTGCTGAGTATAGGGCGACATAGGTAGGGAATCGATGGCTTCTTGGGTGATGCAAGTGCGTTTAATACCAAGGGTCTCAAGATTGACTTCGCCATTGTCAACACGGCGTTGGAGATCCTGGCGTCTTCGACGCTGGACCCAATGCATAAGCAAAGAAGTGGTACCAACAATAAGAAGAACAAGACCAAGTATGATGAGCAGGAAAGCCCAGAGCGTAGGCAAATTGCTGGACTCGCTTGTGCCGAAAGACGCGTAGAGCCGTACATAATCCGAAGGATCGAGTTGCTCCTGGGCGAGCATGTCCGCAATCCTCGTAGTTGACGAATTGCCAGAGTATTGACCCATTTGTTGCATGATTGCTGCTCCTTCGGCTCCCGGTATGGCATACACGGGGAACTTGTTCTGCGCCTTCCATTGTCCACCATCATACAAATCCCAAGCTTCAGCATCTGCGAGGGGCGGCTTGACCACCCCGTTGTCCGGAAGGAAGGTCATGAACGCTCTAGCACCGCTCGAAGCCGCCAAGTAGGATTTCGTACAAGGCACGGAGATCCATGGCGCAAAAGCTATGTAGGAGTACTGCTGGTCTAGAAGATTGGCTTTTCGGGTAGCATTGTTCGGTATGTAGGATTGAGAAGCGTTGACGCAAGGATCCGATGGACTGAGGTCCGGAACGTAAAGCAAACCTTCGATGTCTGCACCATTAGAGACGGTATTGGTAGAAAGAGTACGGAGGTTATCGTCATCGTAGAGCTCGAAGGAGATATTAACATTGACTCGCGCTCGCTCTGTGCCGGTTTTAGAAATCAGCAATTCGTTTCTCCGGCAGACACAAAATTGAAAAGGTAGGTCCATCCCACCACACGCGAAGACGGTCCAAGGCGGATGATCATCTCAAGCGCTTACCGGGCTCTGGAACATCGGACTTAGGGTCAGTGAAGGCAAGTACAAAAGTGTCGACCGATTGGGCAGCTGACTCTAATCAGTATCAAACTGGCTGTAGAGGTGGTGGAGGAGCCCACTCATGGCACCTTATACCGCTCCAGTCGGCGAGTTCAGTGAATGCGAATACCCCGACTTCGGCTTTGGGAGCATTTGAGAATCATCTCGGAGCCTCAGGCGCGTCGCCACAAAATAGAGCAGATGGAAGAAATGGTCTGCACAGTCGCTCGAGCCAAAGAGATTAGATAAGCCGCTAGCAAGCGGAAGAGCCCGAAACCAATCTTCTTGTGTCACTAGCGTTATGTAAGTGATTCACCTGAGGCATCTTGAAGACCTGCAGCTCATCAATGGACAACATATCAACAATCAAACGCGTCAAGTTCCAGAGTGAGATTCCGAATCGCAATGCGAGCTTTTCCCGACACTACTCGAAACAATGAATCTTCAACGCTTTTGACTTCTGGACCGTTCTCAATTCCCCACCGTCTCCATCCTCGTTCACTTTCTAGAGCTCCGCAAGCCAGTCTCCAGCTTCAATTTTTGCCTTAGATCAAGCCTCAACTTAGACTGACAAGTATGCCACCAGCAATAAAGAATGGCAAGAGTAAGGGACGCGAAGGGAGGCAGTCGCGTAGCCGCAACACCACCCCCGGCTCCATCGCCAGCGCCCCTCTCGCATCGACCACGCCATCGCATACGTCGTATCTGGATATTCCAATAGGCAACCTCATGGTTCCCACGAATATATCGTACGATGACATTCTCGAGCGGCATGGTGGATCTGGGGGAATACCAGACCCCAGCCACCTCACAACCATGGTGACCGATTTGAAGCAGCTGTGTGATCTGGCGGCAACGAGGAATGAGACTTGCAATGCAGGATTGCGTGCTCTAGCAGGGAGACGGAAGGACGTTCTGGAGGAAGAGCGTGAGCGTGAGCGTGAACAAGAGCAGGCCGCTCGCGCTCACGAAGCAGAGGAGAAAGAGAGCTTGAAGAAGGAAGCAGAGGAGCAGGACCAGGAAGAAGACCAAAGAGGGGAAGAAAAGGATGATGTAAGGGGCCAGAAAGGAAGCAAAGGGAAAAGAAAAAAAGAACCTAGTCGAGTGAGGGAAGAGCGACCCATGAATCACGGTGCACATGGCCTAGCAAGGCAGGATGGTTTAGACTTGCCATTGAAATGTAGGTTGATACCCACCTTTTTGTCCATTTACCAATCAGGATGTGCTTTGTACAGTTCTAGCACAGCACTATTTAAATGACTACCACTCGCTTTTCTTTCCCCCTATCTCTATGAACATTTGCCGTCTACCTTTGGTACAATTAGGGTCGATACTTCACCCTCCTACATGTTTCTTCAATGATCGCCCGTTTTGTCACTATCGACATACCAGGGAAGCTCGATCTCGAGAACGATAGACTCGAGCTTCTGAAACAAGTCTATCCACAAAAGAGAAGATGGAGCAATACTATCAGCATAGGGAACAGACCTCGACTTAGACCTCGCAGAGCTAACTTTCAAACAGTATCACCGAGTCTGCCTGCTAAAGGAGCACCCTCACCGGGCAAGAGGAAGCGTGATACCATCTCTGGAAGCTCTTCATCGCTATCCGAAGCATCTCCGCTTGCATCGCCTTCTACTGCCCCTCCCCCTCCCGAACAAGAATCTGCTCGTGCCACGCCCTCGTCAAGTACTTTTTCTGATGACGCACGTCAGCCACCGCCCGCCGCAAGTATAGCTCAATACCAAACTTTCGGGCCCAATCCTTTGACGTTTGATGATCCCACTGTTTATGAGATTCTTCCGGTCACAGATGACATGACTGACGAGGAGAAGAAAGACATATACTGTGTATCTTCGTTCCCGCATGATGATTTGCACGATCTCATAGCTGGCACACCTCCGAACAAAGATTTCAGCAATGCTGTGAAACCAAATAACCAGGTCGCTTTCCACACATTTCACTCCTACCTCGAGAATTATCTACGACCGTTAAAAGAGGAGGACATTGGCTTCCTGAATGAGAGGGTGAGCAAGTTTACCCCTTCATACGGTGTATGCACTGACTTCCTCAGGGTGATAGAACAACCCCGTTCATCATGCCTCGGCGTGGCAAGCGCCACTACACTGAAGTGTGGGCTGAAGAAGATGGATCATTATCACGGGACACACCAGACGAGGACAGGCTACCCCCTAACCAACCTCGAGGTAGCCTTGATCAAATGAACGACGAAATCGCCGAAACCAATCAGATCTCAGCTGGACCGCTCACGAATCGTCTCCTTTCGACCATGCGCTTCGAGCACCGCGCTCCGCCATCTGAAGATAAAGCACAGCCTAATGGACTTTCCAATGGGAGTGGAGATCCGTCCCTTGCGAATGGCGAGCTAACCAATGGCATTAGCCACGAGCCCGCTCCCTCCGATGAAATGAGTGCTAACAAATCTCTTCCTCCCGCGACATCACTACCCTCCGCAGACCGTGGCCAAGCAAACGCACCCTCGCTTTCCTACGCCCAAATAGATGAACGCCTCAAGGCTGAACTCCGCCATATCGGCTTTCTTTCACCGGACAACGAACCCGACTACGATTCGCATTATGATGACGAAACCGCAGAGCGACTGCGTTATCTACAAGCCGAACTAAGGCGGGTGAGTATACTCAACGGAGCACGGAAACAAAGAGTCTTAGATTTGGCCCAAGAGCAGATGGCCTATCAGGAGTATGCTACTATCCTCGAAGACCTCGACGGACAAGTGCAGCAAGCGTACATGAAACGCACCCGGACGCTTGGGAAATCAAAGAAAAACACCAAGCGACCCGGTGGTGCGGGTGGAGGCAGTCATCCAGTGCATGGTGTGTCGAGTGACTCGGGGGTCAGCAAGCCAGGAATTGGGGACGTGGCAAGGCAACTGATGTCGAGGAGAGCTAAATGGGAGGAGAAGATCGGACCTGTCTTCCGAAACGACATCAGGCGGGTCAGGGGCAAAGGAGAGGGAATCTTTACGGATGGGGACATGGAACCGTTGATGGCGCAGGAAAAAGAGAGGTGGGAGGAAGAGGAGGACCAGGTGCTATGAAAGGTTGATGCCGAGGACGATTGGTTGATGGCATCACGATACATGCGAAGTGAAGATATCGGCCATTGCACAAGATTTAGTCAATTCTGATTTTATATACACATCTCTCTCTATTTTACTCGGGTTCTACTTGAGCTGGGCGCTCGTTCCGTACCGCAGAGCCGCCAGTCACTCCGTCACTTGTCCCGAGTAATCTGCCATTCAAACATACCACCTCCATTACCGACAAGATGTGATCTTACATCTTGTCCCTACCGTGGGGGCATGCGAACCCCTCTGAGGAACCATGATCAAAGCCATTTTTTTTGCCACGTTCGATGTCAATGAAGGTCCACTCTCCTAGCCCATTGTTCATCCTAAACTGACGAACGTGTAGGCCCAAAGGTCGTCCATCAAGTCCCCACTTCCTCCATTACCGCCTCTCCCTCCACACCGTCCATTCCTCTCCTGCATTTCCCCTCGATATCCAACCTCATCATCCCTCACCCCACCGTCTGCAATACCGGTCTCCTCCAATTGACTACCTCCCACCACCGTATCCTGAGTTACCCACAACACATCGCTTCCTCCTTCTATCCGCGCAACGCGTACACGTTCAACTTTTGTCTCGTCTTGGCCGAAGATGCGGATTTCAGCTCTTACGTCCCCGTAGTGCGGAAACTCAACACGCTGTTTCGCACGCTCGAGGAACAGAGTCAGTTCTTGTCGAAGGATGGATCGCAGCCGGACGCGGGGAAAATCTATGCGTTGTGTGAAATACTGCTCGAAGATCTGAATAATTACAGCGAGGCTATGATTCCCATCGACGCCTCCAACACGCTCAATATCAAGCTCTTTCCGACATATCCACCTCCCCCGCCCTTGTACGCCCATCATGTGCCTCTCAGTACCGTCCATCTTGAGAATCTTGTAGACGAGAATTGGGACTTGACCATGTTGAGGGTGCTGCCCTGGATTGACGGTATAAACAGCGTCAAGCAGATTGCCCTTCTCGCGGACGCGGACTTCAAGCTGGTCAAGAAGGCGATCCGTCATCTATTGTATTACGGATGCGTGCTGCTCCTCGACATTTTCTCATTTTCGGCCATCTATGCGCCTACGGCCGAGATACACGAATTCGTGGAGACCACCGAGATGCAGGAGGAATGTGCGAGATACGTCACTATACCAGACGTTGAGGTCGGTGATGGCACTAGCTTTCCACGCTCTTTGCGCGAGGATGAGGTTGTCAAGGAGCGAATCGGTGGGACTGAGCTTGCCGAGCTCTATCTCTCAATCAAGCAGGGTCAAAGCGTCAAGAGCTGGTGCACTGAGCACGCCGATGTGGTATCACAGCTTGACATGCGGCGCTTCATCACTTTTGGTGTAATCAAAGGCTTCTTGTACAGAGTCCACAAATATGCGTTCGCCACCCCAAGCGCAAAATCGGCGTCATCAAAGTGGCTGACCAAAACGAACCTTGAACGCTCGAACCGCAAGGGAAACGCAGTGAAGGAAGTCGGGGACAATCAGGCGGAGGATGTGGAGCTGACGAAGTATCTCGATGGTACTCATTCTTTTGATGAGATATGTACCGACCTCATGATCAGCGAGAGAGAACTGTCGACGAGATTAAAGGTAAGGGGAGATGTGGAACTCATTTGCCGGTGAAGGAATGGGGGCATGGAGAGATCCTTTGGGAAGGCGGAGTGTCAGAGGATTGAGAACCGCAAGATGCTTCAGTTGATCCCATCTTTCTTTTTTCCCTTCCTCCTTGCCTCCTGTCAATCCCATGCTGTGAACATGGTCCATGCCATAATCCAGAGGAGCAGAATTGTTCTTACCCATACCATCAACTGATTAGTGAACAATTTAGACGCCAGTCGCAAGCTGCGCTCTTGCCGTGTACATTGTGACGGCAAAACATGCGCAGTCGCCGAGTATCTCATTGGAATTTGGGATGGCTTTCGTTTTCAACCGTGGCTCTGTAGGCCCATAGAGAAATATCTACCATGTCTTGATATGGACATATCCATAGTTCTCAATACTCACCACGGTTTTCAAACTTTCCCTTTCTAGGTATGACATCTCACGTCTACGCTGCCATGGCTCTGCCATACCCTAAGAACTGTAAAGTTGATTGATTCCGGACTTGTAGTCTAGACTAAATGTATGACATTTCCCCGAAAAAGGTCCTTCAAAGGAGGCCTCATTTCCTTGCATTACCTACTTGCAGAAAATTCCTCCTCAATGCTACATACTTGGCAGGCTCTAGAACCCTAGCAAAGCGGGTGCATATGGGGAATCCCCTTGACATTCGACATCTATCAGGAGATAGGAGACTATAGCTGACCATTTTTCGAGACAATCTTGCAGCAACCTTACCATCAAACAGACGTTTTCGGAAGCCAAGATCCTCAAGGTCCGGACGAGGACCCCAAATAGAGCTTATTCATCGATCGTTAATGATGTTAGGACACTCTATTTCTTTCAAGCTACTACCTTGTCACGAATTCTATGCTCACATCACGCTGGGTCTCATTCCCATCTTAGTACCCAATCAGTACTCCAAGCTCCTGCACTCGTGGCATTGTTGAGCCCTGTGACAACCAACGCCTTGCTCGTCATATCATAATTGATGTTATTACTTGGTAAAACATTACCCCCAAGTGACACCTTAGAAACGCTTTGCTGCACGCCCAATACAGTGATATTGGCTAGCGCGTTCCCATCCTTATACAGTCCTCTTACAGAGGCATACAGTGCGCTGTTGGAAGCCGTGAACTGTGCCCCAATAATTAGTAACACATCTCTTTGGCGTTGAAATGGGAAGACTGGGCAACCTACTTCAACCAAGAGCGTGGCGTTCTGTACGAGACTCTCCCCATCATCAATGTACAATTTCCCGTTGGCTGTGCCCTCGGGACTCAGCGCAGCAACGACTCCCCAGGGATTCTTCCTTGCGTCCCTCGTAACAAGTGCTGGCTCTTGGGTCGGGATCACGTTGTTTCCTCTTATATAAACAGGAATATGGCCAAGCGGCGCATCAATCGTAACGTTCTCTCCGGGGCTAACAGTGACGGCAGAAAGGTTGTACCAGTCATAATATACTTCACCCTTACCAACACCAGGGAAGACACCGCTAACATTCGTGTAACCTTGACCCAACACTGGGGTGACTAAAATCGCTGGACCCAGAAAGAATTGACGATCGGCTGCTGCGAGGGATGGATCATTGGGAAATTCCCAGGCTAATGCGCGCATGACTGTCGAACCGGTATTGTGGGCCAGGTAAAAGAGGGTGTACATGTAGGGGAGGAGCTGGTATCTGATGTTCATGGCGGTCTTCGAGGCATCGATGACCGAAGGCCAGACATACGCTTCCTGATCGATCGCCGAGAGGGTGTTATGATTACGATAGAAGGGGAAGAAAGCTATCGTTGATTAGTGTCACGCTCCCATCAGGATGTGGTCAGATATAAGTCGGAGCTTGGAACGAATCCCAGGAGTAGTGGGAGCGTAAACGCGGACTTGAGAATCTGTATGAAAATGTGGTTTCAAAGACACGTGCCACATACCTGACAATTGCATCCATCGATTACACAATTCTTCGTCCGAGTTACCATTGAAGCCACACGTGTCCACTCCAAACATTGGAATGCCGAAAAGGGAGAAGGATAAGGCCTGCGGTATAGAGAAGAACATATAGGCAAAGAGTGAGGTATTGTCACCGCCCCAGTGACCAGCATATTTGCCACTACCCGCAAAAGTAGAGCGGCCGATTATGAACGGTCGCACCCCAGGAATTGCCCGCAAGAGAGCATTGTAGGTTGCGTTCAGAATCTGGTGGCCGAAGAGGTTATGGACATCGTACTCCTGAGTACCATCCGCATGAGTGGCATTGGGGGAGATTGCGTGTGCGGCCAGATCACCCTGTACATTGTTGATGACATAGGGCGGATGATTTATATTTCGGGTGCCTGGTGTGGGTGTCGTTCTCAGATAATCGGAGCCTGTGGTCGAGGAGGCTGTAGGGTAAGCAGATGCTTGGCTGGCAGACAGAGAGGAAGCGCCAGCAGCTTCAGTAGCGTTTGTTAAGTTGAAGCCTTCTGGATAGCTGACGATCAAATTCCCAGGCTCACCAGGAAGGAAAAATGACGGATGCACTGGATTCATGGTGATGTTCCCTGATCCGCAGCTGCCCACGCAGAACGATGAGGCTTCGGACATATCAATCCACGCGCCGTCGAAGTTCACTTTTTGATGCCAATCAACCATTTCATTGATCCACCACTGTCCACCACCGCCACTAATCCAGTCTGGGAAAACAGTGTATCCTGGCCAAACGTCTCCAATATAGAGGCTTCCATCTGGATTGGTGATGAAAGCTCCTGTCATATTGCCATTGTCGAAAGTCGAATAATTGTCACTCGCGTTCGTGGGATTGGGAACGTAGATCGCAGAGTCGATGATAGGAATGTAGTGACGGCCACTCGCGTGGAGAGCCGACAGGAAAGATTCCCCCTCACTGTAACCAAATCTGATTGGATCATTGTCAAAGTCCCGATACTGGTTCATGTAATCGATATCGGTCCATATGTTCTCCAAGGGGATCCCGAAAGCCTCGTAGTTGTCGACTATTTGTTGGGCTACAGTCCAATTTGCGTATCCCCATCTACATTGACTTTTTGATGATCCACATAGTCAGTCACTTTCTTCTCAAGCAAATTCTTTGAGTTGTGAGATATTCATAAGCAGGCTTGATGTTAGAAACGAGTTAGGGAATCATGGGCCAGAGAGTACGCACTGGAATCCGAAGGTAAAGTATTGTTGCATGACAGGTAGCCCTATGGCGCTTTTTTGGTATGCTGCGGTCACCTCTGGTTGCGTCGGCCCTGCGTAGAAATACAAGTCGATGTTGCCACCCAGAAGACGCCACTGGTAAATTTTGTGATCAGTATTACTTCATCCAGAGGCATGCAGAGTCCATGGACAATCTCGTGATACAATTTGGGCAGACGAGAGAATCGTGCTATCAGCGACAAATCCTAGATGATACACGGAGAATGACTGGAGGACACGTGACTCAGGGACACGTCTTACAGTGATATTTGTTGGCCGTAGCAAGATCTCCTGACCATGCGCATTACGGCTATACAAGCCGTGAGAGTATGACACATAGTCTGCCGTGGCATTGAGCTCATTGCTTGTGACCAGCGTCAAATTGCCACTAGAGTCGCTTTCATAGTATCTCGTGTCGAGATAGAACTGTTGAAATTGCGGATTAGAATTGTTCAATCTCAAAAAATATAAAAAAAGACATCTTTAGAGGCTTGTCTCATGAACAAAGGCTCAAAATATAGGGTCTAGGAGTTCAGAACCATACTCGGATGGATAGACTCTCGAGCCAAAAGCCAACTCACCGGGTGCGACCCATAGATGTTCCTGTAAAAAGCAGATTAGACCTCTTACTTAGTGGAAGGCTTCAAGATTGGATAGATCAACGTACTCATCAATGGGATCTCCGACATCAGCTGCCCACATGGTTTTCGAAAAATTGTTGCCAAGCCTCAATCCATGGATCGTTTCTCCCAAGCCATACAAATTGTAATTCTCCGGTAAAGAGCTTGCGAACTCGACGAATTGATCCTCGAACACTAGCTTTGTCCCTTCTGTCGAGAAAAGGGTATCACCGGTAGATAGTCTGAACACAGAAAACGAGAAAGTCGGTTCGTTACTCCACACAAAATGTAGATCGTTTGTCAACACGGTGCTATTTGCGTCGGGATCTGCTGTCGGCTGATGGACGATATAGTCGGGAAGGTCATACTGAGTAGAATTCGAGGGACCAATCACAGCAGGTGTAATTTTGACTGCCAATCTATCTGCCGACTGATATTGCACTGTAAGGTTCAAAGTAGATAAATCGTTCCCATAGAGATTACACGCTGTCCCGGCCAGTGTCAACGTTGCTGTCAGACCCAAGGAAGTCCGAGCCACATTATTCGCTGTATAGCCAGGACAAACATTCTGAGCATCCTTTGCTTCGGGATCTTCGATGTTGGCTATCAAATTTGCACCGGAGTCGGCTGCCGAGGGGACTCTGAACAATCGGCAAAGTCAACATCACTTTCAAGTACTCTTAGGAACCGTTTTCGGCGTCATTGAATAGCAGTCGGTCAAATTTCACTTGGGAAACATCCTACAGATTGATTGGGATGCCGAACGCGAAGAGGGGGCTCAATGTACATACGTAAATATCTCTCTAAACGACGTCGGAGTTCCACTGAGATCGACGGCGGTAGGAGCGGCTGTCAGCGAGGGTGCTGAAGACAGCGAGGCAAGGCCATCAGCGCCGCCGGCAGCGGTAGTCTGAGCGTAAGTAGAAGTGCTTAGCCGCAGTGTAATGTAGATGAAGACATTGAAGACGGTCAGGGGAGAGTGGGTCATGTTTGGGTTTGGCTGGCGGAGCTTGATCCAACCCAGTGCATAGGCGGAGAGGAAAGCAAGATAGAGGACTGCCAAGGTTGGGGCTACGTTCCCGATCTGGAGAACGTTGGACACGACGGAATAAGCGTTCAAGACGTACTCGAAAAGGTGTGTACCCTCCATGGCCTTTATGTAGCCTAGGTGGGGTCAGGTTCCATGTGTCATGAAGGTGCAACGGAGACTATGACGAAGCTCAGGCGCACTTGATTGGCAACTGCTCCTTGAGGAAAGAGACGAAGGGAAAGGCAGCGGCAGCAGCAGGTAAGGCCCAAAGGTGAAGAGCCAGGCTGATCATCTGGACGGTTTGGAGATGGTCCCAGCAGCTGCAGAGTCCGCAGGAAACAATGGGGATGTGAGATCAACGAGGTCCAGAGAAGGCCCGATATAGGGAAATTGGAGACGCTGAATGGATGGCGTTGGGGCTCGACATGGACGCTAGAAGTGGAGAAAGAAAGACACGGCCATCAGCATTTATCGAACGAAGACGTCATGTGGTGAATAGCCACGAAAGAAGGGTGCCCCGTGTTCGATCGACTCGGAATCTTAACGTCGGCGGGGAGGAGTAGCAAATTCAACCGGAGCTGCGGGAGAGCCTTCGCCAAGACTTCCATTAGTACAAAGTACCTTACATAATCCAACGGTTTGAGCTTCGGCACCGGGGCATGGCCAACCTCAATCTCAGAGGGTTTGACTTGTACGGACAGATGTAGGTAGACACGAGCATAGGGAAAGGACCTGTACCGATCCAGATGGTGCTGTTTGTAACAAGATTCATCTGTATCTACTGTGCATGGCCATCCCTTTTAATATGCCCTCGCAAGGGAAACGTGCTGTGCCACTCTGATAATCCGAATTACACTCCTCACGCGCGACTGGCGCTCTCTCGAAATAGCTCCTGCTCGATAAAGTAGACAAGCCATGCCACAAGCAATGCAATTCATGACGCCTGCCGATGTGCTCACCTCCAAAGCGCCGGACATGTACACGGAAGCCCAACCAATCATGCTATCCAAGAAATGGCCCGGGGGATATCGGAAGCGCGAAGCTCGAGGCCCACCGCGCATCGCGAAAATCGTAGCAATGCAAGCAAACGGACCTCCCCCTCTCACACCCTCTCCTCCCCCGCTCGTGCTTTCCCTCGCCGCCGGAAGAAGTCCATTACGCGCCGGGCCGCATTGCTAGACCCCGCGTGACTACCGCCGCCGTCTTGTTCGTAGGCGTCCACGAACCTTCGATTGTTCTTTTGGAGAACACCGGGCCGTCCACTCCGGCCTTGCTCCATAGAAGCCCGCGGGGCCTCCTCTTCGTAGCTGTTGAATCCCTGAGGATAGAGAGGCCGCTCACGTCGAGGTCCAAGTGATATCTCGGACTCGGTCGGGGTACCTAGATAGGACTGCCCAGGCTGAGGCGGTTTGGATGAAGGGTAGAGATCCGGCGGTGGATGATATTGCGGGGTGTTATACTGAGTTGGCTGCATCGTCCCCGAGGCTGGCTCAGTTCGCCGCACCTGTTGCGTAGGACTGCCTCGAACACGGTCTCTTTGACCATCGTACCCCCCAGGAATGTTTTCTTCTTGACGGAAGTTGCCACCCCCGCTTTGGCCCCGGTTGTATGCCATAGTCTGGGGCCGCGCTTGGCCCCGGCTAGCAGGTGGTTGCTGGAGACTGCTCGACTGTCTCCGCTCAGATACCGGTCTCAAGTCCGCCTGGTCTCTACCACTTCCTGTGCTCGCAAAACTCTTGAAGGAGAAAGAGGCAGGAAGGAGAGAGAACCTTCGTGGCTTTTCCTGCTTCACTGGATCACTATCCTTCCTGAGATCACTGTTCTTTCGACCAAAACTAAACGATGGGCGCCTTGAGTCTGTGGATTGCCGAGGACTATCGACCGCAATGGGGCCCTTCATGCTAGTGGGCGGATATCTCTTCTCCCTTTGTGGCTCCCCGGGAGACTGCGGCTGAGATCGACCCCCAGATATTGACCCTGTCCTGAAGAAATTACCTAATGTGTTCGAGCGTTTGTGTCCTCGAGACGGATCACGTGCCGCTGAAGAGGAAGCGTCGTACTGCTGAGTGCTTGGAACTCCGATCGACTCTTGCTGTGAGTATGACTCTGATTGCGGGATAGGTGCAGAGATGTTATATTGCTTTCCATTCTTGGGCTGTGCGAGCCGTCCTTGTGCATTTGTAGCAGCTACTGTTGGAGCAAGTGGCTGGCTATATGAATTACCGCGAGACGGCAATCTTCCATGCACAGTAGACGCCATCGAGCCTCCCGTAGTTGGTCTCGTTGTTGCCGATGAAGGCATTTGACCAAATGCACTCGTCGAATCTGAGACAGAGCGTGGATACTCTTTTGGTGGGCGTGCAGGGGGTGCCATATCCCGCTGAGAGCTGTTCGGTCGCTGCTGAGTCCTGCCTGTGCTCGACTGGTAGACTGAACCTTGTTTTATATTCTGAGACGGGTCTTGCGGCAGCGGCTTTGATGTTGAAGGAATCGCCTTAATTTGACTAGACACAACTTCAGGACCTTCGGTTCCAGCCCTTTGCCTGGTTCGGGATTGACTAGCAGCTGGGGTAGTTGCAGATCCCTCGGTGGCAGGTGAACTGAGGGGAGGTAATGCCTCGCCCCTCACCGTCTGTCTTTGGGGCGCAACATACTCAACTTGAACAGTCCTTCGTTTGGGATCACGTGGGGCTTTGGTCTTTTCATTGGCTTGCTCCGGGTCAATCTTGCCTTGGTGACTGAGAGCGCCAACAGGCGACATGTTGGATGGCTGTGTCTTGGCTGGCTCGCGAACTGAAGCACTTCGAAAAAGTTGAGGGGGTTCTTGTTGATCCGTAGGAATCGTAGCGGTCGCAATTTGCCCAACGGTCGTAGTGCTACTCGTGACTTGGGCCACGACATGAGCGAAGTCGCTCAGCCAACTGTGTCTGGCGACCTCGAAGAGATCTGCACGCTGTCTTGGGTCAGGAACCAGAATTCTTCGAAGAAGATCCCTCGCATGCGGTGTGACGTATTCTGGAAATGTGAGAGGCGTGGTTGTGATGTATTTGTACAGTAGATTTATATTGTCGCCTTCAGGATTTGCAGGATCGTCGTCGAATGGCAGGTATCCCGCTAACATGGCGTACTGCGATTCACATTAGAATGAGAGTAAGAAACATCTGGTGGGGGACTACAGACTAGTATGACTCCACAGCTCCAGACGTCGACCTTCCTACCCGTGTACAGCGAGTCGGTCACTACGAGCTCAGGCGCTGCGTAACACGGACTACCACAGCTTGTAGCCATCAAATCGCCTCTCCGACTTCCGTTCTCCTGTACTCGATCAAGGTCTCTTCTCTTGACGAAATTGCGGTCCGTCAGGTTCTGCTCGATCTCGTTCTCTAATTCGTCGCGAGGGTCAAAGGTATTAGCAAAACCGAAATCCGTGATAACAATGTTTCGATTCCGATCGAGGAGAAGATTTTCCAGCTTGAGGTCCCGGTGTACAATTCCTTTCTTATGCAAATAGCCTACACCAGAGACCAATTGAGCAAACAACTTTCGAGCAGTGTTGTCTTTGAGGTATCGATGCGTCAAGATGTAGTCGAAGAGTTCCCCACCCGACGCGTATTCTAAGATGATGCCAATGTATTGAGGGGTTTCAATCATTTCGTGCAGTCGAACAATGTTCGGATGCTCGAGTCCTCGTAGAATAGTTACCTCACGATAGATTTTTGGTAGCCGAGCCGGATTACCATTGAGAGTCTCTCGTCGGATGAGCTTAATGGCGACTTGGACCTCACCGCCCTTCTTCCAGCCCAACTTGACCTTGCCGAACTCGCCTTCGCCTAGTGTTTGACCAAGAATGTATTCGCCGAATCTCGTCTCCTTTCGGCGACCTGTGCTTCCTGAACCAGTGGAGTAATCTTGCCGACTTCGGGGGGTTGTCTTTGCTACGTCTTCTGGCGCCACATTGTTGACCACAGACAGAGCCGGCACGGATTCCAATTGTCGTTCCTGTGCCCGCTTTATGTCGATAGCTGGATCATCCACTACGACGTGATTAATGACTTGGCTTTCATCTTTTGGGGTCCTAGACCCTGATGCCCCAGAAGCAATATAGGAGGTTGAGCGGCTCTGCACGGCGGTAGGTGATGAATAAGCACCGGGCTCTCTGGTACTTGTCGCCCTTTGTGGTCCTTCTGGCGAGGCTGGCCCTCTCCGCCGCGACCGCGCCGCATTGGCAGCTGCTGATGCGGCTGATGCGTCATTGGCAGCCTCCGGATCATCTCCACTTAATTGATCTCCAATTGTGCCTTGTTCTCTAGTCTCGAATGGGCGCACATCGTGAGGATTACGAGAGGAGGCGGGTCGCTCATTATTGGACTGTGTATTCTGTCTTGAAGAGACACTTCTGTCGGCGAGATGAGAGTTGGCTGGGAGATTGGAATTTTGGCCTCTCTGATTCGAGGAGGTCCTTGGAGGCGGTGATATTGGTGGTCCACCTTGCTGCGAATGTTGCGCTCGCTGGTCTCTCCGGCCATTTTGAAAGGAAGGAGAGGAGGCAGGGGCTGCGGCTATTGGCGAAGCGCGGGTGGTATTTGCTATATCGTGAGCACGAGGTGTACTCGAGCTTGAAGGATACGTCCCTGCATATGATTGATGGCCTTGTTGTTGAGGGACCTCACTGCCATTGTCGCTTGGCTGCCTAGATGGTCTTCGAGACGATTGAGGCGTCCCTCGTGATTGGAGATGGGACTGGCTTTGGCCAATGACCCCCTGCGGTTGTTGGGAATACTGATGCCGCGATGCTGAAGACGGCTCTGACGAGTATGTGCCAGGAGCGACAGGTGATTGTGTCTGCTGCGAAGCTACTTGCATTGTAGCTACACCAATTTTGCACCCCCACTCACACCCACAACCTCCTGCCGCGCAAAATCCCGAGACAGTGCGAAGGGGATTGACCTCCGGCCGTAGGGAAACGGTTTTTTGGACTTGGCGGACTCGATCGGCCTAGGGATCTCCCTTTGAGACAGACAGCCGTGACGGTGTGACAAATCACGGAAGATCACCACCTGCGTCTTAGTATGATGCAAGTCGTCTTTCCCTGACACCTCGATCAGGCCCTCGGTTAGGGGTGAGCTTTCAGCTTTTGAATATGGTATTTGGTGATTATAGCTGTGGCTAGATTTTTGAGGAGGAACAAGACGTGTCTCGAATCCTGCGTAGTCTCGGGACGAGCTGTTGACGTGGTGTGGATGCTGTTCGAGTTGAGTGAGCTCTCAATATGAAATTTCCCAAGGTGCTGTACACGAAGACCGATTAAAGGGCCGGTAGGCTTCGGCCTAGTAGAATGGCTGAGCGCGAGTCCTCGATCTGGTTGGATGCAAACAGGTGTATACAAGGGCCAAATTTCCACCCGCGCGAGAGGTCGTTCCGACTGTAAGTACCGCTCGAGACAGAAGTAGAAGCACAAACAACGTCAAGGAAAAGCAAGTGAAGGAGCGTGGGCACGACGGTCGGGACTGACGCTATACAGCAATCATTAGGAGAGATTGACGCCGTTCGAGGGCCTCGAGAAGCCGCTCGGCGGCCTGGCCTCGCGGAGAGGAGCGGAGAGGAGAGGAGAGGAGGAGTGGGGGTAGGGAACGGAGAGGTGTTGTGGGTGGTGAGGTGGACGTTGCGATTGCAAGTCGAGTGATCTTGCGTTGTCGCTCTGGCTCCGCCGATCATGGGGCAATTTCCTTTTTCCTACTTCTATCGAGCAGGGATGTGCTGGGAAGGCGCGCCGTGTTTGACACGCTGCTTGGCGCTGGCTTTACTTTAAGCTCCAAGTCTCTAACCCACCGCCGAAGTAGTTTCCCTAGGTACTTTAACGATCCTAACGGCCATCCTTAGGCTGGACTGGGGCTGGGGGCCAATACTACTTATTGGAATTGAGAAGCTTCTTTACCCCAGCTTGCTCTTCCGAGGGGCCGCGACGGTATCGGTATCGTTCGTTATCGGTCTGACATGCATATCCTCCCAAAACACAGACGGATGCACAGTTATTGGTCCCTGTGAGATTATCATTGGTTTCACATCAGCAAGCGCGCAAAGCCAAGCGATCAATGGTATTGTCGAGCGATGGACTACACAGCACCCAACAGCTATGAATAACAACGGCGCCTCGCTCCTACGAATGTTATGTTTCAACGTGGTTCCGAATAGCAGCAGATGCTCTCGAAAGAAAGATTGGACGTCAGGCGAGAACGCTTTCATCTGTTCCACCGGCTGCTTGCGGCATTCTGCACTATGATTATGATCTCGCTGCTATCAGGACGTCGCTGATTCACTAATTCCCTTGATGAGAGATATGTGCATGCGGCTAGTGGACTTTGGACGTGAAACGTTTATCATTACCTTCGTGCCCTTAGTCCCTCGACGAAGCTCTGACACGCCTTCGGGTAGCACCTCATCTCCGATACATCATCACAAGTGGGACTCATCATGGGAAGCTACTAATGATCCTCCTCATGATCCCAGAGGCTCACCCAATCCACTAGATTTGGGTGCTAGTCCTTGGTTGCCAAAGCCGACCTCTATACGAGTCCGAGATTAGCTTCACTCTCCCTCAGGCGAATAGTCTAGATTCTAGGACATGGCTCAAGAACGGCAACTCCTAACTTATTCTCAAAGACACAGCATGTTGACTCCATGAAAAATCAAATGAGGAAAGTAATAACGTACGAGTCCCTGATCCAGCTTGTCCACTTGACCCTACGGAGCTCAAGCTCTGATTTCCGACGGCGCCCGGTTTATGATCTGGCATGGCTTCAGGAGGAATGGCACCACCATCCCCGCCACCGACGACAAGATTGCCACCACCTGGCGCTTTGCCGACTATCATGCCCTTTGCTACTGATCTGGGGTCTTGGTGAGCTTTGGGTCCTGATAAGAGAGTCGATTTGAAATATACTTAATGACAGCTCTGCGTGAAACTCCGGCTGCGTCCACGTAGACTAGACCCACATTCTTCACGCCTCCAGCAAGGCTTCCAGCAACGTTCCTTGCATCTTCTCCATAACGATGCCCAACTACTTGGGTTGCAGCACTCGAGCCGGATGATAGTAGGTTGCGAGAAGCATGATCGACCCCGTCGGCAATGGTGGAGAACGCCATCATAGACTTGTTCAGAAGGCCTGGCTTATAGCCTTCTCTGTCCTGCTTCATCTTCTTTTGATTTTCTCCACGGCGAGCCAGCGTGGCTCCCAGGTTCTGTGCGTGCCCGGTGACTTCGCCTACTGTTTTTGCTGATAATCCTACAGCACCTTGGGTGACGCTATTTAATTTACGAACCCTTGCTTGTGTGGTCGACGTGAAAGCCATTGGCTTCGGGTTTGGCTGTGTCTTCTTAGTGAAGGTGTCTGCACTCGAGGTCATCTGATTTGCAAGCCATCCAGATCCTGTGACGATCAGACGAGACGCCACAGCAGCATTCTGGACCAACGTGGAGTCTTTGTAGGCAGGATGCTTAGACATCTTTAAATACTCTTCTGATGCGTTGGTCACATTGATCTGATTGCCCTCACCCTCGTGCGGTAACAGAATCTCGACAGGCCCTGTTACGTTTAGCATCAGCCCAATTGCAAAGTCTGTGCTACCGAGTAGATCGCACTTTTTGAGCCTGCCTCGACGTCCTTGCCCTCAACCACATTGAAACCCTCCCCAAGCTCCCCCACGACGGAGCCGTCCTCTTCATCAACAAGAACAATGTGACCATGCCCACTCTCACCAGATCCAGTTCCGACATAACCCTCACCAGGAGCAAACTGTGAAGGATCATATCTCTTTCCTTCTTCCTTCGATGAGAACTGAGCACGTTCGAGGAAGGCGGTGCATTGTGCAAGAATTGTCTCAAATGTATCGATGTCTTCTTGCGTGACCCTGTCCGCGCCAGTCCCAAGCTTAGGAAACTCGATGCGCGTGAAAGCACCGACGTCTCCAAGATCCCATCGAGGGATGAGATAGCTCCGGGGAGGCTTATGATAGACTTGAGTAGTAGCAGGCAGAGAGAGGTCAAGGTCTGGCGGAAGGTGCAGATGAAGGTAAAAATCCTCTTCAGGTGCTGCACTTGAAGGGTTGGCAGAAGAGAGGTCGGCAAAGGGAGAGGAAGTGGGCACCATCAGCAGAGACAGCGTTTGCGGCCCAGAATGACTGAGTGGAGTTTCATGGCCATCTTGTATGTGGTATGCGGTGATATTGCCCACGCTGTACAGCAACTTTGGCTCGTTGTGACCGGCCGACATCGTGGTGGAGCTGGTAGTTGGAGGATATGGTGAGGGAACAGTATTCAATGCTTACGCCTAATCATCAAGTCTAGGTACTGTGCGCAGCTGCGCAATTACTCTAGTAGGCATCAAAGGTAGACCACGAGGCAGTGGCGCCGCTCCGGCCTTGATCAGCATCCTTGGCAAAATACCGGATTTCAAAACTCAAAGAAAGACCGAGGCCCGCAAGATCTCCTTTGCCCAGAAGATGAAGTACTAG
>JAABUP010004823.1_pt1 | contig 21548 bp, 32 predicted proteins | sample 5559201 | NCBI WGS metagenome assembly JAABUP01 (sample SAMN10711887, study PRJNA513373) | rock metagenome | isolation source: Antarctica rocks | place: Antarctica | reverse complement strand
CCCGACCTGGACGGGGGAAGTGGAACTTGACTTCTCCGATCCAGATGGCTAGGGAGGCTCGAATGGAATCGAATTGGTTGAGGACGCAAAGCCAGAGGTCGGGGTGGGCGGATCCTCCCCTTGAGGACTGGGTTGAACATTCGCCGGATAGGTGGGGGTGGGATGCGGGAGAGATGGAGTTTGAGGTGGTGGGTGGGGAGAGGAGTGAGTGAGAGAGAGAGTCGACTCCGCCACCGTCCATCCCTACCACCTCTCCCCTACCCTCACGCTCCGATCTCGCCCCACCACTCGTACTCGCACCACCACTCGCATTAGTCCCACCACCCAGCCCATGCTCATCACCTCTAGTCATCCTTCTCCCACGTTTCGGTCTCCTCCCCACCACCTCTCCTTCCTCCCTCCCCACCGATCCCCTCTTCCCATCATCCCTAACCCCAACATCAATCGAAAACATCTAATCAACGGGGTATCCCAATGATCAGCCCCATTCCCATCGTCCAGTGACAAGATCCAGTGACAGCGGTCGGTCGAACACGAGTACTCACCGAAGTCTGACGATAACCCAACCCATCCCTCACCCCAAGATCCTTCAAACTCGTAGGAATATTCACCTCCACTGATTCCCCATTCCCAACCCATTCCTGAAACTCAAACACACTCGCAAACACATTCCTCCAACGAACTTGGAGTGCTCCTTCGGATTGTGAGTTTCTAGTCACGGATTTACTGATATGGTCAATGAGTGAGCTGATCGGTTTGAGCATTGGATGAGAAGGGTCGAGTTGGCCGTTGGGGAGGATGGGGGAGCGGAGAGGATCGTAAGAGAGTGCGTAGTCGAGGTATGTTGGAGTTGACATCGACATCTTGGGCGTTGGTGATTGAGATCAGGAGCGGAAGGTTTGGGGATTGCACTGTTTTAAAGTGGCACCCCCACTTTAAAGGCTAATGGCCTCGCCCATCTAACCAGTGGGTAGCTTCCCCTCTACCTAACATCCTCAACACCCAGTTCAAGCCACTCAAATCTCAATGAAATCTCCCCTTTTCCTAAATCCCGTCATACCGAATCCGTACCGTCCGATTAGGAAATCTCATACAAAAGCAAAACAAGATCCCGCTGGCTCCCACCCCCCTCGAATTTCACCGGGATTCTAATGGGCGGCCGGCTGAGACTGGTGGAATCCCTCCTGATGATGTTTATCCTCCTACATCCCTACCGTCCTCACCCTCCGTCTACCCAAACGATCACTTCCTCATGGACCCGGCGATTTCCCCTTCTCTCCAACCCTACCGCCTATCTCTCACTCATCCTCTTCTAGTCCGGACGAACATGTATACAGACTAGTTTCGTCTCGTTGAAGTTCGGCGACGTTTGCGGATGTCTGTCGAAGGTTTCTCGCTTGAGAGTGTCGAGCAAGATCATTCTTTGATCTTCGGTAAGCTGATATAGCTTGGCTACGGCTAGCTTCGCCGAAGGTAGTAGATCAATGCGCATGTCGTAGGGTCTCGGCGGTGGTAAGGTCTCGGTACCTCCCTTCTTGCGAAAGATGTCGAGGTATTCATGATGTTGACTTGGGACTTGGCTAAGAAGCTCCTCCGTTTCCTTCTCGTACTCGTCGGTATCGAGAGGCTCGATGAACTGGGGCTCGGTAGGTTGATACGTTCCGTCGACCGGTGAACCCACTGCGCTCGATGCGCTCGACAAGGCTATCTTCTCTCTTGAGAAGACCTAGAGAGATCTCAAGGCTGCTCGCTCGACTCTACTTCAGCCACCCTCGAAATCGAGCATTTCGGACGACTCGCAGAACGACCGTTCGATCGGACGCTCGGTTCGCTCGGACGCTCGGTTCGCTCGGACGCCTCGAGTGGGATGGCGGAGGGCTCGGATAAGCTTGCGTCGCGTAAATTACGACGGAGTAGGACTGATTGCCATCAACTGTCACGTGGCTGACATGAATAGTTGGTTTTACCGCTACGCTAGCAAAAGCTAAAAACACCAATTGGAAGTCCACCAACTATATATTGAAGTCCCCGACATGACCCTTTTTTTAATTTTTTTTAATTTTTTTTTCGTGGGCTAGAAATGCAGAGGCTATGAGTAGGCTAGGTAACGACAGTGACTTTTAGTGACTTTTACAATCTCGGATCGCTGCTTCTCCCCGACTCTCAAGTCCATCCCTTTTATACACCGTCTTCCAGGCCTATCTTCGGTGATGGCGGCGATGTTCGGGTGTTCGGCGATGTTATGGCGATGTTATGGCGGTGTTCGGCGATGTTATGGCGGTGTTCATGGCGATGTTATGGCGGTGTTATGGCGGTGTTCGGCAATGTTATGGCGGTGTTATGGCGGTGTTCGGATGTTATGGCGGTGTTCGGCGAGATTATGGCGGTGTTCGGCGATGTTCGGCGAGATTATGGCGGGACCTGGATGACGCCCTGAAGGACGAGCTCTAGTGGGAGGGCCCTCCGCCGGATGACCCTCCGAGCTTCGATTCACGATCGTGACACACCCCGTTTCGGAGTACAATGCCGGAGATACTGGTTGCTTATTGTCGGCGATGTTCGTCGATATTATCCGAGCTTCAATTCTATGCCAAATAGTTCTCACACTGAAGGGAAGGAACAATCTTTATCACTCCTTTCATAGACACCCTCCTGTATGAGGATGACTAGGCAATGATGGCTTCTGACATAACATATATAAGAGACGTGCAAATGCAACAGCTCTTCCCTAGTCATTTGGTTTCTTTGGTCAATTCTACAGACAGCCGATCTACCTCATTGGATTCAGTCAGCTTGCAGAACAAAAGCAGAGACAATAGAGCAAGGCCGCCATCATCATGAGAAGGGGAACTTATGACACTACTGGTGTCCCAAAGCCAAAGCCACCACCAAGGCCAAGGCGTTGTGGGGAGATACAGGCAGGTACCGACATTTCCAACACCTCAGAGATCAAGAGCACAATCCCCGATCTGGTCTCAGGGACAGACAAGTCTGCAGAGCGTGATTCTGTTGTCCAAGGGATAAATAACCTTCAGATTTCTGGGACCACAGATGGGGACAATGGGACAAAGGACACACAGACGAGCTCTGCCCCCACATTGAGGAGTTCTGACACTTGAGCAAGAGGAGGACTGTGATGTGTGAAAACTTGCGGCCCACCATCTTTCACCGGAGGTATGGTTGCTAGATATTTTTGTCTGTGGTTAAGACCATGTAATGAATGTTTGAGACTCTTATGTGTAGATGATAACACCAAAAGTATTTGTTGTGAATCTATTACTAGAAGCCGATGGCTGGCCTGATGACCGGTCAGATATCAGCGAAATCTATTCTTGCGACAACAGTCATTTTAGCTTTCCGGCGCCCAACGGAGACATCAAGTGGCCGACATGGCATACGATTGATTGACGGAACGCGATGCATACGTCTTCTACCGCTTAGAAACAAGCATCCATACTGGTCACCAGGGGAGGACGCTACCGTCACATGAGAGTATTCCATCCCCACAAGATTTCTCGCCCTAGCAAAAACTCTCGCAGTTTCGAATGATGACAATCTTGCTTCAACGAGAGCGAGGCCCATGCTGAGCATTGAGCAATTTGGCCGGAGATCTAGATAGCACTTACGGCCGCGATTGGCGCCAACGATCAGGATGTCCGACATCATGGCTATGAGGATTTTGGAACTACGAGCTATCTCGGGCACGGCGTTTACGTCTTGTACTCCATGTTTAAGGTTTGGGGATATAACACAATGTATCGGTGCCGACGCCGAGAGGTTCCCGGGCGCCATGGATCTACCAGGGGCCGTGTGCCGTAAAGCTTGTGCGTTGCCTCTGGTGCCTGCTGTTAAAGACCGTATTCGAAGAGAAGTGATTCCTACCAAACAGAAGCGTTGTAGTGGCGTAGGTCGGGGGAATTAAGTCTATCCGTCAAGACCGTCGACCAAGACTACCGAGATACCGCCGGAGGCGCTCTCTCGGGGGCGCGTTACGCATCAGGGTTTTGTCAGGAGGCTATCTCGATCGACGTTGTGAGACCGACGTTCCAGCTCGAGGCTTGACTGTTCGAAGTTCGACTAGCAAGTCCTTCAATCGTCGACAAATTGGTTGGATGAGGAATGGGACAGGGGTTGTCCAGGTTCGAGACAAGGATTTGGAAAAGTGCAGTAAGATTCGAGGTTCGAGAAGGAAGCTGTATGCAGTGTCTCCTTCTTCTCTGTAATCGTATGCATACGAGTGCCACTCATGGGGCAAAATGAGTGGGGTGGAGGTCATGCCACGCCTAACTCTATCTGTTTCCGGATCCCTATCATGGTCTAGCCCCAGGTCTTCCTTCTATCTACTTCATCTTAGCCTCCTTGAAGTCTACAGAAGTCAGGTCACCATGCTCGCTTCAAGTAGTGGGTGAGATCTTCCATCCTTACAACCTATCAGGCAGGCACGACCTTGCTGATCTAGCTCGCCTCTCTATCTGCTCGAGGTATTTTGTGGTTTGCTGGACGATATGGAGAGGTAGAGAAGTGCCAGTGGCTGGATTGGTTGTCGTTTTGGTAGCCTTACTGCCAAGGAGGGTGTAAACCTTGACATCGAAGTCCACAGTCCCCTTGAAAGACCCTCGGAGCCGGATATCGTTCCTCCCTCCTGCCTTCGAACGAGTGTGGCTCATGCTCTGCGGTTGGATCGATGGTTTTCAAGGTGGCATGGAGGATTCGAGCCACAGAGTCATGCCTGGCCACCGTCTGCCTTGGTCTGCCAAGGCAAACCTCGTCATGTCCCAAGGAGTTCGATTTTGAGCACCATGGCAACGTCGTGAGAGGAGAGGTCGATAGAGTCCGGTAGTGGATGGCGGTGGAGACCTCGAAATCTGTCAGGCGGAGTGAGTGGTAGTAGGGGATGGTGTCGAGCCACTTCCTGCCGAGTGTAGAGGATGATTCCGCCATCAGTTTTCGTTCGGGGTCGTCCAAGGTGGTCAAGCGTCGTTCTGTTGATCCTCCCAGAGCTGCTTGCACCGTTCATGCTGGGATTTGGGTTGGGCTTCTTGGGAAGCGTCCATATTGGAGGAAAGGGGCAGGAACGAGTTGATGAGGCGATCGGATGCCTCGTTGGCTGCTGACAAAGCCAGCGGAGCGATATCCTGGTGGGTTCAGCGTCCAGGACCGAGGCCAACGACGCTGAAACATGTGGATCCGAGGATGACGTAGGCTTTCCTCTACGGGTGAGTCGGGGGTGAGACTCAGCTGATGCGGATTGGCTTCGTCGATGGAAATGGCAAGCGAGAAAACTGAGACAAGGCGCGGCATCGTACGTCCACATCCCTCGTACATGACCTGATTCACTCCAGGTATAGTGTCGCTGGTTTTGCCCCGTTTACCCAAGAGTGAGCTGACATCCCTGGGCCGCCTGCTGACAGATCAGCTGCTCCTGGTGGATTCCTTGGCTCGGACTGTAAATCCGCACCGGAAGAGATCGCGGGCATGGGCTTAGGGCGAAGTGAGTGGTCTGAGTTGACTGGATGGTGGGTGACAGGGACAGAACGCTGAGAAGATTTGGTCAATGTCTGAAAGCTGCAGCAGGGAGCCATTCGTAGTGTAAGCGGAGGAGCTCGGTCGGGAGGATTTGGAGAATCCCCGAATGGTAAAAAGAGCGATTTTTGAATCGAAGCGTTGTATTTTCCTCCGATGAAGCGTATCAGGACCGTTTTGGCCTGTGACCAACGCCCTCTTTCCCGCGCTCGCCGACTCCCCGATGGTACAGTGACGCTGAATATTTCGCCGTCATTCCCTTTACTCTCTCCCGCGTCCATATACGCACTCCCCCTCCCTCGGGGCCCTCAAGTGGAGGTCGCCGGGACAGAAACGCCGAAAAGGTCCGTTCCGGGCTTTCGCTGTATCCGGTTCGATGCGGGCCGTCATACCCCGGCCCCCACTCCGGAGTTACCCCCTATTTCGGCTTTGCCAAAACCAAGGTGGAGTTGTCCGATGACGTTCCGGGGCGGCGGGGGGCACCCATTCGAGCTTCATCCGCTTTCCCGTTTGCTCTTTGACCAACTGCTCTCGATCGTTCTAAACAAGCATCATGAGCGCGCTACGTAACCTCCTCAGCGCGAAGACCAACGAGAAATCCGATGTGCGGCATGTGGAATCGTCGCAATCGATCACGAAGGGAGGGAGATTAGGAGGCAATGATACGGAGATCGCTGCGGTTGCTCTCCCCGCGGGGTTTGAGCATGTCGATGCGGAGACTGCGAAATACCTCGATCCGACTTTGGTCATCGACGAGGAGACGAATCGGACCATCAAGAGGATGGTGAGTTGTCCATATGAGAGAGGAGCCAACGTCGACTCTGACGGGACGAAGCTCGACAGGAGGATCCTGCCGTTCCTCGTGGTGTCATATTTCTTCCAGACGTGTGAGTCTCATCGACTCCTTGGTATCGCTTCTGAACGCGATGTAGTCGACAAGGGAACCCTCGCGTCTTCCTCCGTCATGGGGATCCAGGCGGACAATCACCTCGTCGGCCAACAATACTCCCTCCTCGGGACGATCCTCTACATCGGCATCATCATCGGCGAGGTACGTGCTCCTGGCAGTAAGGTTACATCCCTGACACATCGCGTAGTTCCCTGTGAACCTCCTGATCCAGCGGGTCCGGGTGGCCAAGTTCCTCGGAATCATCATCATCTGTTGGGTGGGTCTTACTCGTTGTGACTTGAAAAGTGCTTATCGGACGCAGGGTTGCCTGGTCTGCTGTCATGCGGCGTGCAGGGATTGGTCGTCGCTCATGGCTGTCCGGTTCCTCCTGGGCTTATGCGAGGCGTACGTCTATCCCGCTCTTACACTTCAGCTGCTGATTGTTGGGTAGCGGGGTGCAACCGTGTCTCATGACCCTTACGGCGGTGAGCCTCGCAGCTCTTCATCGAACCCTGCTGATCGGGTAGATGTACTACCGTCGCCGGGAGCACCCCACCATCATCTCCTACTGGTACTGCCAGCAAGGCGTGCAGTGGGTCCCTCTCCCTTGGGTCATCCTCACTCGCTGATTTACTCAGACTCATGGTGGCGGGTCTCCTCTCATTCGGACTGCTGCACATCAAGAGCGGGCCGATCAAGTCGTGGCAGGCGTTGTTCCTCACCTGCGGAGGTGCGTCACCTCCCCTCTGCGAGGCTTATGTACTGACGGGACCAGGTCTGACCATCTTCTGGGGCGTCGCCGTGCTCCTCTTCCTCCCCGACTCGCCGATGAAGGCGACGGTGAGCGGTGCACCTCGCGACCAGTAAGAAGCTGACGTATCGAAGTGCTGGAGTGACGAGACGAAGACGCTGATCCTGGAGAGGCTACGGTTGAACGAGCAGGGTGTGCAGAACCGGCGGTTCAAGAGGGAGCAGATGATCGAGAGTGAGTCGAATTCCTGCTTCTCTAACCCATCCCGCCATCCGTCCGTCCGCACGAAGCTGATATTCGCTCTCCGTAGCCTTCAAAGACCCCGTGGTCTGGCTCTTCCTCCTCCTGCAACTCTCCTCCTTCATCATCGTCGGTGGTCTCGCCGTGTTCGCAAACATCATCGTCAAGGGCCTCGGCTTCACCGCGTATCAGACCCAACTGCTCAACCTCGCTCAGGGCGCTTGGTCGATCTTGATCTATATCGGCTCGGCCTGGCTGTCGAGGTTTACGAATCAGACCGTCTTGGTGGCGATCGGGTTCTTGGGTGGGCTCTAGACTCGAGCGTCTGAACAGAGGCTGATAGGGTATGATGTAGTCGTGGCGATGGTCGGGACGATCGTGCTGGATGTTGTTCCGGTCAATGCGGGTACCGCGCCGGGACTCCTCATCGCGTTCTGTGAGTCTCCCTTCGATCCCGTTGCCTTCAGCTGATGGAGTGACGCCAGACCTCGCAAACTGCTGCATCGTCTCCGGCAACCTCCTCTGGTCCCTCGTCACGCGTAACATCGGTGTGTCCTCCCTGCACTCGTGCTTGGTCGCGTCGAAGTAATGTATCCCAGCCGGACAGAGTAAGAAGACGACCACCTTCACGCTCATGTTCATGGCCTTCGCCCTCGGAAACATCATCGGTCCTCAGGTCTTCCGCGCCAAAGACTCGCCGAGGTACCACAATGCTTTTGCCGCTCACATCGCGCTCTACGGTGAATATCAGTACATTTTGACACTATGTCTTGAGCTCATCCGGTGAACTCGTAGCCTTCTTCATCGTCGTTTCGATCGTGCTCAGGATCGTGCTGATGCGGAGGAACGCGGTCCGTCGCAAGGCGCATCTTGGTGTCGACTCAACCGTCGCGTCCCTTGTACGTCCTCGCTGAGACGTAGAACCGCGCTAACTTTGAGCAGCCCGGAGAGGACGTCTCGCACGACGACGCGTTCTCGGACTTGACGGATATTCAGAACAAGAGGTCGTTCAGATATGTCTACTGAGTGTGAAATCTATCGATCGGGTGATGGCAATGTCCGGAGACCGTATGTATGAACAGCGTAGTTTTGGCGGACAGAGCGGTTCGACCTCCTGCTGCTGCGTTTCGAGCTCAACCTACTCCCCCACTTGACTGTTGTTCAAACCTCTACGATGGAATTTGGACAGTCAATCCGCCCAGAGAAACTGTCTACCATCCTGCCGCTTCTTCTCGTGCTGCGTCCTCCTCGCGAGCAGACGAAAGTAGGAAGGACGAGGGTCGGGATTCGGAGTGAAATGCCGAGGTGCGTAGAGAGAGGGGAGACGAGGATGAGATGGCCCGGTGGGGCGCGGTAGAGCTCACTCATCGCGTCGAGAGTAACTCGAAGCGAAATTACATCCGAGGGGCCCAAGAAGAAGATCAGCAGGTCCAGTCATGTGTGTTCCCCCCACTCCGCAAGCTCTCACTCGAGAAGACGATTTCACGCTTCGTTCCGCGCCCACGATGAATCGATTCCCAGCCCTGCCCCCCCATCTCCGACATCTCGTTTACGAAATCGTCACACGTCTGGGCGCAGAGACGGGAGTGACTATCGAGAAAACCCAAGTCGGGGATCGTGCACATCGAAATTCCCAAGGTGATCGAGAATGCTTCGCCTAAAGATGTGACACGTCCCGTCGGGGATGACTTCGGGTGTAAAGTTCGGGCGGAGACCCATCCGGAAGGCACGCTCGCCTCCTTCGATCTCATAGCTCGTCTGATGCTCCTCAGCTCGACCTCCTGATCATACCTGCAACCTGCTTTCTTCTACCTCCTCTCCTCGCTCGACAAGGCCAACCTCGGGCATGCCAAATTCCTGGGGATGGTGGGCAAGGAGCCGGTACTGGGTCTGGACCCAACAGGTAAGCTGTACGCAGTGCTCGACGCGCTTTGTTATATCGGCTACGTCAACTGGAGTGAGCTCCTTTGAGCTCTGTTCAATCTTTGATCTGGACCATGCTGATACATATCAGTGATTCCTACGACGCTGTTTGCTCAGCGAACCAAGGTGAACCTCGTCATCGGATGTTCGGGCATATGGTGGGGCGCATCGCAGCGGCTTCTAGCGCAGCAGCACAACACATACGGTCAGGCTGAGGCTTGTCGTTACTTTGTCGGCTTTGGCGGTGAGCAAATCCCGTCTCTTGCTGCTCGGCTGATCATGCAGAGTCCGGCTTCGGACCCGTCATCCCATTCTATCTCGCGAGATGGTATACCAAACCAGATCTGGCTTTACGTATATCCATCTTTCTCTGCTCAGGCGCTCTCGCGTGGGCACTCTCCTTGGCCCTCGCAGCAGTGATTTGTTGGGTGTCGGATCGGTACCGTCAACGAGCCACGTTCATGATCCTTGGATTCGCGCTCATGCTGCTCTGGATCTCCATGCTGCTCGGTCTGGACCCATCGTCGCACGCTGGGCGATACGCCGGCCTAGTGTTCTGCGAGATCGGGCAGTTCATATGCATCCCGCTGAACCTGTTCGTCTACCCCTCCTTACCACAACCTTGCAGCTGGGGTGTCTCCCGAGAACATGGGCAGCCGAGAACGCAGGGAACGAGTCCCGTAAACCCATCTCTCTCCCGCTTGTCATCACCCTAGGTCAAGCCCTCTCGTAGGTCACCCGGCATTCTTCCCCTTTGCACTGACAAAGCCGCAGGATCGCCTCGGGCTATCTCTTCAGTTCGACCGAGTCTCCGAAATACGCCATGGGCTCGGCCGTTTGCGTCGGCTTCTGCATCTGGGGCATCCTCCTCTCCATGCACAAGCCAATCTGTCCGAGGAACTTGACCGGTCGGAAAGGTGCGCACCGGTCGGAAAGGTACACACCGGCAATACACCGAAGGGCAAACCATTCCTCATCAAACTCACCGACAAGTTTTGAGCCGTCGGAAAGGTGCACACGCTCAACTCACGAGGGAGCAGACCATCCCTCATGCGACACAAACGAATTGCAATGCTCCATCACGCAACATATTTGATGAATGACACTGTGTCATGACTCCATTCGAAAAGATGATGTGAAACAACTCGACAAGCACCGAAGCCGGTCCAAGCATGGTCAACAATATGGTGAATGGTGTACGCCGGTCCTAGGGGGATAGGGGTTTCTGGAACACCCTCTTCGACCCATGCTTCCAGTTCTTGCCGTTCCCACTCTATGCTCATCTCTAGACTTTGCTCACTCCTGGCCACGCCAATAACCAGCATGATCTACCGCTCAACCTGGTCACCCCAACCGTTGTGATCGTCACCAGCTCTTGTTCGCCATTCATTACCGCCAAAGAGGAGGAAGAGGAAGAATCTTGGTTTTGGTTTTGAGAAACCGCAGAAGTGTAAAACGCAAAACGCAACCCTACCATCCATCCACGATTGCAATTCCAGCCTTGGCAATACCAGATCACCAACACGCCATGGAACCATTCACGTTCTGCGAAGTCTGATCATGTTGGAGCTGTCTTTGTGTGGTGTTTGGGGTTTTGTACTGATGCGAGGTGATAGTAGCGGTGAGAAGGATTTTGGGCTTGGACAACCGCGAAGTTTGCGGAGAGAAGCGGAGACCTCTCTCCACCCAGGCTAAACAGCACGTCAAAGGAATGGATTCGACATAACAGATGGTGAGAGCTCAAGCATTTGGGAAGTGTCAGGATCTCATCGAGTGCAAGGTGGTCGAGGAGGAAACGGTGGTGGGTGTTGTAATCGGTGCCCTGTTTCCCTGCTTCCCCTTCCAATTGGAAGGGGAGAGGAAGGGAGGAGGCGGGGTGGTTGGGCCGGGGAAGTGGGCTATTGGAGTTAAGATGCATGCCAGTAGCGACTCTAGACTCGGGATCAACTCCAATCAGAGACCAACGATGATGGCGATTCTGCCATTTTCCGAGTAGGTGAATTCGCTCCTTACGGGAATCTCTACACCATGCCAGTACTCGCCCAGGACAAAGATCCCCCTGTCCCGTATTCCAGTTCAGCTAAAGGTCCCGGGGGAAAATGGGAAAGATTTACGGTGCCACTATTACTGCTTACGTAACTTCCGGAGATTTCCCAACCCAACCCCTTTCACTAACTAACCTTACTTTCCACCTCTTTACAACGCTTTCGAGTTAAGTTCAGATTCATTTGGACCCGCTGATGGAAACCCGCCAATGATCAGTGTGAGGGAGAAGATCGACAGGATCAAGATACCCGCACAGGTCGAGAGCTTGTCGGTGGATGACCCGAACGATGATCGACACCAGTCGATCTCGACTGCGACGACGGCAGTCAAACGCGAGGCAATTCGCGTGATCATCGCGGCGGCTATTGAGGATCAGGCGTCGTTGGATCCTGAAGGGTCGGAAACTTTCGTTCGAGGGAGGAGTGGAGATGAGGAGACAGGTCCGAGCAGCAAGATGCGGCGGATCGAATCCGAAAACCTGCCCCCATCATCTGGTATCAGATTCATCGCTTCCGACTCGACCATTGACCACCTCGACGAGATCTACCTAGACTGCGTTTCCTCCACCACCGCCATGCCATCCGAATTTGATACAATCTGGTCTTTCGACGACCTGCGATCACGCTACAAGCCTGACGTCAGCGAGAATGACATCTACACCCACATCGACAACAGCCTGATCCTCGCGTTGGAATACCTCGTCGATCCCAAGTTGGGCTTGTTACGGAAGCAGGTGAAGAGGAGGAGGTTTGAGAGGGCGAAGAATACCAAATCGCCTGATACGAACGATGGGATGACGGATTTCGTCGGGGTGGGGACGAGCAAGGATGGTTCGGCTTTGAGACATCCACCATTGTGGGAGATCAAGAGGAAGAATGTGTGGAGTACGGTCTTGTTCAGGTGAGTCTCACGGCCTGATACCTAACCTCCGCTTCCGTCATCGTGTCACTGACAAGGCGTTCTTCTCCGATCTAGATGGCTGCGAAGAGCGTCCGAGTTGGATGGTGGCGTAGTGTTGAACATGGTAGATGACATACCCTCGTTTCGCTGGCCCGGGAAGCAAGATGAGGAGTGGCATCTTCCCATGAACAAGGTGAAACGGGCGAAAATGGAGGATGTGCTCAAACAGGTAGGTAATAGAAGTATCTCTCTTGATCACATCAACTCGTAGCTGACTCTCCTTCCTCCCTCTTTTCCCACACTCCCACTTTCACCTCTGACTCGCTCCCCCCGCCCCTTCCTCACTTTCCAACTCCTGTCCCTCTTCTGACGCCTCCTTCCACTGCTGAACCCAGATCATCCTCCAACTCGACCAAAACACATCGGCCAACCTAATCCTATCCACTTGGGACGCTTACCAACTCCTCCATCGCGCGTCCCCTTGCCTCATCGAAATCTCCAAGACCGTCATCAGGGACATCACTAACCCGCAGATCGACGAGAATGACACCTGGGCGGATATGAAGTGGAATCCGTTCAGATTGATGTTGGCGGTCCTGTTGGCGACGGGTGAGGGATATGAGTGGTTTGAGGGCTGGACCAGGACTGGGGTGGTTTATAGACCTGTGAAGCAGTCGAAGGGGAACAAAGGGGGGGCTGGTGGTGGTGGTGGAGGTGGCAATGAGGGAGGTAGCGGTGATGCGAGCGGTGGCGGTACTGGTGGTGGAGAGCGTGGATCTGGTCATAGTCCTGGGGTTGGGTCCGGGTCCGGGTTTGGGTCCGGCTCTGGATCGGGTTCAGGAGGAGAAGGAGGAGGAGGGGGTGACGGTGGAAGTGGAAGTGGAAATGGGACAAGGTCAGATTAAAGGCGATGTCCTAGTAGCTGGTCCTGATAACCCCTCCGTAGGTTGTCGGTCCAACAAATCGACCGAGAGATGGGCGAAAAGGGAGATGGAGGGCAACAAGACGACGAGGAATCAAAAGAGGTCGACTTGTCATCGTCCAGCCGGTCCACGCCGACAGCCTCCGATCTCAGTCTCATCACACCGCCAACCTCCTTGTCGCTTCACATCGTAAGTGATATTTCCCTCCCCTCCCCCTCCCGTTGGTGGCACTGATGCCATCCAGGCTTCCGACTTGGGCCTGTCTTTCAAATGTGATGCGAACACGCTAAAGGAGGAGACCCTTCATCGACCTGATACGCGTCATTGGGCCAAGCTGGAGTTCAAGCACGCGGGGATCCTCTCTGGATCGGCCATCGATGAGACCAGGATGACCTCTCCGGTTCCCGGTCTTCCAGCAGCATCAACCATCGTCTCTTTATCCGGGGACAAGAATAGCGTCGAGGACGACTGGTCATTCGAAGATCGGCCGAAGAGCCGCGAATCAGGGCAGGCGAGATATCGGAGACGACGACGATCGGCTCCACCTTACTCTCTCTCTATCAAATCCTACATTTCGCATGGCCGTTTATCCGACGCATACCATTCCACGCTTAGGTCCTATTCATCCTTGACCCAGACTTACTCCTCTCTCACCGATTCGCGTCGGACTCCAAAAGTGTACCCGAGCGTGACCAAGCTGATCGACCTGAACACGTTCCCCAAGACGACTGCGGACGAGTACACGTACAGTGCGGTGGAGGCTAGGAAAGCGGCGTTGAACGAGGTTGTGATGATGCACAGGCTGAGGTCAGTTTGGGGAACAGTGGTTCCGAGGTTGTATGGGAGTTGGATCAGCGTCAGCAGCACGAGGGATCTCGAGTCTGGTCCAGGGAGGGGGGGGGCTGGCGAGGATGGCGATGGCAAGGAAGAACAGGTGGTGGTGCTGTGCATGCAAGATGCTGGGGAGATGTGGACGGATCGCCCGGAAACACTGCATCCGACTGACAAGTGAGTCGAACCCGCTTTTCCCTTCCTCGCTTTCCTCCTCGCTCCTCGGTCGAAGTCGAAGGACACTTCCACCTCCTTCTCGCCCCCTCTACCCGTCAGAACTATCCCTTCCCATACATCCCGACGTTGCGTTGCGTGCTGACCAGACGCTTACCAGACAACGGATCCTCTCGTTATACGAATCGATCCACGCCCTCGGTATCGTTCACAACGACGTCGAACCCCGACACATCCGATACGACGCCTCCACCGGCGTTGGTCCCTTCTTGATCGATTTCGACGGGGCGAGCTTTGTCGGTGTGGGAGAGAACGATGTGCATGGGCTTCGCGAGAGGGAGATGGTCAGGGTCATGGCGATGTTGGACGGTTATCAGTTCGAGTCGCCTCGATGATCACTCCATCGCTTTGAATGCCATCTTGGCAGATCCAAAATCGACGCTCCGATCCTTGCAGTGTGACATAAAGCTAACGAAATCCGCATCACCAACACACCTGGACCATTGGGTGATCTATGTTTGCGCGGGTCATCGTCCTACGTCCCCTATCCACTCTCCTTGAATCCTAATACCGATGCATAAGCCCAGACAGACGGAGTTGGCGTAACCCGCATCACCCCTCATTAGCGGCTTGCACTCCCCACCCTGTCACGGCTTCCGGACGTCCACCGCAACCTCTCTCGTCTCTTCCCCCTTCCCGCGTCTTGCCTTTTCACCGACATCAGCCTATCACCTCAACCGTAATGGCTTTTACATATCGCCCCCTTTTGGAATTCGCTTGCTTGCTATTCTCCAACTCTCAATCGACACCGCTTCGCCTCGAATCCACCCGCCTCTTTTCGTCCTCGATCGTGAAACACCCACCACAGAAAACGTGATTCTGTCCCACTATCTCACCTTACACTCCGCCGGTATCCTCCACCGTGATCCCCGACCTTTGCGACTGGCTCCGGTCGACCTCCGATAAGATGACGACCTGCCAATTGATATCGTCGTAGAACTTGATCCCGAGGAACATCCAGGCGAGCAGGCCGGCGAGGACTACGAAGAAGACGAGCTGAGAACCGGACGCCTTGACAACGGCGTCGAGCCAGCGGTCGAGGCGCCGATGCTTGGCCTCGGTGTGGAACGCCACGTCCTTCTCGACCTCAGCGACGGCGATTGCCTTTTCGACATCGTCAGGCCCGAGAGCGGCCACCGTGTCCACGTCGGTCTCGTCTCCTGCCGTTACCTTCGGGGTGGGCGCGGCGGCTGCGACTTGGGGCCCTTGCGCCGGGGCTCGCTAGGACCTCAATCAAGCGGTTGATACCGACGACACGAACTAAAGGACGTCAGCAGACCATTGCAGAAGGGCAAAGAGGGGTGCAAGGTCTGAACGACTCACAGGGTACCTCCAAACAAACCTATTGGAACCATCAAGAGAGGGTTCCGGGCGTGATGGGGTGATTTGTGTGGCCACCCGAATCCATCTCGCCCGGTTGGAACCCGGTCTCTCTACTGGGGTCCGCTGATTGGTTCAGAGCTCGACAAGTTGCTTCGCTTCATCAGCCGTCATCAGACGTCCATGATCTCTTTCCCTATCCCCCACATTCCCTCGGCCTTCCTTCAGATCCTTGTCGAGCTGGAGTCGGGTGTGAAAGACACTCTCACAACCGAGAAGGCCGCGACGAAGAGGATGGCGCCGGTCAAGGAGTGTGAAATGGCGGGACTGGTATACCCATGAGGTGATTTGATCACCCGTGATATCGGAGTCAATTGGAGCTGATAGAGGGTTGGGCAGGGGATGGTTGGGCCTGAGGTGGTCAAGGGGAGTACGAGGATGAAGGCTGGGTCGCCGCAGAAGATGGTACGTCGTCCTCCAAGCGTTTTCAGTCCGGCTCCGTTCAGTTGACGGTCTGTGAGCGAGCTGATGAGTTTTAGATCCTAAATATGATCTTTGCCGGGCTTATGATCCGTCTCGGGAAGACTTACGGAAACCTCATGGTCGATGTGCAATCGACCAACCAGAAGCTGGAGGATCGGACGAGGAGGATCGTCAAGACTGTCCTGAATGATCTGCCGTCTTCGATCTGCCGTCTTCCGCCAGAGATGATGTCGACCCCCATGTATCGGCTTTGGAGGACGATGAGATACCTGATCGAGGCATCAGAGGGAACGGAGCGAGTGTCAAGCAAGCCATTATCGCTCTACGATGAGGATGTCAACCGGATGAAGCCAGACGGAGATTGCAAGCTGCGGCGGGGATCTTGAAGCGAGCCTTACTGGACGGGACAGGCGAGGAGGCAGAAGATAGCAGATGATGTTTACACAATGCTTCATATCGGATCTATTTGAACTCCGGGATGCCCCTCTTCCTCATATCCTCGAATAAAGTCGCACCCTTCGGCTCCCACCCCGTCCAAACCTTCGTCTTCTTATTCGTCGTATAGTTGTCCAACCCGAGCAAGAACCCCACAAAGCCAAAGTGTGACAGCGCCTGGCCCTTCGGCACCGTCTTGATGGGTACGCCGAGCTCCTCCCCAATCCACTCTGCGTGCTCCTTCGTACTGATCCCTTCCTCGGTGACGGCGTGAAGCGCCTTCCCGCTCGGAGCCTTATCGAGCGCGAGAATGCACAGCTCGGCGACATCGTCGTAGTGGGCGGAAGGCCACCGGTTGCCGGCGTCCAGGTAACCAGAGTAGCCGTACTTCTTGGCGGCGACGATCATCTGGACGAGGAAGTCGTGCAGGTAATCCTCATCGTGTACGATCGGGGCGAGACGGACGACGAGGGTGCGTAATTTGGGCGATTGCGCTTCAAACGTCACCTTTTCGGAGAGATGACGGGGGAGTGCATCATTCACCGCTTTCGGATCATCCTCGTCAGGTCCCGTAGTGCTCAACGTCCCGCTGATGTAGATGAGCGTCTTCTGCTTCTCGCCCCTCTCGTTCGACTCGAGCCCCTCCGCCATCACCTTGATCGCCGCCCGATCCTCCTCGCAGATCCGTTGATACTCCGTCGCCATCTCCTCGTGGCGAAACGCACAGTGGATGACGGCGTCTGCCTTGGCTGCTTCCGCTCGGAGCAGGTCGAGCTCGGTCCATACGCCCTCGATCGCCCTCGCCCCGGCTTTTCGGACCTTTTCGAAGGAAGTGGGCGAGCGCGCGAGGCCGGCGACGGTATCCCCGCGAGCCAAAAGCAGATTGGTCACACGAAGGCCGAGCCTGCCGGACGCGCCGGTGACTGTTTGGTCAGCTGTGCATTAGGGCATGAAACGGGGGACTGTACCGAAGATATGCATCTTGGTCGTTCTCGTAATTTGAATTAATCGTCGGCCCAGTGGTCAAGACGCCGAGTAGCGAGGTTACCAAACAACAGTGAAGTTTGAGTCCGAAGCTGGCGTCGTTATACTACAGGCAGGCGCTTGGTAGTCCTTAGGGTCAAACCATTCGCTGATTAGTCATCCTCAGGGTTCTCTCAGGGTACAGACCATTCGAGAATTCCTTTTCTTGACCATCCTCAGGGTCCATTCCACGCATGTGGCAATGCCATGCCGCTTTCTGACTGCTACTATGACACATGGGTATGCCTCACGCATAGCTGGAATGCGGAGGACGAATGATTACCCAATCACATGTGTGACAAGACGCATTTTGGGCTCAGGATTAAGCTTGCCGAACCAAATCGCTACTTTGGGTGATAGTTGGCCTGATCCAACGTTTCGTTTAATGAACACACCTAATTGGGGCTCGTACAGCAACAGTGCTTACTTGCTCTTCCCGACACCCAATCCTGATACACGCCACAGGCCACGTACTCACTCTAGGGTCAAAGAGTCAAATTGGGTCGAGGTGCCCGGTAAGCTGATAGGCCAAAGCTCGGAATGTCGACAATGCAATGCCTGTCGCGAGCTCGAGCGCTCACTCCCAGAATCCCTGGGTGATCTACCGCATGACGGGATATGATTGTCGAGCTCGTCACCACCTTCGCGTGATCGATCCCTTTCCGTCGAAACTACGTTTCCGGTCACAATCCCGGTTCGAAAGCTGTCATCATCCCCCAATGGTCATAGTCATCGTTCAGCCGACCCCGCTGATTGATCCCCCTACTCATCAGGTTATCCCATGATCATTCGCCAATCAGGGGCATAGGCGACAGGTATTTTGCACGCGGGGATTCCAATAAATGCACACAATATCCCTCAGATGATCAGAGACGGTCTCCTCGCTTGAAATCGGACGGGGAAAAGGGAAAGGGCGAGAAGAAGAATACTAAGAGGTAAACCCATGGTCCGGTAGCAAGTGATGATCCGGTCAAAACGCGAGTAACTCTCGCAATTCCGCCTCCTCATCCTCGATCTCCCCTGCACCGACGCCAACGAAGTCGGCCCCCTCGAAATCGATGAGCCGGATTCCGCCCTCCCGGTCGATCCGGACATGTCGGGGTTCAAGGTCGCGGTGAAGGATACCCGCGGCATGCAAGGTCTTGTAGGCGTCGAGCACGCGTTGACTATCCACCCCGACGTTGTCAGCGAGTGGACGGACGGGAATCATCGAATGAACGAATGATTTCGCCCGTTTGGGTGATCGTAAGCCTATCAATCTGAGAGGTGCTCACCGTAAATTAACGGGGACGGCCTGCCACTCGGGAGCAATAGCGCGCCCAACATCATCCAAAACGATGACGATGACCGGTCTGAGATCCCGGAGACCAGTCCAGGGGACGTGTGTCTCCCCGATGTAAACAGCGTGACACCTCGGCACGACTTTGCCCTGGAGAGGGCTTAGTTGACCCAAGTAGAGATCGATCTCGGTAGTCACGGCTGCTTGGGCGGACGAAAGGTCGTACTGGTCCGGCTCACCGGAAGTGGTGAAGGATTCGAGGTCGACGAGCTTGATGACGACTGGGTGGGTGGAAAGTGTGGCTTGGAAGACGTCGGAGAGACGGCCGGATGAGATGTGGGAGATGAGCTTGAGGGGGATCCGAGGAGTGATAGGGTGGGGTGTTTCCGCCTCCGTGGGGAGATGAACATCGGTGCTGAGAACGGGGGAAAGCCCGGGCTTGGAAACCATGTCGAGTGCAGGCTGAGAAGTCAGGGTGCGCTCGGGTGATGGGGTGGGGGATCGCGGTGAGTCTGAGGTGACGATGAAGGGGGGCAAAGAGTTCTTGGTGAGGGAAGACCAGGTGGTCATGGACCAATCTCGATCGGACAGGTGGTGGCGAGATCGATATGAGCCCATCGGGACGGTATCGAACCGAAGTTGGAGAGCTACCTTGGTAAGCGGCTGCAGATATCATCAGTTGGTTTCCGACAGACAACAACCGCACTCGCCGTCCCACCCAGCTCTGGAAGGGGGTCCGACGCGCCACTGCTCGCCGTTGACGGCTCCGCTGACTCCGTCTTCTTCCGCTTCACCGCCGAGATAGGGTCGTTTAACTTGCTGTGCTGCTCGTGGACGTAGCCTCGGAGTACGGAGGGGTGAAGCGAGGAGAGGAGGAGAGCGAAGAGGAGTTTGAGCGGAGTCCAGTCTTGTGCCATACAGACGAGAGGAGATCCGGTGGGGTCGCGTGTGTCAGCGGCATTGGGATCGCGAGTGATGATGTGGGAGATGTTGATGTGGGTCGGAGATATGCGGTGGAAGAGGATGAATGTGTCCCATGAAGAGAGGACGACCTTGTCTGCGAGATTGGCGTCCATCTCCAAGATAACCTGAGATGAGGTTCAGCATGAGCACAGGCTGCAAGTGATGATTCGGCCTGGTCGGTTCTACGACTCACTTGGCCACACCATTTCAAAATGTGATGATCCAATCGGGCGACACCGGCGGCCTCCAGCTTGGGAGATCCGTTTTGGTCCAAGCTCAACACCACCCCATCCTCACTCGCCGCCGCCCGCCAAAACTGCTTGAGCAGGAATACCAACAGTACCACCTCGCGCTTCCATTCCCATTGGATCCCCAACTGACACGGCAAGCCGTAGTCGTCAACGCCGCGGACCTCGAAGTCAGATGGACCATGTCCGCACACGGTGGGTGATGCCGACTCCCAAGCCGCCATTCCAGGTCGCTCGCCGTCCAAGAAGATATCCGAGCTCGACATCATGATCAACGTCGAAGTGATGTAGACGGCACGGACGAGAGAGTACTGTTGAACCTCATCGACCGAGACGTCGAACTCGATCTGGGTGTTGGATGAGAGGAGGATATTGGACAGGGCGGTGGGAGCGTTCGCATCCGGTCGGATGAGGCGGATGAGGAGGGAAGAAAGTTGGGTCAGAGAAGTGTCCGAGGTGGTGAATGTGATGGAGGGGTCAGTGCTGGTCGGATCGGCGGCGCGAATGCAGCGAGCGACTAGTTCGGTGCTGACGGTGGTCGTACCGGTCGAACCACCTCCTTGATTGACGGTGGGACGACGTTGACTTGGGAGTGGACGGGGAGGAAAGATGTGATGGTCGAGGATGTGGTGTAGAGACATGAAGAGCTTCACAACCTTCAGACCAGAAATAGGTGTGAAGAGTAGTGATGGAGATGGTATTTCAATTTCTACTGAGTTGCATTAAAACGCCGCGGGAGATGTTCGAAATTACCGAATGCAGTGGTATCCTTTACACAAGCTGGAAACTTCGTGTGGACGCGCGCAACATTACTTCATCCTTCAAGTACGGTTTGAGACCATGGATAGCTCGGTCAACGATGGGGTCCTGATCTTTCCAGCCTAGGATAGCGATGTATTGCTGAAACTCGGCGAAGTACGACGAAGCTGGGCCAACTTGACGTAACGCCTTAAGCTTTCGCCTAGCGGTACCCTTCTCGTCGGGATCCCCGTAGTTGGTTCGAAGGTAATCGACGAAGAGCGTGAAGTCCTCAAGAATGATCGGGCTCGGTATCTGAGACAAGAGTGGTCGTACGGCGAGAAGCGGCGTTCCTCGGAGAAGTGAGATCATGTAGCGAGATCATGAAGCTGACCTTCGTTCGGTCGTCGACAAACCTCGAGGGCTGAAGCTCGAAGATAAGCTCACACTCGGTGAGGAAGGCGTTCAATGTGTCGCGCAGACCCTGAAAGGTTTCCGGGTCCTTGACTTTCGGCTCCTTCGACTCGGGACCAAACGCTTTGGTGGAGCGGTTGATGATGGTGGAGCGGTTGATGAGTTCCATCGCTGTAAGTGATGAACACAACAGGCTTACTCAACAGGTCTCGTCCAGGACATTCGCCGCATCCCGAGTTTTGCGGACATTGACAGACCACTCGAAAGGTATCAACGAGAAGGTGCTTGGAGGTCATTATGACGGAGCTTACCGGTAGTTTGCTCAACAGCGGCAGCCCACAACTCTACACCATTGCCAAAACCCGATGGTCGGCGATGGTGGTAT
>JAABUP010004822.1_pt1 | contig 21549 bp, 14 predicted proteins | sample 5559201 | NCBI WGS metagenome assembly JAABUP01 (sample SAMN10711887, study PRJNA513373) | rock metagenome | isolation source: Antarctica rocks | place: Antarctica | reverse complement strand
GACGTGATTTTTCTAAGACCGGGGGTACCAAATGCGTATGCAAATTTGGCGTCCTATGAGCGTCCCATGGCCGTCCCACGGGCGTCATACCCCACTCACCCCAGACCCCTGATACTTTTCCGGTATGTGTTCCTTTTTTGTGGTCATCATGGCTCATTGGACGAACTTTGTCAACCTCGACTTCATTTCTTGGGTTGATACATGAAGATCACATGCTTCAGCTCTTCATTGGAGCTGGGTTTGCTAGGTCAACCTTGATTTTTGCTTCTGTGTCCAATGAAGACATGTTGTGGCTTGATGAAGGTGTAACAAGCAGAATGCACTTGCGATCCAGACGTCCGTGCTTGCGCATGTTAATGAACCCTCAGACATGTTCTTGGGTCTCAAAATATCGACGCAAGGCATCATCACCAGCGCCGCAAGTAGGTGCGGCATGCATGACGCTCCAGCTCCCGAGCTGCTCGTCTTGTTTTGGAGACCCACCTTGTTTGCCCACTGGCCGGGTACTGCCTCAGTGAAGGATCCGCTGTTGTTGCTCGTTGCGCGGCATGCACCTGTTTGTTGGCAAACAAAGATTGTCCTCGTGTGTACCACTTTTCGTGAACGTGCTGACGATATTTGCTACTGCGCAGCGTACCCTGTTTGCCGTGGCCATGGATCAAGACACGCAGAAAGTCCAGTCTCAGCGTGTCGATGAAGGTTCCTGGCTTCTTTGGACGGGTGCTGATCGAGCTAGCACAATCTACAAGCTCGACTGGTATCGGCAAGTCTCTGTCGCGTAGCTGCACAACGTGTCAGGTAAGCCATGCATGCATACGCGCGTCCACCAGCAGACTCAGCAGTCAGTGCAAACAGTTGCCATAATCACCTGGTCCTACAGGAATGTGATATGCCGCAGAATTCTTTCACCTAGACGTCAAGCCTCGGCCACTTGCCAAACCTTTCCTGGCTTGATCTGTTTCCCTCCTGTAAAGCGGCAGCTGCAAAGTGATACCGTACGATCGCCTCTAGCTTTTATTTTTGCTCTTGTCAGTTTCTAAGGGATTGTTTGCACGAGCTAGAGCGTCTGTAGATCCGCATAATGCACGAGCTAGAGCGTCGCTGTCGTTAGGTCGTTCAAAAAGCCTAGCCCACAAGCTGGGGAGCCCTGAGGCTGCCTGTAAGGGTTTTTAATGCTTCATGCAGATCTGCTCGACAGTAAAGCCTGTCACAAATCAGCTGAAGCACCTGAGTCTGCATCCTGAATGCCCTACTTGGAAACTGGCTGGCCCCACCACGTGAGGTGGTCGTATCTGCTGAGAGCAATGCACGTCAGGTAATATCGACATTATCACCTTTTTTGCCTTTCACAGCGTTTGCTTGCTCAGGAAGTGAATGATGCCATGTATCTGGGCTGTCTTGCAGCCACATTCTGCTGTTATTCTTGAGCACTGTGTGCCTTCAACAAATCTCAAAAAGCCAGATGCTCGCAATATAATTGCATCCACTCATGCAGCAGCGCTAGCATGGTGGCATAAAAGACTCCTGCTGTGCTGATTGCATTATGCAGGTTACAGACATGGCCCATGCTATGTACTGCAAGTTTGGCTGCTTGGTTTCAGGCTGGCCAGCTGGCGCGATGCAAAGGACGCGTACTTGCAATACATAACGATTTTATTCCTGCCCGAGTTGCCAAACTCAACAATCTTGATCAAGATTGCGGAGCTTGGCAGCGACAAAATCACGGATATGTGCTGCGGCCCAAACACATGGGCACACATGGTGCAGAGGGTTGCTCTGGACATTGGCGCACCCGATGCACACGCAGCATCTTTTGCCTTTGACCTCCAAATTCTGCTGAGTCAGAACGCTGCGTGGTAAGCTTTTCTTGCCAGAAACTTGCTCAAGATAAGTGTCTTTATGGACTACCAATCATGATGTACATTGCAGGATGAACGGATGTAACATGCTACATGATGAGCCTGCAGTTTGAAACTGCAGTCAGGTTTATGCCACCTTGAATGTTGCAAGTCCAGCCTCAGCTGAGCAATGTACTGCATCTCACAGAGTGTTTTGCAAGACAGTATCGACATCGTTGGGTTTCCATATCCATGATGATGATAGAACTGATTTGACCAGGAGCAGAGAAATCCTGTGATGTCTGCTCAGTCTAGCATTGGCGCTCTTCAAGTGACTGCTTGTTCTAGCCGTGCCTCCACACATTGGCGTTCTGATGTAGAGTGAGTTGCCAATATGTTCATGCTTCCATGCTGGCATCAATCCTTTGTTGCATCCGTACATATCATGTACTTTCACTTGGGATATTATCTGCGACCTGCTTGATGGCGCCCTTGAGCTTGATCTGCCCAAGACTGTTTCCTGTTGTGTCCAGATCTTTTGGCCCATGCTCATATCGTAGAAGACTAGGAACAAATGCCAGCACGAGACCAGAACAGGTGGACCTGAGCTGGAAATTGTGCAACTTGGTCTCGGCGCCGGCAAGGGCATTCATACTCAAGTATATGAAAAGGAGTCAGAAGCCCTGGCAAGCTTGCATGTACTTGCTGGACACCATGCTGTGATGCCCAGACCAGACCAAGGCTTCTGACCCCCCTCAGCCTGGATGTGAATGAGGTGATGCTCAACATGTATGTCCTTCAGAAAATTTGCTGCCACGCAGTTTCACCACACTTTGATGTTGTTATCATCTCAGCGCTATTGCATACTAGGTTGCATGCATGCTGACATGGCAATAGAGTGTCTGCCATGCCATACATCTGTTGTCATGCCTTGTGCAATGAAGCCTGATTGGTGTGTAATTACAATAAGTTGAGGGTTCGACGGCCAGTACCAAACCTGTTTTGGCTTCCTTGCAGGTTGAGGTACGGCAATTGGAGGATGGTGTAAATGAGCTTGCCTTGTGCGACAAGCCTGTCTTGATCACAGAGGCCGCCAAAATCAGAAGGTAGTGGAAAGACTGGAAGGGTGTCTAGTTGCCTTCGTGCCAAGCACCAGGTACAAATTGATGCACGGAAGACATACATGATGCATGCTTGACTACTGTATGACCACAAGTGAGATTTTGCTTTCTGGGCAATTCTCAGCCACTGCTATTTTTGTGGTCCATGTTGCACGCTACTGCATGAACCATGTTTGCTTGCTTGCATCACCTATCGGCAGCACAAGGACTGAATGATGGCACATTTGCATGCTGTCTCACAGATATGTTATGTTGTTGCCTCTCAGCAATGCTTCTCTCTGCTAGCTTGAAGTCAGCTGTGAATCACTGATTCAAAGGTGAAAGTTTGCAAACATCACCAAGCAGGCAGAAGTTCGGCTTGTCAAGTAGCTGTCATGCTGGTGGGAATTTGACATCAGCGCTAGCATCAAGCTGGAAGACAGCAACATCTCCTGTCACAAATAGCCAGCCGTACTAAACATTGACTGCAGCGGGGGCAGATCTGCAGCACTGGCTGCAGCTCTTTGCACTGGGAAAGCGCCGTCTGTATGTCAGTGAATGATATGCTTTCACAGTTGGATAGTCGCACATGTGCTGTTTCATTGAGAACATGATTTGAGATTCAGTTGGATGCAATTGCACAATTCAATGTGGTGATAGTTCCACCCATCATCATATGCTGACACACATCATCACATGTTTGTTCATACTACATAAAGTCTTGCCCAAGAGTCAGATACTTACAGTACCTACCTGTAAGCAGTCCTACGCCGCAATCAGCGCACCAAGCCAATTGCAAGTTTGCAAACTGAATGGACACGTTGCAAATCAGACTGCACATTACAAGCTCACACTAGCTCAGGTGCTGCATCCAAATTACTATCTATCTAATAACTATCTCAGTGACTATAAGGGAACCCATACAGCTAAGCAGACTTGCTACTGGTACTGTCAAAACTGGTGTTGAGTTTGGAATGCAGAGCAATATGCAATGTGAGCAAAAGATTAGCCCAAGACAGATTTCCAAGGAGTACCAAAACCTGATGTAACTTGCGCTGCAACAAGTCTGATGTCGAACTGCAAGTAATCTCAAGCTTGTGATGGGGTACCCCCCGTTGATCGACGCCGTATCCTGGCCGATGACGCGGGGTACCCCGCGTAGATTGACGCCGTAACACACCCACTAACCGTGAAAGTTTGAAATTGTGTGCACCACTTTGCCGTCGACACACTGCCTGCGCTCTTGCTGTATGTGGCACTCACCGTGTGCACAACAGCGAGGAACGCATCAAGCAATACAGTGCTGAGCTACACTCTTTAAGTGTATTGAGTCGGCACCCGATCCAAAGGCTGTGACAGAGGCAGACGATGTTGAGCAGGCCACGCGTGAGGGCTTCTCTTTCAGCAAGCTTGTCAGCTCCAAAGACAAGCAACCTTCAGCCACAAGAAGCAAGCAAAATGCGCTAGGAAGGCCGCTTCCGAGTTCCTTGTGAAGGATGCTGTAAAGTCAAACGATCTGGAAGACAACAAAATTGACCAAGTGGTTCAAGCCCCTGTCATCATCTCACCACATACGCGAATGTTTTGGCACTTAGGTTTCGCAGGCCCTGCAGAGCCTGATGGTCAGACTTATGCCACCGCATGCAGAGATCAGCTCAACATAGCAGATTTCCAGCAAAAGGTGTACACCGGCATCACTGCATGTATTTTGTAGCTGATAGTGTCACGTATGATGCTTGTAGTGCTGTAGCTTCTGCTGTCTTGACTCTGGAGAAATGGCAGGCCTCATGTTGTGCAAAGCTTGTCCTGCACAAGAGCTTGCACCTTTTGCTATAGACTATACTTGGCACCTGAAGCTCACAGGCTGATGCACAGTGCTGCAGGCTAGTGCCTCATGGTGTGTGGTGCACTAAGGCAAAATTGTATGATTTGCCTCTCATCCTTGCAAAGCTGCATTTGTCAGAAACAAGACACTGCAGCTGGTTTTTGAAAAATGCGCTGATCACGTAGGAGGCTGCGCAAGTGACAGACCATGTACTTTGCACAACTCACGGCAGAGCCAGAACAGAGGTGCTGGCTGGATTACAGTCAGTAACTTTTGCTGGTCTGAAAAGCTTTTTGCCAGGCATCTGGGAATGCAACTGCCATTACTATGGTGAAGGTAATGGACAATGCTGAACAGGTGGGGCTAGCATTTGTTGTGCTGCCTTCCAATCAAACAAGAAACACTGCGCTGTGCATCCTGCTTGCCGATCTACCCTTGCATCTGCCTGTATATTGAGTAAGCACCATTGCATACAACTTCTAGTGTATGTGTGTGCTACCTTCCACTTCACATCAGGTACCGGTCTGTGTTTGTCTTGCACATGAGCTTGAGCTCTGCAGATGCTGCTTTCTGCTGCCGTAGTCTGCAAGCATTATGCATGAAACGCTGATGTCAATGGTTGTACTATATGCCCCATGTCGCACTGTACGCTCCTGTGTTCATTACTGCATTCTCTCTCCTCAATAGTGCAACACTGTACTTGTAAGGCTTGGAGCAGAGCATGTTGTTCTGCAGGAGGCTGGGCAAGACACACAGTACATAGCATGCACAGTTCTGTGCATTGCCAAAGGAGCATGCTGGACTAAAGCCAGCAGCTTTGCTTGGCTTGGAAAGCCGTTTGCTGAGGCCTTTGTAGATAGCGACTGCCCATTTGCCATGCAAGAGCTAGTGGATAAAGTAAAGCAGGTCAGGCTGAATGTCACCCTGTGCACCATCATATGCTGTATACAATTCACTGTCATTACCTTGACCCTTTGCATTCCTTTATTGTGCACTAGTGCACACTTTTGCTTACAATATCCTCCTCTACCTGCCCAGCAATGCAGAGCCTCGCGACTGCTGCAACAGATGCAGCAGCAAGCCAGTAGTGTAGCTGGCCCATTTGCTTGTCACCTTTTCTGCATGATCGAGCATGAGCGCAGACTTTTGCCCATGTATATGCAAAGCAGCAAACCGGACAGCTCATTGACTGTGTACCTGTACTAACAGCAGAGTGGCTGCAGGCACATGCACCTGCACACAATCCACCCTCCAAAAAGAAGGGCAAGGGCAAGGAGCCTGGCAAGAAGGGTGCAGGAAGCGAAGTGCTTGCTGATCTCACTAGTCAACCGTCTGGCACCAAAAGGCAGAGCAGGATGTGCACACGCAAGACAAGTCAGACAGACAAGTCACTGCACCAGCCAGCACTGCCTAAAGTGCAAGGGTTTAGTAATGGTGGCCAGCTTAGTCACAGTTTATTCACAGTTTATTCACAGCCTGCATACTAATAGAGTAGGGTTTGTTAGGGTTTATAGACAAGCAGATGCAGAATCTGTACAGCAGGCCAGATGTTACATCTGCATTGGCCTCAGTTGTGACATCTGCCCTAGTACCAGATTTGTGAACTATGAATAGTACCAAGTGCATCTATGCCCTGTAGATGAAGCATCTACAACACTACTAGATTTTTCGGCTTAGAGATGCAACATCTACACTGACACCAGTTGTGACATCTGTGAACACACCAGATGCAATATCTACACTGACACCAGTTGTGACATCTGTAAACATACCAGATGCAATATCTACATCGACACCATTTGTGACATCTGCAAACGTACCAGATGCAACATCTGATTGCATATGCAGTTGTTGCATCTATAATGTATGCAAACCAGCTCTCCAGATGCTGCATCTCTAAGCCGAAAAATCTATTAGTGCTACAGATGTTGCATCTGCTGAGCACAGATGAAGCATCTGATACTGAATTTGGCCACCTTGCTTGTTTCTAGTTGCAGTATCTATGTTTCTCTAGTTTTTTTTGGGGTCTGTGGCTCTAGTGATGGGTGGTCACCCAATAGCCAACATCTCTTTCCTTGGTCACGGCCTCAAACCAGGAAGCAACGTTGTGTACCGTGTTGATTGTGGGCCAGAGCAAGCCATTCTGAAACTGAACTGCGCTGCAGCTGATTAGTGCAGTTCAGTTTCAGAATGGCTTGCTTTGGCCCATGAGCGTGAGGTGTTTGTTATTGGCCAGCATCTACAAATGCTATGACGTCTGTCCAGGAGTTGCCTATTGCACATGAACAATGGATTTCTTTGCTTGGATACAAGGGCTTCTCTTTCAAACTGGTTGTCTTTGTTCAGCGCCTGAACGTCTGCCGTTGCTGAATAACAGCCGCTTGCTTTATATCAAATCCTGCCAGACGCTGTCCAGTCTGAAGTTTATGGAGTTCAGTCTGCAGATGTTCAATGCAGGGTAACAGAAACGAAATCATGAGCAACATGTTTCTGTATCTATGTTGTAAGCCATAGTGATGACTTTCTTTTGCTGACAGCCCGTATATTGCAGGCAAAACAGGAGAGAGGCTTGAGATAGCAGCCGGCAGGATTATTGAAATTGAGGCAGCTGCTTCAACCGTGACAGCTGAAGAGAACAATAAGCAGCCTGCAAGTGATAGTGACACCAGCAGCAGTATTGACAGTGATCACAACACCAACTAGCTAACCTGCTGCTCCTTTGGGGTTTGCTAACGCTGCATGATAGCAAACTCAAGCCCTCCAAATGCCCTGAATATCTGAACTAGCATGTCAGCATTGCCATCACACGCGTGCGCACAACATCTGACAAGGTCTGAAGATATGAGGATCAGCCATTGGTAAGGGGAGGACACTGACTCAGCAAAGCATCTAACACTGTGTGTTAGAAATGCACAGGGAGGCTGCTACAGAGCATTGTATAGAGAAGGATCGGTCAGTGATCTACAAGCTGGCGTCTAGTACTAGCAAGGCTACAGACAATCAAATCGTCGCTTCTTCTGGTCAGTATGTTCTCAAGTGTCTCTGACTCCTGTGCTGTCATTCTCATGATGTTGAGTAGGCGCATCTGCTCTGTGACGGCATATCATTCAGCAAATGCGTGCAAGCTCTTTGAACCAGGTTGCAATTACAGATGCGCTCCAAGGCTCTTGATCTGCATTTGCAATCAAGTAAACACGGCATTGCTAACTGTGCATATGCCTCCGTCCAGCAAAATGCATGCAGCTTGCACGAACACAGTGTGCATGCTAGGCAGGCAATGAGCAGTCCCATGACACAAAAATGGCTGAGACACAAAATGGCACACAAATCGCTGAGTGCAAACCGCTACATATGGGTGCAGCTGCACCCATGAAGCAGGCTTGATAGCTACAAATTGCCTGTGTCACACCGTGCAATGCTGCACAAACAGGACCTGAGCCTGATGGAAAGGGCAAAGTGTTGTTTATAACTTATTGCAATTGTGTCTGCTGCATGCCCGTCAGCCGGCAGCAGTTGAGCCAGACAGCAAAGCAGGCAGGGCGCTGCATGAAAATGCAGCTCACCAAGATTGAAAAGCTGTTTGAACAACCACATTGAAAGAGGTTCCTTCGACAAATCATGCGTAAGTAAGAAATGAACTTGCACAAAGGGCTCTCAGCTGTCTCTCACCTAGATCTATCGCACTGACGAATAGACAGACCATCGTCTCGCAGCTTGCGCTTCGGCTTCTGTCGTGGTCCAATTCTTGGAAAAGGTCCTGGATAGCAGGACCAGGCGGACACCATGCAGAAATTCACCGAAGCTGCCCACCCATGCTGGAGGAAGCTTTGTGTATGCTGTTCGCAGCTACTCGGAGCCGTGACGCGATGCTTACCTCTTTATTTAGCACGCTGTAGACTCAAGATTCGCCACAGTCGGCAGAGCACAGAATGAGGAACACACTCAGCCTTGTGAGCTGCTGCTTCTCTCTCCTCGCCGCTTTGCTGACAGTCTTGCAATCGTCTTGTTTCTGCTAAGCGAATCCCCCCTCCTTGGATGTTGCGTATTCGCAGTACCTGAACGTCAGCAACGTGCCTGCGGCAGTCCAGAACGCTTCTGGCTATTACGGACTAGGTAGGGATCGCCACTGCTTCTGCAGGCACGGGCGAGTTTTTGTAGAGCTGCATCTCGAGCTGCCCCAAGTGTTGCACAGGGGCTGGGACAGAAGCAAACCAGTCGACGTTGTCGAGTGTCATCGCTGATGCGGTATTTGATTTTGGCCAGCCACGTAACGACCTTTTTTCCACCACTCCAGAACCCAACCCGATCAAGATCAATCAACCCGTCTACGCTGAAGCATTTGCTCAACTCCTGCAACAGCTGGACCAAAACAACCAGTCAGCCCTAGTGCAAGCTTTTGCAGACGCCATTGGCGGGACAATGACAGACATTGAGATGTCGCACAATGTCAGGCCTGACTATACGGGTCCTTTGATCGAGCTTGCCCATGCTGCAAACCTGGACCAGTCTTTCGTGTATGCTTTTCAGCAGGTGAGTACTATTGACGTCAATTCAGAGTTCCTCACAACACTCACAACAACATCCGCATATGCTCAGAGTCATAACACTCCCACAGCATTTCACTGTCACATCATCTTGAGGAAATGTCCCTGTTCAAGAGGGTACTGTGTCTGCCCCTTGTGTGTGGCTCACTTTGCCCTGCAAGGTTAGCCCATGGGGTGCTTCAATAATACCTTACAGACCGCGCATGGCTAAGACGTATGATGTATTGAACTGGACAGCATCATCTCATGATGCGTTAGTAGCACGTTCTGCACCAGACATATCAGATCAACTCCACATGTGATGCAACTACAATGCTTGCTGCAAGCTTGCTGCGCTGTAACCCAGCTGCCTTGCAAGGTGTTGCTTACATATCATCATCACTCTGTCAAATCGCACAGTCATGGAATGTTGCATGCAGTGGCTTAGACTGAGCTTGACTTGAGGTCAGTCACCCTCTCTGATCTAAGAGCAACCCTCTGCAAAGTCCTGATTTTCTTGACTCTGAGAACGTTTTCTGATTGATGCTCGGCACAGCCTCTCTTTGCTGTCTTGCAATTTTCTGCAAATGGTGTGTCACCCTTAAGCGCTGCAATTGAAGTAGCCTCACTTGACAACAACACTCAGCAATATTTTGTAGCCAACAATCCAATTGACCCAAGCCTCCTCGCCAGCTTCCGGGCAGCAGCAGCAACAGTGTTTGGCCTGAACACTCAGACTCTCAGTCAAGCCAAAGGTTTGCCGCTCAGCTTTCAGCAGCATGAGTACTGCTTGCTGTCACTTTGCCTGGTTTGACAATCATCGCAGGTGTTGTGCCAGATTCCCAACTGTGTCTATGCCTGACATCAGAACAAAACATGTCGGTAGAATCAATGTATAACACGGCAAACTGATTGTGTGCATTGTCAGACTCAGCCTCAAAAAGCAGGAGTGTGTCTTTTGATGGAGCAGGATGCCCACTTGTGCACAGCACTGGTGGCTTGTGTGTTGAACATAGCTTGCTCCCTGGCTGAAATGCGAGCCTATGCAGACTGCTCAGCTTCAGCAACAGGCCACATGAGCAGTACACCTGTGTGTGAGGTCATCCAATCATTCCCGACCCCAACAGCTCGATAGGCCTTTTGCCAAGCGATAGTAGGATTTGGTGTTGTAAATATCTGATCCACTGCAGACTGCTCAGCTTTTGCAATAGGCAGTCCATGCATGAGATCACTTGTACTCAAACTTAAGTTAAAGCTGACCTTAAGCTCAACCAGGCTTTTGCTAAGTGATAGTAGCCCTTCCTGCTGCAGGAAACACCACCCAAATTGGCACACTTCTGCTCGGCTCTGCAGCCTTGTCCACAGGCAGCCTGGCTGCTGCAGCTCAAAGTCTGTCCGGATCTGTTGCTGCAACTGGGTTGTCTGAAGAGGCTTTGCAACAGGCATACCCACAAGCCATTTCACAAGCGTTGGAACCCGCCACTTCAGAGACATTGAGGCCTTATCTGTTCAGCCCAAATGCAACAGCAATCCTGGCAGCAGCCTCTGTTTCTGCCAAACAAGCTTCAGCCATCACACAGAGCTTTGCACAGGTATGCCCTTGACTGGTTTTGCTTTTTGGCCTCTCCATTCTGCCTTTCGGCCTCTCCATTCTGCCTTTTGGCTTCTCCATGCTGCCTTTGGCCTCTCCATTCTGCGCGCCAATAGTCCTGCTATGCATCTGCTCTTCCTGTTGTCACACTGCTCTATGCTCTGATTCTGTACAACCTCATACTTCATCTAATATCCTTTGTTGTACCATATCATTCTTCCCACATGATCTGCAGGCTCCGGGAGTTGACGTGAGCAGTTTCTGTGATGTTGCAAAGTCTGCCCAAGCCATCTCTTCAGCTGCACAGCAGGCTGTCCTTTCTGCAATACCTAAGTCGTATGGGAGCCAGCCATGCAAGTGATCCCATGAACTGAACAATGTTATGAGATCGAAGCTTTCAGTAATCTCATGAAACCAACGGGATTGCACAGTTATTGAGCTGGGACAATGTAGCAGCTCTAGCCTCTTCAGTTGCTGATGTCAAAAGATCAGATATCACTCAAAATACAGCCATGCAGCCACTTTACTGTGCACTACACACCAGTTGATGGGTAGAACTCGCATCTTTCAGACTTGACACAAAGAGTACATGCTGTTTGGCCTTCATGATCAGTATGTGCCAATTTTGTTCTGTTAGTTTGCACACGACTGCTCACACAAAAACCACAATTGTAATAAACAACTTTGGAGCACTGCATACAAGCTCTCAGGAAGTTAAGTTCTATGGCCTGCAACGCATGCTCTAGATGCTTTGTACACTGGCATAGGTGTGATCATTCGACCATGCGTGGACATGCATGGAGCCAGTGACATTATCAAACCGTTCACAAAGTTTGGCAAGGTTTCACTGAGCAAGCACTCCATGTATACAATCCAGCAAACACTCCAAAAGTCTCCAAGGTTGACCCGATGTTGCTGAAGGTTTGTATGCACCTTGCTTATATCGTGGCTGATTCATATGCCGAACTCTGTTTCTGAGGTATATCAAGCAGAAAATTACAAATATGCAAACAGGATGTCAGCGCAGCCGCAACATGCAGCATGTTACACACAAAGAGACAGCACTGTGGCTCAAAGATACAACCTGATGATCATTCAGTGAGCCGTTAGCAGTGCAGATTGCTTACAGATTTTGTTGTAGATTGCAAGGTGCAACAAAGTGTGGCAACAGAACAATATAAAACATCCAGCAGATCATCACAACTTGTATTGGTGGCCTGAAGGACGTTTGTTGCAGCTCAGCAAAACTTTGAGCTTTGCCTGTTGGCCAAGTTGGCCTCTGAGGAGCCTTGTTACATAGGCTCTTCCTCACCAGGTAAGCTTTCCTGATTGTTATGAACATCACTAGCGATACTCCGGGTCATTGCTGAGAGAGGGGTCTTCACCATGAAGCCTATGCCTGTTGGCTACAGAGGGCTGCTTGCCCGGCTTCCCCCTACAATCGCAAAAAGGCCCTCAGCTGAAAGAAAAAGACAAAGAAAAAAAAAGAAAAAAGGAAGAAAAGGAAAGAAAAGAAAAGAAAAGAAAAGAAAAGAAAAGAAAAGAAAAGAAAAGAAAAGAAAAGAAAAGAAAGGAAAGGAAAGAAAAGGGAAGGAAAGTATTCTAAAGACTACGCCTTTTGGCATCAATTTCATGAGAAGCCAAGTATTATACCAGGCTGCCCAGGCCTCAGCTGAAAGCTGTAGAAAAAAAAGAGAAAAAAAGTTTACGCTTTTCAGCGATCATGACGGGAGCCTCCTAAGGTGGCAGCCCGGAGCGCTGAAAGCTGTAGAGTGGCTGCTTTGACCAACGCCCTCTACATGAAGATTGAGCAGTGCTCAACTCGTGTTGTCACTGACTTGCAGACCATAATCTTCTTGCAGGAGCCCACGCATTTGTCATATGTGCAAAGGTGACTCATGTCAGACGTGGACATGCAGTTCTGATCAGTTGACTGGCTTTTCTCACTGGTGCACACAGGTTTCACTATATGTGAATAGGAGGGGGGGGGGGGGGGGAAGACCCCGTGCAATACACTTATGAACCATGAATTATAGTGGATGTCAGATCTATAGCAACACAATTTAGCTTCCACAGACGCACCAAAATTACACATGAGCTGAAAGTGCATCAGAAATCAAGGTGCTGCACAACAGTCGATTTTTCATTCAAGTCATTCACATTTATGACTCAGCTCTCAAACATGCATCTCACTACTCACTTGAGCTGCGAGTGAAGCTTGTTCCAGCGCTGAGTAGTTGAGGAGCCAAGGTCCTTGCTGCTGCTGGGCAGAAGCTCATCAAGGTTGGGCAGTGGTCTTCTTCTGCCATCTATGGAAACCCTACTAGGGCGAGGCACAGGCAGAGAGTTATAACTCTGCAACCCACTCATGCCTGCACCAACAGTACTGTAAGCCACATGCTTAGGATGCTTTCAGGGGGGGAAAACAACACAAAACATGGGAGGAAAATTTATGCTTTGCAACGATCATGACTGGAGCCTCCTAAGGCAGCAGCCTAAAGCTGGATGCTGCATGATGACTGCAGTATGCAGAAGCGTGTTGTGGTGTGTAAACTTGTATGAAGAGCATGAAAGCAGTGCGAGATGATATGTGCAGGTCTTGAACCCCTGCTTTGGGGCGGGGGGGGGGGAGGGGGGTGGCGGCCTGAGGCCAAAAGGGTCTATGAGCTCATGATGCAGTGTGTTGCACACATGTTACCGATTGAACACCTGTTCTGCCTTGTGGAATTTACATCATGATTAGTACTGTGTAATAATGCTCAGCATGCATGACATAATAACTGCCACCTGCACAAGATGATGTCAACACAGAAGCAGCATGTCATCACATGGGGACTTAGCAAAACTGAAATTCTGCACTGGGGACTGCCTGTAGACAGTAGAGATTACAAGCAGTCCCCAAGACTGGATCACAGTAGACCCACTTTATCATGAACCACTTTTAGCTCGGTTTGAATCGTAACAACTTTTAAATGGCTTTTTTTCCCTTTTTTTCCTGTTACCTTGCACAGCAGCTGCACCAAATGGCCCAGCCAGATTCCTGCTGCCGAGTCCTGTGCTGTTATTCCTACTCAAGCCCCGCGATTGAGAAGGTTGCGACTCTAAGCTTCTTCTGGGGCTCAGCAGGGGGCTGGTGACTGACCCACCCCCACCCCCATAGTCGGGCGGGGGTGTGCCAGGGTGGGAGGATGAGGCGGGGGACCTGGGGGCTGAGAAAGAGGCCCGGGAGGGTTTGGAATCTGGCTTCAGGAAACGGCGAGCTTGAGCTGCAAGCTTGTTGATGTCTGTTAGCAAATCCACTGCCTGCATGACCATGCAAATACAACAAAGGTGAGAATCTAATCAAAAGCTGACGACAAATAAAGAAACACTCTCATTCTTACTTATCATTCAATGGGTGCTGTAAACAAAGGCACTGCATTGTAGTGCAAGATGACAGTTGTTGGGCAAGTTTGATACTTTGAAGTTCAAACTGTCATGTACCTGCTGAGAACCAAGAAATACAACGACAGGCTGTGCTGTGTGAAGTTGCGACCATGCTTTTGCTACCAGGCTGAAACAAGACTGACCTGTGAATGCTGCCGTTTTGAACATCAACAACACAAGACTACTAGTGACTTGCAGTGGTGTTGCTGCTGTGCTACTGCTACAGCTCAAACACTGCCAAATTGTGTATTCTGATGCTTTCACATCAACAATACTTGGCTGCAAGAGAACTCTTGAGTGCAAAGTGAACTCAATGTCAATTGCTGCATGTGGATGGTGTTGTAGCTCTGTGCACAAGGTTGCAGTGTCATCTGTGAAGGGCAAGAAGAAGAGGTGCAGACCTGCATCATGGCTTGATAGGTGTTGTGCTCTTCCACAGAGCCTCCTTCACCAGAAAAGGAGTCTATGCCCAATTGCTGCACCACACCACAAAACAGACTCAGCAATGAACACAGCGTGAAACGCTGGGGAACAACATGAAACAAGAGGAGAAGCAATGAAACAGTATATGCACAAATGGTGTACAGTGCAAGGAGTCCACATTGCATGGAATGACTATATCTAGGGTTTCAGGACAGCATTGCAAACATCAACTGCCAGAGCAAGACTCTGATGCTGTGAGACCAAATCTGTCTGAACAATGGTTTTGATACACAGGTTGCTGACATAAACCCAAAAGGCACAGAGGCCATATGACAACAGATCAGCAGTAGGGATTTTGCCAGGAACACCGCAGAAGACGACTCATGTCCCAACAAGAAGAGGAAGAGGAAGAAGAAGGAGAAGACGAGGAGGAAGAGGAAGAAGAAGGAGAAGACGAGGAGGAAGAGGAAGAAGAAGGAGGATGGGTTACACACCTTACGCACTTCTTCTGAGTGGGCGTCCTCACTGAGTCCAGCAATGACCACCTTGAGCAGCTTCTGGGCTGCCTGAGACTTCTCCACCAGGTCTGTCGACGCAGCACTGCACGGACAGACACACAGTGAGACCACGAACAACAAGAAGAGGAACAGGGACAGCGAAAGTGGGAATCCTAGACTTTCTGTCCCCTTTTCCAGGTACTGTGGATGCAGCACTCTCACGGACAGACACACACGATCAGGAATGACACAAAATTGGAACAGAAGAGAGCCTTCTGAGTAAGTATTGGACACAGCACTGCACAGACAGAGACACGATTGACCATATTGCATCTGACAACAATTCTCTCACGTGCTGCCTTCTTCAACTACACACTGCCTATACTCTGTAACCCTAAGACTTCACAAACCCTACATGTTCCAGTACACCCTGAACCCTATATACACAGACAGATCAGGCATCCACAGCAGCTACAGCAGCAGCTGCAGTTGTTAAAGGTATGACACAATCCAACACCATCAATGCAGCTCACAGGAAACTAGCACAAAGAAGAGGAGGGAAAAGGCGTATCAGGCCACACAAGACAAGAAGAGGAACAGGGTGGACCTGCAGTAGTACAAAGAAAAGGAGGAAAAGATGCATCAGTCGACAAAAAACAAGAAGAGGAACAGGGTGGACCTGCAGTCGGTCTGCCAGTCAGGGGAGGTGTTGACGCGTTGAAGGGCAGCTGCTGCCTGTTGGTCCCTCTCGGCCCGGTGGTCAGCTTGCCCATTAGCTACACTGCGCAAGAATTGCTCTGCTGCATGCCCTGTCTCCTTCACCATACCTGAATACCATGGAGCAATGTTTTTGTTTTGTGTTAACTGTGTTTAGTTAGAATAGTTAGGTTTGGAAACAGGACTTGACAGAGCATATGGAAATGTGCAGGGCGTCATAAAGCGATGTGTCTTTTTGCACTGTTTGTGTTTTGGTACAACGATCAGGTTTGACAGAGGTATCAGATTTGCCAGAGCAGGTGAACATGGGCAGATGGTCCATGTGAGGGGCTAGCCCTGGGGCGGATTTTGAAGTTTTTGCCCTACCAAAAGGCAACACAGTGCTGCAGACAGGCTGACCTTGCAAGGGCAGGCTGTGTTCAGCCCTTTGAGGGCAGAATGGGGGCAGGGCATTTGGCTGCGTGGATTTTCAAGGTGGGCAGTCAAACCCTGCCTACACATGCATTTATGCACACAGGGAACCACACTTTGGTATGCTCTGCTGTGTCTCGATGTCTATGCATGCTTGGCTAGTGGGTAGCTGTGGGGGCGGGCGGGAAGACAAGGAAGAAGGGGGGGTGGGTCCCTCAGGTAAGGGACAGATCAGCATGCACTAAAGGAGGACCTGCTGAGGGCAAAGGGCAGCAGCCAAGGGCAGAAGGCAGAACAGCAAAGGCATAGCACAGAAAGCAAAATGTACGAGGCAAAATGGCTCATCAACAAGTCTGGTGCAAGACTGAAAGGCACAACCGGCAACAGTGAAAGGCACAATCAGGAGCTGAAAGGCAGAGGAAGAAGTACAGTAGGAGATCGCAGAAGGTGCATACTGGAGAAAGTGCCGTTGGGGTCTTCCAGGAGGGTGGAGGGGCGACCCCATTCGGCCGCTGACCCATTGTCCATCACTAACACCATGTCACAGTCAATGATGGTGTGCAGCCTGCAGACATGGACAGACAGACTTGGCCACATGAGGACTGCACACACACACAGACAGACCGAGCTGGGCATACAGCTTGGCGCCAGCATTATGGTGTGATCTGTAATTGTGTGAAGTCACTGTCAAATGCAGCAGCAATGTGCAGGCTGCACACAGGCACAGACAGACCAGGTCATCATGCAACCTACCACACATCCTGGCAAACGACTAGCCTGTACATGAGGTTAGACAAGTCACGCACGGATGCTTCCAACAAGCATCTCTGAAAATGGTTAACCAAAGCTACAGCTGGCGAGCACTTGCGAGCAGAGCTAATAGCACAAGACGCCAAGTTGCAGATGGTTTTAGCACTGAAAGGAACTCATGCAAAGGAGTGTGTCACAACCGTGAGGTACTCAACTGTCCAGACATCCTCATGTCACTTGATCTGTTTTCTTGTGTGACACTTGACCACTTTGCGCAACCCTAAAACCCTAAATATAGTAACACTTTGCAGGCAGAACGTGTTGCACTTGCATGGCGCACCTGTGGGCAATTGCGACAATGGTACGGTCTTTGAATTCTTCCCTCACTGTTTTTTGGATCAAGGCGTCTGTCTCTACGTCCACGTTTGCAGTAGCCTCATCCAGAATCAGGATCTACAACAGCCCCACACACACACACACATTAGGGCTTTGAATTTAGGTTTAAGGCATGCCAGACATGGTCAACCTGACTGTTGCATGCTGTCACACAAACTTGCCACAAACAGAGGAAGAGGAAGAAGAGGATCAGGAGGACGAAGAGGAGGAGGAAGAGGAAGAAGACATGCACTTCAGTCCCAATGCATTTGGTCAACATATGGGCTACTGATCAGGACAACTGGTGTCAACATAACAATGGGAAATGAAAACAAAACCATCTTGCATGCATGAAAGCATGCCTTGGAGTTACGCAGTAGAGCCCTAGCAAGGGCCACAAGCTGCTTCTGCCCTGCTGACAGAGGGGCCCCGCCCTCTGCTAGGGTCATCTCCAGCCCTAGAGGGTTTGACTCCACAACCCTAGCCAAGTGGGCTCGCCTCAAGGCCGCCCATATGTCCATGTCATTGTGCCTCTCAAAGGGGTCTAGATTGCTGCGCATAGTTCCTGTGAACAACACTGGTACCTGCGTATACACAACATACGCTCTAGGCATGTTTGTACTATTGGATCCCATACGCGCATGCACCTTGTGACCAAGCTAGAGCAGATCTGGTGACTACACAGAAGGAACTTGCAGGTAGGAGGGGGTGGGGGGGAGGGGGCTGTTGTTACCCCAGGGGGTTCACAAGTGGGGGAGGGGGGTTGCAAGAAACATAAGGAATACTAGTACATTGGGTGTGCCTGCGGGAATTCTGAATCTCGGCAACTTTCCTTTAAAAATAGCTGCTATACAATGCTTTTGGTTTCACTGGATGTCTGAAATGCAGATAACGTGCTCTGCAGCTTCCCTGCATTAGCACATGAGAAAGAAAGAAGAGGAAAGACAGGGAGTGAGCCGACCTGTGGAATGATGGCCATGGAGTTCCTCAGCTGGGCCAGTCCTAACTTGGCAACCTCCACGTCATCTATGTAGATTCCTCCCTGATCCAGCTCCATCAGCCTGAAGATGGTGTTGATCACAGAAGTCTTGCCGGCTCCTGCACAGTCAGCCGCCTTGTCAGCATCTGGCAAGCCAGTTGCACAGACCCTAAACTCTGCACCCTAAAACCCTAAAAGCACTTTTTGTTGGCTCCTGCACAGTCAGCTGTCTTGTCAGCAGCTGGCTTGTCAGATGCTGACAAGCCAGCTGCACAGACCCTAAACGCCTAAGCCCTAAATATACAGTTTGCCGGCTCCTGCACAGTCAGCCGTCTTGTCAGCATCTGACAAGCCAGTTGCATACATCCCAAGCCAGGTCGGCTTTTGAGACTTAAAACTCAAACCCTAGACTCGACCCTGTGCAGCAGTAGACACAGCTGCTCTAAAACCTCATAGGGTGCTGAGTCACCTGCTCTACCGGCTATTCCCCAGCCCTATTCCCCAGGTGGGTGCAGCCTCAGTGCACCCATTGAGACTCCTTTCAGATAGTGGGCCAGAGACATATGCAATGGGCAGCGTTCCAGGTCCAGAAGGCAGGAAAGGAGGAGGTAACCAGCCTTTGCTGCCTACTGTTTCACACTTGTGCTTTCAGCTGGGATGTTGCAAAACAATGTGCCGCTGAACACACAAGGGCAACAGGCATATCTAGTAAGCTAACCTCGCATTCCAAAAGGCAGAGGTGACACGCAAATGCCATCTGACAATTGATCCTACCCATGACACAACATTTAAGGTCTTCCCATACCACAGGGCAACAGACAAGGGGCAATAGCCAAGATTCGAAAGGCAGAAGTGATAGGCAGACTTGCCTGTCCTGCCTACTACTCCACAGGTGGTGCCAGCTTCGATGCACACATTGAGCCCCTTCAACACCAAGGGCAACCCAGGCCTGTACCTCATCTTCACATCCTTGAACTCAATCTGCACAGCATGAGGCAGGCTGGACTGACGATGCTGTCAATGACAGCTCAGACTACAGCACAGGTACTTGTTTCACACGTAGGCAGTCAGGCATCTAGTCCATGAGATCAGGGAACAAGCAATAGTTCCTCATGTGAAAAAGTGGAAAGTTTAGAATACAAATGTATCAAGAATGGCATCATCACAGCAAATTGCCAACAAAAACAGCTGAGGGCTGTCAAAGTTTGTATGAGCAGCATCTTCCCCATGAGGTTGAAAAAGATTGAAAAGGGGCATGACACTGTGATTGTACGCAAAAGCGCAGCGTCGGATATGTCACATCAATTGCTGTGCAATGGCGACTGCTGCTGAGTGGTAATGGTTGCTGTGATTGCCGTTGTTGTGTTCCGTTTGCGCTTGGTTCCCGGTTGAAGGATTCTTGCCAACATTACAGGTGGCCTCAGGTGCAAGCTGGAAACCATTCAAGCAGTTTGTCACTATCACATTGCTGAGCAATCTGCCAACATAGGGCAGTCAGAGACTGAATAAACGCAGCTATTGACTCAAAACCCTCTAGAAACCCAAACAGCATGCCCTCAGTTGCTGTGCATCCCATACTTTCAGCTTACCTTGCCAGCAGAAGGCCAGTCAGAGGGAGCGCTGTTGGGGATGACAGCTGGCGCTTCCTCCTTCAGTTTACTGTACTCTTAACCCTCTACAAACCCTAGAAGCATACTCTAAGGTGCTGTGCATCCCATACTTCCAGCTTACCTTGCCAGCAGATGGCCAGTCAGAGGGAGCGCTGTTGGGGATGACAGCTGGCGCTTCCTCCTTGAGCTTACTGTACTCTGCCATTCGCTCCACAGCATTGAAGGCATTCTCGGCCACACTGGCCAGCCGTACAGTCATGGAGGTAAGGGAGGTAATTTGCAGGGCGTAAGAGAGCGTAAGGCCCATCTGTGACGCAGCCCCCCGGGCTTCAATGGCTAGGACTGCTGCTGAGAAGGCGGCTAAGGCTCCTAGGGTTTCCAGACGGACACTCAGCCACCTGCAGCAATTCTTCCGTGTGAGGGGAATTACAGGGGAAATTGAGGGGAACTTGAGGGGAATTTGAGGGAAATTTTGAGGAATTTTTGAGGACTATTTGAGGGGAAATTAGGAAGTCAGCATTGCTAAGGCAATTTGGGTCGTCAGTCTTCTTGCCTTTTGTTGTGAAGACTCTAAGTTTACAGAGCAGAAACCCATATGGCATGTGATTTGACAATGTAAGCGTTGCACATTGCCATGAACAAGTCTTCTGCAAGAAAGTGGTAAATTACAACAACATCACTCCTTTAGAGACAGAACACTGCACTGTGCATATGAACTGAGAAGTGATGTCACATGGCTTCAGACAACAATCAACAGGGTTTCACAGGTATGCACTGACCTGTTCATGGACTGGTTAATGAGACTCATGACGACGCTGTTGTCCACCAGGTTGCAGTTACGCTGTGACAGACGGTCTTCTGCCCTGCATGACCAAACAAAACATGTAACGCACTGACACTCGGTTGCAGTAATGCTCTGACACACAGTCCTCTGCTCTGCATGACCAACACAGCATGTAACGCACTGATACTCGGTTGCACTTACGCTGTGACAGACTGTCCTCTAACCTGCATGACCAAACAAGAATTGTCACGCACTGACACTTGGTTGCAGTTCAATTACATGGTGACAGATGTCCTCTGCTCTGCATGACCAAAACAGCATGTAGCTCACTGACGCTCGGTTGCAGTTACGCTGTGGCAGACGCTCCTCGGTCTTGCATGAGAACACAGCATGTAATGGAATTACACTGTGACACACAACATGTCAAACAGAAACAGCAAAGGAATGCAACCAAGCCACCGTCTGAAGAAGCAAAGAATCGCTGGAGCATATACATGATGAGCAATACAGGCAGCATTGATATACTCTGAAAGAGATGAATTGACATGACTCACAGACACATAAAGTTTGGAGCTTACAGCACAAAGCTGCTCTGATGCAGAAGTCTTGCCATACAATGCAGCACCATGCATGGGGTGTAGGGTTCAAGATCTAGGATTAAAAGTCCCAAAATGACTTCTCATCATTCAGGGCATCATGA
>JAABUP010004821.1_pt1 | contig 21550 bp, 27 predicted proteins | sample 5559201 | NCBI WGS metagenome assembly JAABUP01 (sample SAMN10711887, study PRJNA513373) | rock metagenome | isolation source: Antarctica rocks | place: Antarctica | reverse complement strand
CATGTATACAGCACGTTCGTTGGCAAGTTGATGCCGCGACCGCTGTGTGTTCAAGTGCCGACTGCATTTGCGGTGCTTGTTACGACTTTACATGTGTTACAGAGCAGCCTGAGACCGTTATGTGCTTGTTACGGTTGACTAATGGCGCTAGTACCGCACCAAGACCTCGGTTCGCGCACCCGCTGGGTGCGCGCATCGGGTTCGCGCACCGCAACACCGCCGCACCCAACTTCCAAAATTGCTGTACCGTGGAAACTATGGCTTTGTATATCATATCAAGAGACTACGTAACTGCATCAGCACGGCCTGCTTGGCTTGGAAGGCTGGCAAAACCCTTACTCAACCTAAACATTTATATATGTACCTAACTGACCACTGACCTTTTGCCAGATTGCTGCTTATGTCAAGGTTATGTAATTACCGCACCGTGGAAACTATGATGACATGCAGGCTGGTGACAACACTGACTCCTGATCCTCCTCAGGACAGTGTTGGCAGCAGCATGCATGTGTCGACCAAACTGTTTATAGACACAACAGCATCTTCAGGCAATTTGCAAGTTCTGTAGTCACAATTTGCTGGCAGAAGCATAAGTAATCAATGTACTGGCATCTTTTGACTGTTGTGTGCAGGAGCTCAAAGTTGAAACGGAATTGTAGCTGCTAGGGTATCTGCTCATGGGCAGGCTGCTGTGGGAGCAGCAAAACCTCAGATTGCATAACGAGCGCGCAGACGTAGGTGCGTGAGCACACATGTGGATCTTGAATGCATGATGGTGCTGTGTGCGAGAAGCTCAGTGCTCATCTGCCCACCAAGTTGAAACATTGGTCCATACAACAGTCACCACGATATCAGTATGAACAGCCTGCGCTTCTCAAGCGTGACACTTATAAAAAAGATGAACTTGTACAGGCAATGCGTGCCACTTGAAGCAGCAAGCTGACCTAGGCGTGCAATGGCTTGCCCAGCCAAGATCATCATCACAATACCAACAGCTGGAGGGGCAGCTTTCAGTCTGCTGGGGGGCAGAGGGCTGCACCACCACGCTGCTCTCCATGGTGAAGGGCTGCTGCACCTGGATTTTGGCCTCTGGCAGCTGGAAGTTCATTGCATTCTGCTGTTGCCTATGCCTGTACCTGGCTTCTGCAGCCTGCAGTACAGCCAAGCAGCAGTCAGTCAAGTCTTGCTGTTCATGGTGAAGGGCTGATGCACCTAGATTTTGGCCTCTGGCAGCTGTTAATTCTCAGCCTCCAGGTGCAGCCTATACCTGTGCCTTGCTTCTGCAGCCTGCAACACAGCAAAGCAACAGACAATTCCAAAACACATTCCCTTTACGGTCAGAAAGCTGCAAGATCAAATGCCGCTGTCAAGCTTGTGACCGGTCCTTATTGCCAATGTGCGTAGCAGGTTCTGCTTCTGATGTTCCAAGTCGGAAGAAAGCCAATGCAGGGGTTACAGCTAGTCTTGCAGCGGTCTGCATCATGGATTGCAGCATGCACACACATTGACATCGGTGGTTACGCAGAATGATACCAATGCAACTTCTGGGCAAGGGTTTTGAGTAAGGGCCTGTGAGACCAAACCACAAGACTGGCTCTCATTCAAGGCATTATCAACTCAGTCCCACACATTCTTGACATTGAAGCCTCAGGTTTGAGCCCACCTTGTGCAAAGCACAAGACTAACTCCCATTCAATCCATCACCAGCTCCAAGCATTGCCAGTGCCCATTAAGTCTGACATACTGAAGCCTGAAGCCTGTGGCTTGAGCCCACCTTGTGCAAAGCACAAGACTGAACCTCAGTCAAGGCATCACCAATTCAATCCCACTTGCTTTCAAACACTGAAGCCTGAAGTGTGAGGTTTGAGGCCACCTTGTGCAAAGCCCAGATGGCAGGGTCCTGCTCTGGCATGGTCTGATCTAGCAGCTCATCCACCTCTGTGTAGGTCAGCTTTTTGGTGGTACATATGGTGGACAGCTCAACTCCACACTCATGCAAGTTGCCGTCTGGGCCCAGGGTCATGTGTATGCTCAGCGCTGGAGTGTTTCTGCCCACATGCAGACTGAACAAGCCGTCTGCTAGCTCTCTGGGAACATTGGGATGTTGCCTGCGGGGCACAACACATACTGAACATTGATTCACTATACGTGGACACAACAGTTGTTGAATGTCCCAGCATCACTTGTTGCAGTGTTGTGCTGTGCTTTGACAGTGCATGTTTTGCAGACGCAGGCTGTGACAGATGTGACTGCTTAAATTTTGCTGAGCAGTCAATACTGGGGTGGTGTTTGACTCAACATGCTGTTGACGAATGCACTTGGAAACGTGTTTGTTTTTGTGCAAGTGTGAGGAAGAGGATTGAATAGATATTGGCACAAACGTCGTTGCTGACGTGTTGGCAATGTCTCATGGCATGTGAAGCCATTAAGTGCTTGCTTGTGGGCAGGAACAGCGTCTTGGGTTTGTGGCGTGCCTCATGTCTAGAGGGTCTCTCAAGCGGCAAACGTTGGAAGATATACACTTTGCAAGGGGTATTGGGAACATTATGAGTTTCAGTGAACGTCTTCAAGAATCTCATGGATTCAGCAAATTGAAACAACACATTCAGCGAATTGGGTCAACGTTTAGAGAATCACCCAGGACCACCCATTGGCTGGGGTGTTTTTGTATACCGGTAAATGTATTGACAGTGTCAAGAAACAAATATAGCCATTTGAGGCTTGCCTGTGGGAAGATATAGTGTTTTGGCTCTGCGGCGTGCCTCAATGTCTAGGGGGTCCCTGGAGCCACCCATCTGCTGGGGTGTGCACGCACAGCCGCTGCTGCCCTTGCAAGGGCAACACCTCTTAGCCTGCAGACAAAGACACCTGACACATGCTAACCTCTTTGTCTCGTCCCAGGTGTCTTCCCGAACCCACACTGACACGCACAGACCAATAGCCCTTGTCAGTGGTCACAATTTTGGCCTGGCTCAACTGGTTTTGATTCATCCATCCATCCATCCATCCATCCATCCATCCATCCGTCCGTCCGTCCGTCCGTCCGTCCGTCCGTCCGTCCGTCCGTCCGTCCGTCCGTCCGTCCGTTCGTTCGTTCGTTCGTTCGTTCGTTCGTTCGTTCCACACAAGGACAAACGTTGAAAGACAGAGATGTGAAGCTCGGCAACGTGATGCTGCAGGGCCTCCGCTCTTGTGCTCCCTGTTGCGGTGCAGCACTTGCAGGCTCGCAGCTCGGACTACCCATGCTTTTCGCTGCTCGTAGGTGTTGCTGGGATTTGCTGTGTCATAACAACCCTGCCGAGCGTTCAGTCAAGAACAAAGCACGGGCAGTTCAGCATGCCTCACAGCGAAACCTCCAGCTTTTTTCGACGGAACCACGCAGCATCTTGCAGATATGCCGCATGCCCTCGAGCTGTGGCATATCTGCAAGATGCTGCGTGGTTCCGTCGATGGAGCTGTGATGCGCGCTGAGAAACCAGATGGTATGCTTGGCCCGCCCTGCATTCTCGCTTCGGATGCTCTCACCTCAAAACAGCTATTTTTCGGTTGCTGTTTACACAGCAGACTTGGCGAAGTTCAGATCTGTGCCTTTGTTACGCCAGCATCGGCTTTGCTTAGCGCTGTGCTTCTGCAGAAGAAGCAAACATTATGAAGAAGGCTCTGGACTCAATTTTGGCCACCGGCTCAGCACAGGCATTCTGCTGCCAGCTGGCTCTCTGCACCTCCTTTCAAGCCTTTGAAATGCTCTGTGCACAGTGCGAACACCGTGGCCTTGTGTTTGTGCATTCCCACAATCCTCAGCAGAAGTTGGGCGAGGTCTTTTATGACAGAGATCCCTCGTGGCAACATGAGCTAGTGTCTGGTGCCCTCAGCGATATTCTCGCTGGGGACCTCAGGGAGCTTGCTGGTGAAGCACCTTCTGACTCGCTTGTTGCATGCCTGCAGTTGAAATGTAAACATCCTCTGCAGCCCTGTGTACCCTTTGCAGTTATGTTGACAAAGCTTTTGTGGTGTAGACATAGACGCATCAGAGTTATTGAGCAGTGGACCATCTCCACGAGTTGCATTAGAAACTCGTAATAAAGAATGCGATTATGCCTGGGTTGCAAGTGACCTGGCATCAATGGACAGTGTCCCTTCTGTTGTGCTTGAAGTGGCTGTCTTCAACGAGGATCCGACAGAGCTTGAGGCAGAGGGAAGTGAATGGATGGACCTGCTGCAAGTGCAGGTTGGTCCTTCACTATGACTAGACATTACAAGAGCACAACATTGGTGCTTAAGCTCAGATGATGCGCCTGTTGTCAGTGCCCAACACTGCTGCTGATTGCGCATGCTATCTAGTTACTCTAGGTCATGACAGCTTGATGTCTCAATGGTGTCATAGAGCTTGATGTCACATTTCAATGTTTGATGGTGTTGCAAGGCAGCCATGAGATGATACCTGGATCATGTAGGCAGCAATATTGGTTAAAGTTCATCATGAAGAGAACCCTATTGATGACTGCCCAAAATCTCTGTTGGTGTTTGGACAAGACATCACGGCCAGAAAGTGTTCACTGGCTACAAGGACTGTGGGGGGGGGGTCAAGCTGTACCCAACGCGGTCTCCCAATGTTTGTCATACGCATGCCTTGGAGTATGTTCTTTCATGGAACCAAGACGGCCGTTCCATCACATGTCTTGGCAGCAGCTTTCAAGCTGGATATGTGGCATATCCGGCGCAGTGTCCGAAACGTTTACCAGGTGTGGTATCCCTCTGTGCCATGCTGTGCTGCGCCATGCTTGCTGTGCTGTGCTGTGCTGTGCTGTGCTGTGCTGTGCTGTGCTGTGCTGTGCTGTACTGTACTGTCAGCCTTTGGACAATTAGATCCAGCTTGCATTGTGCAGGTATTGCAGCAAGATGCGCAACTGTCACCATGATGGGGCATCTTTCAGAGTTGTTTGGTGGAGTTTGGTGTAATGTGATAGAAATCTTTGCATCACACGTGCATACATGCCCCCCACGTAACTGCAGCTGTGCGCATCTCTACCATCACTCCTGTTGTACATCCGAACACCTTGACCGCTTTGCAGGCAACACGTCAGAAGCTTGAGGCTGCCTCAGCAGCAGCACTTCCAGCACCACCTGCGCAAGGCAGGCTGGAATTTATTGCTGACAGAGTCAAGCAAAGAAGGTACTTTTGTGTTGGGAATCCTGCTGTGCACTTCAATGTGTGTTATTTTGTGCTATGCATGAGTCCAGGTAGTATATACTTGGCATGAGCTTATGTTGCTGGTAGCACCTGGACAATACAATCTGCTTCACACAATATTGCTTTCTGCAGTCATCTTTTCTGTGATACACGTAGGAGGTCAAATTCAGATTTGCATTCACTTTCATTGGCTGATATAATTTTTGCTGTGAAATTCTTCTGGTGTAACTTTTGTGCCCCTGTTGTGTAGCAAGGGATCCTTACTGGAAGCGCCATGTTTGCAAACTTTGCTGTGCTTTCCCAATGCCATGCATCACAATTACGGTTGATGTCTGCAGGCGCACTTGCTGATGGTTGTGAGGGACACCATCTTTCGCCACCATCGCGTTCGCGCCAGTCACTCTTTGAGAGATGCTGGATACCAGTTTCACCCTGCTTTAGACAGGTGTCAGGTGTCTGCAGGCTCTTTGTCTGCAGGCTCTTTGTCTGCAGGCTAAGTCAAAGTCGTAAGGCGAAAAGGCAGACTCTGATAAACTTCTGAGTACCCTGGAAGAGGCTGCAGTAAAACCAACAGCTTGCTGGCAGCACAGGCTTCACCTGATCAACAGGCAAGCTTTTGATGGCAGCAAGCTTTTCTCACTTCTTGTGCAATGACTGGTGCTTGCTGCAAGTTGCGTTTCAACAAGAGCTGCACACTGCACTTGAAAGCTGCCTAGCTAAGCCACAACTGCTGCCCGTTACTTGGCATTGTTACATATGTACGTGGTCCTCGGCCTTGTTATGTCAGCATGTCATCGTTCTATCATAACATAGATTCTGTCTATGACTAATTCTGTAGCCTAGAGCCTAGAGTACTGCAGCTTCTGGCTCAGATCATCTGTACCTCAGCCTCACATGCTCTGTAGATCTGGGCCAGAGCTTTGTAGCGTCTGCATGCAGAAGTAAAAAAATCTGCGCGCAGAGTTCTACAGCCCTGACGCTGCAGAAGAAGGTTCTGAAGTTTTTTTGAGTTATGATAGAGCTGAGTCGTGAGTCATGAGTTTAAGGGCATAAACTGGAAAAAGCCCAGTTTACGCCCTAAAATAAGAAAAACAGGGGTAGGTGTGTGTTTGTGAGTCTGACTCAGCCTTACTTTCTTACAGCTCAGGCCAAATCCTCTTCAGAACTCAGGCTCTGAGTCTACCTCTATACTTTTTCAAAAGTGGTGTAAATAGGTAAGTGGAGGCTACTGTACTGCACTAAGTACTTCAGGGCTGAGGGAAGTGTGAAAATAGGGCTGTTCCAGGAATTGTTAAAACTCATTCCCCACAAACCCTCTGTTTTGATAGGGTTCTACACACACTCACAGGCTTTGACTCATAAACCATTGCATAACCCTGACATAAGCAGGAATCTGGCAAAAAGTTAGTGGTCAGTTGGGTGAAAATACATATACTCATCATTAGTAACCTGTTCGTGAATGGCTTGACTGAACAAAGCTAATTAGCTTGTAATTACTTATAAGGGCTCACACTTTTCAACAATCTACCAGGCTGGTTTCCGGCGCTGTGTACCGCAATTTTGACTTGAAATTTTGTGTCACGACCGCTCGCTAACATTTCTGCTGCTCATTTTTGAGAAGAACCGCATCAACCATGGCAGTCTTTGGGCAGAGTACAGCACAATGCTGACAGATGCTTGTAAACGATTTTGGCCAAAGGAGTTGTCATCCTGAAATGCTCAAATGCCTGCATCGCCATCCATCATTGTTTCTCCCCTAATGCTTGAACATGCATAAGGTGGCATGCTCGGAGTGTCAAGGCAGAACATAAGCTAGGTGGCCTTGAAGGAATGGATCTTGCCTCGGCCAATCCGGCGCCATGCTCTTGTTCTTAGTCAGATGCCAGGTGAGCTTCTGATTTGCTAACCGCGCAGACTGCTCGAGATGTTAAGCTTCGAGCCCTTGCCACAGGCCACGTTCGCAATTCTGCAAAGTCGTGTTGCATAGGCCAGAATGCACATCGGAGCTGCATCCTGCATTTACCCAACTACAGCTGCTTTGCTGAATTCTTGCTTGCCTTTGATCTTGCTGACCTTGTTGCTGGCGTGGAGAGCTAGCGCGGTTGCAGACTGGATCAGAGCGGCTTGGATTCTGCGCAATCTCGATAGACCATCAGGCAATGTCGTGTACAGCGGAGTTCGTCGGCTGCTTACGGGCAAGCGCCTACGGGTGATGCAGTCAGTAAACGAAACCGTTGTGGGTGGTGCCGGCGTGTTCTACTACAACATCCTTTGGGGACACGTACAACGCACACCGTTCCTAGAGTTTTGGCATATGCGTACTTGTATCGTATGCTCTTGAACATGCTTATGCACACGCTTGCCGTGCAAGTACGCCAAGACTATAGCATGCTCTCCGAGCATCTCGTGCTGCGCCTTTATCGGTATGTGCTGTTTGCCTGCAGATGGTGGTAGTGTCCGAGCCTCGAATTGTTGCAGAACTACTTCACAATACCAGTCTTGCAAAACCTACACACCCTGTGATGGTGCACTTTCGTCAGGTCAGCCTGACTTGCGATCTGCTGCTAGCATGAATGAAGATGCAAGGGTGTGTGATGAGGGTGAATTTTCAACGAATGCACTTACAGGCATTGCATGCTTTGCAGCTGATGAGTCCTCATGGCAGAGCTGACTTCTTGTCAGCAGAGGGGGATTCTGAAGATTGGCTTTGGAAAACTGTGCGAAGGGGTGTGGCGCCTGCATTTGCACCAAGAGCACTCAGGTGCCTGACTTGTATACACAGGGCCCACTGTCAACATGTACGCAGAAGACGACTGTAAAGTGCTATATGCAATGTGTCACAGCCATTCACTACTGTTCAGGGCGGCATATCCCAAAGTGGCACAGGTTGGAGCTCGCCTGACTGAGATGCTGCAGAGCAGACCCCAGCATGAGGCAATTGATATGTGCAATGTTTGCATGTGTGAGACCATTGACGCACTAGGTCTGGCTGGCTTTAACAAGGCGTTCAACAGCATTGAAGCCATCACCCAGGGCCAACAAGCAGATCTGCTGCATGTAAGACTGCAAGTGCTTGTCTGCAATTTGTATGTGATGTGTGTCTCTCACAGAAGAGTGCTCTGCAACCATTTTCAAGCTGCAGGTTCTGCTTACTTTGCCCGATGATACCAGGCATGTTTGCCATGATGGGTGGTGCATATGTCCCTCAACTATTAACATAGCGACCCTGATGTGCCTGTTCCTGCCCATAGTGAGACTTTGCATATGGAACAGGATCTTTGCAAATCTTGTCACTGTTGAGCAGTGTCTGCTCTTTCCATTGAGCTCAAGCTGCCAGTCATCACAGGTGATCTATACAGCCAATGAGGAGGTGGCACGCGGTCTGTACAATCCAGCATACAAGCTCTTGCAGATGCTGCCTGGGCCACGCAGTAAAGGCCAGCTTTGTGTGCGGCGCTTCCACACGATCATGCAAGACCTTCTGCAGGAGGTGATTCCTTACCTGCACTGCTGCCAAGCCGTCGCTACATACGTCGCTACATACGTGGCTGCATGGCCTTCTTTCCATCATGTGGCACACAAATACTTTTGTGCTCTGTGCCAAAGTTGAAGGCGAGGGGTCCTCCAGCGGATGATGATGACAGTCTTGCCGCCCACCTGCTGCGCATCAGAGATCCAGGCACTGGGCAGTTACTATCTGATGATTGGTTGCTGCCTCAAATCAGTGTCATGTTCTGGGCTGGCTTTGACACCACCGGCAACACTATGGCCTGGACCCTCTACTGCATCTCACAGCACCCTGAGGTATTGTCTACCATCCTTAAAAGCTGCCCGCTTTAACGCTTGCCTGTGTCACATTCCTAGCTTATGCATGTCAACCCACGTGATGCATGCATGTCTTATACGACAGTTTGGTGCACACAAATTGCTATGTCTCAGATGTGCTTCATTGATCTATGGCTTGGAGGTGATCTATGAACCCCCCCTCCTGCCACCCCCCCTCCTGTCCATGGACTGCAAGCACACACCATAGGCTGACTGTAGTATCATGACTGACATTCGACCACAGCTCAATTTGTCACAACTGTCGCTGCTGTAGCCATACCATGTGATGTGGTTGCTGGTGGTGCGTCAGAGCTATTTGACTGCTGCTGTTCTCCTCCTCATGCCATGCATTGTTCTGCGCATATGCCCACCATTGTTGCATGCATCACCGGGCTTCACCATTCGGGCCACAATTTTGCTTGTCAACACATGCAGCGTGTGTTTTCAGGTGGAGAAGAAGATTGCAGCTGAGCTGAGGGAGAATGGGCTGCTGGCTGTGCCTGACCAGCCCTTCCCTAGGGGCCCTGACTATGCTGACCTGGACAAGCTGACCTACTTGACTTGTGTCATCAAGGAAGCCATGCGAGTGCACACCGTGTGTTACCAGAGCCAATTAAAGCAAACTAAATGTTGTGACTGATTCACATTACAGCTGTCAACAACCAGTGGACAGCTCATCTCACTGCAGGTCTGCCATTGATTGAACTTACCCATAGTCAGCCGTGACCATTCATCTCCTGACATTAAAGCTGGCAGGTCAGCAAAAATCTTGCACTCCCTGAGCTGTCTGTCCAGCCAATGTGTGCTAGCCCATTCCTGGAGAGACATTCATCAATCAAAATGTCATGCTGCAGAAATGGGCATTCATCAAAGTGTGGTTGTGTGATCCAGGTTGTAGGCTTACCCACTTTGCGCATGTCCAAGCACCAGGATTTGCTCGTTGACAACGGCAGCTTACTCATTCCCCGCAACACCACAATTTGGATCCCTTTGGGCTTGCCGCATGCCAGCTCAGCCATCTACAAAGATGCTGATCGATTCATACCTGAAAGATGGCTGGAGCCAAATGCAGAGTACATGCCATCACATGGTGAGATGTTTGGATTTACCTGCAGTATATCTCAAACACAGCTTCAATAAATGTTATTTTGTTCATGAGTGTGACAAAACTAAGCTCTGCATCATGGTTGACAGACAATCATGTACGCACACACTGGGTGCTGTCTGATTAGGTGCCCACATTACATGTGCATCTGTGCTGTGAAATTTTCATGATTCACAGAGTTACGTCAAGCAGCAATTTTGTGCCTTTCATGTGTCTCAGTGAGCACTCGCTGACTGGTTCCTTCACAGGGCAAGCAGCTGATAAGGATGGTGCTTCAGAAAGAGTCAGCCGCTTCCTTCCATTCAGTGATGGCAAGTAAGACATCATAGATGTGTTTTGCGCTGCGTCAGGAGCATGATTGCCCTGTTTATGGCTGTTATGTGATGTATTCTAAGCTATGCAGAATGTCTCAAGCACCAAACTTGCTGATTCATCCAAGCCCTTGCATCATCCATCTGCAGTGGTAGCAGTATGAGCTCAAGCATACTCACTCAGCTGTTGTTGTTGGTGCATATTAAAATTTTGGTGCCAGCAGTGAAGCGATTTAGTGTTGTGATAGCAGTATTAATGTCATGTATGTCCTTGAAGCAGGAACCATTGTTACACTGCAGGCGTCAGTGTGTTGGCATGGCTTTTGCCAAAATGAACTACACATCAGTTTTAGCCAGACTGATGGGAACCTTCACGTTTGAGTTGGCACAGCAGATGGGCGGAAGTCAAGGGGTTATGGAGGCTGAAAATTACGCCATCACCCTCATGCCAAGCAAAGGCATGTGGATGCACTGTAGATCAAGAGTCAAGCAGGCCACTGCAGTGACTGTCTGAGTATGCTGTTGTCCTTGACGCTGGTTGAAATGCTTTGCAGAATGCATTGCCTGTTAATCCGAACAGAGACACCTCTATTTGGCAAAAATGTCATTACGTACGTACAACATAGAGAAGGTCGCTGCCTAACTCCCCCCTGTCACCATACAACGGCATGCTGTGACAAACAGCTCTATGGTCAGCTTCAGCATGTCTGCATGCACAGACCGCTCGACTATTCTGACGTAAGCTTAGCTCTTTCTGCGTAAACCTTCTTCTTCATCAGCATGTCAAAAAAAGGAGCCCTGGCGTGTACAGGTCAGCTTTTGAGCTACCAGCAATTTCAACCCGCTGACACCAGGGCGACAGCGGGGCAGACTTCGTCAGTGACCCTTCGTCACACAAAACTGAAATTTGCTGTTACGACGCCGTTGAAGCTTACAAGTTGTTGCCAGATTCTCCAGCGCAAAGACCTTGACTCTCTCGGTGGGGGTCTTATCAATCTATACAGGTCACATAGTCAGAGGGTTCTGCTCTCCGGCCAATTCATGGCAAGGCGGTCTGCGTAGGTCTGGTTTTACACCGCAACGATGAAGGCCAAGCGGTACGCCCTTGACGCCTGTTGCTGCGAGGTTGTTTGCGGGTCAAACCGCCACGAATAGTGCAGGCTGTCTGGTGGCAATCGTCAGGACACTCTGTCCTTGGATTATTGATGAATAGCCTTGTTTTCTGCGCTTGATGTCTTAGCCCGTCTCTGCATTCTGTTCCCGCCTGGGGCACTCTGATATGTCTTTCGCCTTGTTAGCAACCTCAATTGCTGCATCGACTTTGGTTTCGGCTCAGGATCCCGATCCAAACTGGTACGGAACTGTCAGTGAAAGAAATGTTCTGTGGAATGTGCAGGCCAGATGATGTCAGCATGGCCTGTAGCAATGCTGTCAGCCCTATCTTGCTTTCTTTTGCCAGTAAGGGACAGCACGGTGCTGGGTATCTTGGTAAACAAGTCAGCAAGCTAATATACAAAGCTGGTGCAATATACGCCTCTCTACTGGCTGCGCTTGTGTCAGCACTCAGCCATGGACCTTGGGGAGTTCTACTCTCACTCGGCGTTCTTGGCATGACTAGCTTGATTATACTGTCCACCACATATCAGCTTGGCAGGACCATAGCTCAGAAAGTAGAGCAGGTGATCTGGACAACAGGTCAGTGGTGCATCGTGATGTCAGAATCAGATTTGACAGACTGTTGTGACAGCGCACTCAGGATATTGCATGCTCAAGTTACGCTTTATCACTGCAGATGACACTGGTGAACATAAGAATCGATTTAGCTACGGTGATCTTCAAGATCTGCCTGAGCCAGTCCAGCGGTATTTCAAGTACTGCATGCCTGAAGGCCAGCCCCGCATCAAGTACTGCGCTATCAAGCAGCAGGGATGGTTCAGGTGAGGAGCTCATGCATTGCCTGTTGCAACATTGATTTGAGTGCAGCCAGCACGCTGTATTGTGTGCTTGAGTTTTGCAAACAGTTTGTTTAACTAGAAGCATTTCTTGCAGGATTAGAGCAAACCCAGGTTTGATTTCAAGTGAAGGCTGGAAGCGAGTCAAGGCACAGCAATACTTTTCCACAGAGGAGCCAGGTCAGTTGCAAACACTTTGACCTTGTACTGCTGGGCCATTTTTTCATTGACAGTCAGTTAAGGTTGTTGCTATTTCTCTAACACATAAGTTGTGTTGCTGCAGCTTATGTGTGGGCTGCATACATCTGGCTAGCACCTTTGGTCTGGATCAGAGGCTGGGACTGTTATCTGGGAGGTGAGCTTGTGTTTTAGTTGCTCTGGAACCAGGACGCCCTACCTCAATGTGGGTGAAAGGCAGTCATGCAGCACACACCCTAGATAGCAAACATGGTTGTTGAACATAAGATTTCTGCAGGCAAGGGAGAGATGTTCTGGCGTCTGTTTTCCTGCATCACCCTCGTGGACTTTGGAGGTGCTGAGATTGATCAATCAGCTCTGGTCCGTTACCTTTCTGAGGCCTGCTACTACCCTACTGCATTGCTTCCCAGTCACCGCCTCATCTGGAATGCCATAGACGATGCGTACGCAAAGGCCACACTAATACATGGCAACCATAAGGTGTCTGGTGTCTTTGAGTTCAACGAGCAGGGACAGATCGTGACCATGTGCTCAGCAGACCGCTGCAGGTAAGAGTGTGTGTCGCCATGACTCATCACTCTGCACTAAGCTTCTTCTGTGGGCTGACTGCCCCTCTTCCTGCCTGTTCTTTTCAGCCCAATGGGTTGCTGCATGCTAACATGACTTATTGCGTTGCTTCCTATGGATGCAGACTTTCTGATGTACAGAATGTAAGCCAATGTCTGAATGCAATGCAGACGAATGGATGACGGGTCAGTATCTCAGGACAAGTGGACTGGATATTATAGAAAATGGGAGGAGAGGGCCGGCATCATGGTACCCTTAGAGATGGAGTCAGTCTGGAATCTCATTGGTGGCACATTCAGCTTTGCAGTTTTGACTGTCACTGACTACAAATGCTTCAGCAGGATTGGAAGGACCAGTATGTCCACTCGCCGCTAAACTCTGAAGTCAGGGCAGGCTTGCTTCCCAATGCCTCTTAATGTGTTCCCCTGCTAGGCTTTTGCCAAGATTTATAAGATTTATACCTATTAGGAATTTGGTAAGGTTGCTTAGGATTTTTTAGTTTGTTCAGGCAGTGTACAACCTGGGATTCAGCTTGAGCAATACAATTTTGAACAGCTTGGCTGTTTACGCATGTACCCAGCAATGTTTAGATTTAGTTGTATCTCAGAAACAGGACCTTGTGTTCAAATATGCGCTTTTGGCGCTATATGTACCCCTTTTCAATGTATGTTGCCCAGATAAAGCTTGGTCAAGACCAACTGGTCACAGTGACAAGCTCCCATCTGTTTTTTTGGCACCAGATACAGAGTGGGCCTGCAGGGCCTAAGTAGCTGCTTAGCAATGCTAAGGTTTTGATGTTGTCAGCCAATGCACTAGCGCATTTGGCTGGATTTGTTACCAGGTTGTCACATTTAGGATTGCCAAGTTGTGCATTAGCTTGTGGATATTTCATGCTGACGTGGTCGTTAGTTTTGCTACTCGAGCTTTCTTTTGCTTGTAAACCATTTCAGAAACTACTTATGTTGTCGAAACGAAATCGAATCTGACAATGTACCCGCATGACGAGTAACCCCAAGCTTGATGCTGCATGCTAGCATGTCATCCCGACCTGAGCAACCTGTGCTGCAGGGTGATGAGTGTTGCATGCCACCTCTCAGGCCATCATCAGCTGGTTGCTGAACATTTAAAAAGCACATACAATGCCAGACATGTTCAGTTGTTGCTTGACGTCTGTGTCCATAACGGTATGATAGCAAGAATGCTGTGAGGCACAGAAGTCTTTTTTTGACTCCAAGCTGCAAAAGCTTGCCAATTCCAACACAAGTTGAAGCGGAACACATTGTTTTGACACCTATGCATGTAGCTACTTGATGTAGTACCTCGTGAGACTGAGCACAGCTGCAAGCAGATCAGAGCTAACGGCCCTCTGTCACATGTTCATTTGTCAAGCTGATTCAATTGTAACAGTCAGATCACATACACACACCCAACACAAACAGCAGCATTGGTCATGACAAAATGCCTAGTCCGCAAACAAACCATCTGAAAAGTTTTCTTGCCCACCAACCATGGGTGGCTCAATTAGCTGCGGGGCATCTGCCAACACATCAAGGTCACTGTCACCACCATTTTCTTGATTGCTAGACGCCAGCTGATCACCATCAGGCTGTTTCACATCTCGCGCTGGATCAGCTGCTGTGCCCAATGCGAATTTGCCAGGCATCTCATTTGCTGCTGCCTGTTGGCTTGGATCCTGAGGACTAGCAGCAGCAGCAGCAGCAGGGTCCAGCGCAATGCCTTCAGCAGATGCAGGTGGCCCAGGCTGCGGTGCAACAGCTGTCTGTGTCTGCTGCTCATCGACTGCTGCCGAAGGCTGCTTCTGTGGTTGATGAAGGGAGGTCTGAGGGCCCACCTCAGCTCCAGACTGTACAGGCAGCACTCCATTGGGCACAGTCACACCTCCTGATCTGGGACTAGCCCCGCTGTGAGAGTTCGTTCCTGCACCGCCATAAGAACCCATACCCTGGCTGGTGCCAGCAACAGCATATGGGTTTGCCGACTGACTGCTACCGTTGCCGTATGGTCCAGCTGGCATGCCGTTCCGACTGCCATATGGGTTGGCTGCTTGTCCGCTGCCGACAAAAGTCTGCCCTAAGTGACTCATTGCATTGCCACTGCCACTGCTGTGGGCGCTAGTCAGCTGACCAGTCACTGGCACCTGCAGACTTGCAGAGGGAGCAGGAACCCCAGTCTTGAGGGGTGCTGCAGGCACCTGTGGGAGGTGGCTGCTGCCAGCTGGATGCTGCAAGTGGGCTGGAGCCAAACCAGGTCGCATAGCTAGCCTGTTTTGGTCAAGTTGAGCGCCCTGGCCATGCATGGCCATGCCAGCAGGTGACGGCCTTTGCCCTTGCATGCTAGGGCCTGCAGTACACAAAAATATGAGACTGAGGCGCAGATCTGATGTGTGCAGCTGTCCAGCACCGGCTCATATGCAGCAGAGTGAACTTAGCAGGAGCCCGGTGTTCACTAGAGCAAGGTGTCAGCAAATGTATGCAGAGACATCAATAAGAGCATTGCATGTGTGTAGATGTGCTGTTTACATGGCCATATTCCAAATCTAGGCAGCAGGGCAGCTGAAGATGCTTTGGATGCCGGCTCAGCTAGCCTGCAAGCGCCTGCTTGCATTTTCAACAACAGCAGTGACCGAGGATCTTGCCTTGCATGATGCCTGGCTGACCAGGGTTAGCATAGGGACCAGAGCCTGTCTGCATACCACCATGCCACCCCATGCCATAGGCATTTTGGCCATAGCTTGGCTGCTGCATTGGCGCTGCCCCATGCCCAGGTGTGGATTGAAACCGTGGGGCCTGCTGTGACTGGTCAGCAAAGCTTGAGGCTGTCCTGCCCTTGGGCACCATGGCCTCATGGCCTTGGCCTGCACTGCCTGATCCCTCTGCACTGGATGCGGAGTTGGGCCTTGAGGTGGCGCTATGGGTTGCCTGAGGCCCCAGCTGTGGCTGAGCTGTGGGCTGATGGCCGCCATTGCTGGAACCTCCTGATGCCATGCCAGGTGATGACGACCGCATGGCAGATGGTGAATTGGGCGAAATGGCATGACCTGACACTCCCGCCATCTGATTTCCAGCCATCCGGACTGCCAGCTGATTTCCTGCCATTTGATGTGCGACCATCTGTGGCCTGATCATCTGGGGCCCCGGGTAACCCCCTGCTGGAGACTTGACCTGGCTTTGCTGGGACTGAGCAACAACCATGGGGTGAGATGGCCCTCTAGGTAACCCTGGGGGGCTCATAGGCCTAGAAGGCTGCTCCCCTGTACTGCTGGGGTAAGCCTGCCCCATGGGCAGGTAACCGCCTGGCTGCTGCCGCATGTTGCCTGACTGACTGTACATGGCTTGGCTGTGCCCTTGCTGTTGCATTGCCATCTGACGCATTGGCATCTGCTGGTTCACACTGCGCTGCTGCTGCATAGCCACTTGAGACTGGCTGCTCATGCCTGTCTGCTGCTGCTGCTGCTGCTGGGATTGCCCTACCGGCACCATGCTGCTAGAGTAGCTCAGCATAGGCTGAGAGGGAAACTGCACACACAACAATGGCTGTGAGACAAGGGTTACCAGCAAGGAGGACCTTATGTGTACATGTTGCCTGCTGCACTGCATTGCTCGTGCAAGTAAGATGAGGCTTGGACAGTGATCTCACTGGTATACGCAGCAACAGTCATTGCAAACGATGAGTCTAAAATTCTACAAGTATGACAATGTCATGCACTACAAGTTGTGTTTACGTCCACTGCTGCCAGCGCATCAGTCATCCACATGCCTGTGGCAATGCGATTGGCTTCACAACATCCTGTCTGCAACTCCTGCAAAGCTTCAGCGCAGGTTGACACTGCACATCTCAAAAAATTGGGCTTCAAATGACACAACAGAAGGACTCAAAAGTCGTGCAGGCGCGCAGCCCACCTGCTGTTGCATGCGTTGCTGTTGCTGCAACTGTAGTTGTGTCTCCCTCATGTAACTACCAAACTGCATGGCCCTCTGCTCCACAGGCAAGGCATGCAGCTGCTGCATCTGTTGCGGAGACAGCCTGCTCAGCGTCAGCTGCTGCAGCTGCTGTTGATATTGCTGCTGCTGCTGCTGCTGCTGCTGCTGCTGCTGCTGCTGCTGCTGGGAGCTCTGCACAGTGCAAGCGTAAGTTCAGAATGATGCCTGCTGAACAGCATGTGCTGGGTGTTGTCGAGGCATGATGGATAAGATCTGTGTGCCAGGTCAAGCAAAATGCATCTGCAGTCCGTCATGTGGTGTTTGTGTGCTGTGAGATTGCATGAAGCACTGCCAAGTTGTTGTTCACCTATTAACTGATTGGTATGACATCCAATGCTATGATGCAGGTTACTGCAGATGCATAAACTCTGAACTCCATAACAGCCAGGCCAATGATGCAGCTGACACCAACCAGGCAGAAGAGCTGCCCAGACCAAACAAAGTGCTCAAGCTTGCACTTTGTAGCTGCTAAAATTTTGTAGGTTTAAACAGTGTGTGTAAGTCCGGGTGAGGCTGCACACAGCCAATGGCAAGAAACAGACAGGGTAGCCCAGGGTACGCACCTGTGTGGCAGGCTGAGCAGAAGCAGAAGGCTGGCGCATGGCACCGGGGCCTGCTTGCTGCAGCCCTGGGCCTTGTTGCCAAGCCCCCCTCTGACTCATCTGCTGCTGCTGCTGCTGAAGCTGCTGCGCTTGCTGCGCTCTGGCCATCTGGTTGCGCAGGTTCATGAAGAACTGCATGCGCTTGTCATGCGGCATGGTTGCCAAGTGCTGCCGTTGCTGCGGTGTGAGCTGCTGCACCAGTGATTCCAGCTCGGCCTTCTGGGCTGCCATCTGCTGCTGCTGGCTCACCTGCTGCGGCTGCTGCTGCTGCTGCTGTGGTTGCTGCCACATTGTGGATGAAGAAGCATATGGTGCTGACTGTGTGGCATACCCTGATCGTTGTGGGTCCAGCCATCGCTGCTGCTGCTGCTGCTGCGGCTGCTGCTGCAAGAGGCATTTTATGAGTCAGGCTGTGAGCGATGTGTGATAAATGCGTGCAGCACAGCAACATAGGAGCTGCATATGTGAATGTGATTCTGAGGACATCTTAGGTCTTGCACAGTCTCACATTGCGCACAGGCAACAGGCTAGTTGAGCTGTGGCAAGGATATGTAGTCTTGCTCTTTCAGCGAATCCCCTGGTTGACAATCCACTTGACAGACACTTTTGCAGGTGATTTTGATCCTGAAGACCTCAGGGTGAGCAAGAGCCATTGTCTGTCTGCTCAATGCACAGAAGGAGTGAGCAGCAATTGTTGTAGGTGTATAAAGACCAAATCATACTGAGTCAAAGTATCAAGCAAAGCAAGCACAGGGCATTGCATACATCATGCGGCTATGCCCCAAGAAAGCCTAACTTGCTCTGCCCTTTGGCATGAGCAGCACGCAAGCTTTGACAGCATCCAGGAGTGCACCTGTCCATAGCTGGTGGCTGGCTCAGGTTCCAGAGCGTACTGCTGCTGACTTGAGATATAGTGAGGAAGCTTCTTAGGCTGCGTCTGCCCTGCACCAGAATCCCAGCTGGCTGCAGGCGAGCTGGGGCCGGCAGTGCTTAGGGTAGCTGCCTTGGTGGACCTGGGGCGACCCCCAGACCGACCCCTCACTTCCTGGGCCCCGACCTCTTCTACCTGTATCACCATTCCATCAGTCAATGCATTCATGACACATTCAGGGGGGATGCCTGTACGGTCACTGCTTGTTTGGTCAAGCATCATCAGCTGGACATGAGCTACACACATTTGCAGATGTCCTCACGGACAATGACTGCATGTGTAACGGATCCAGCCTGACTTGGCTTATGCATAGGGAGCAACTGCACAGAATACGTGACTGCGGCAATGTCTCTTGCCCCAAAGAGCACTATGAACAAGTGGTGCAGTGGGTGCAGGCATCGTAACACCACAGTATACAATCAGGCTACCATTTGACCAAAGGGTGCTGCCAACACTGGTAAAGCCAAAGGATGTTGTCAACACTTGTGAAGACTTGGCAAGAATGCAGCAAGCCTTGCCTGATTGTTGAGCACCCATTTGCCACGCCTGTTGCGTCCAAAGCCAGTGGACATCCCCTGAGCAGCAGCAACCAAGCCAGCCACATTCTTCCTTGGCCTTAGATCCAAGTCAGTGCGGCGGCGCTGGGGTACAGGCACATCCAAGGGGGACCATGCAAAGGTCTCCTGGAAAGTGCGCCGCCGAGTTGACCTGGGCCTGAGGCGAGTCAACAGACCAGACTGAGCGTGGTCACTTGAGTCTGCCTGGTCATGCTGTGCATGCTGAGCCTGCTGCCTCGACTGTGCTTGCCTTGCTGGCTGTTGATGTTGCCGCTGTTGCTGCTGCTCCTGGTGGTGGTTGGCTTGATACTGGCGGTGGTGCTGGGACTGGTGGTACTCTTCCTCATGATGCTGGGGGTGGTAATGAGAATGTGGCAGTGGTGAGGACTGTTGCTGAGCTTGCTGCTGCTGCTGCTGTGCATGTAGTCTGGCAGAGGTCCGAGCATTATTTGGGCTCTGTTCTATCTGAATGCCACCGCTGTCAGAGGAGCTGCCAGCTTGACTTGACTTGAGCCGCCGCTGCAGGCGCTCTTCCCTTGAAGGGCCTTCAGGATGGATGCCAGCCAACTTGCGCTGAATTTCAATCTGACGCTCATCTTCACGCTGCCTGGCAAGCAGTCGCTCCTCACGTTCCCGCTCTTTCCTGATGCGCTCGTTCTCACGCTGGCGGTGCAGCTTCTCTGCTAACTGCTGGGCTTTGCGTTTGTCCTCCTCTTCCTTCTTGGAAGTGAGCTCCTGTGATCATCGTGCAAAAAAGCTTAACTGTTGTCACTGACACGTTGGCAGAGTAGGACCATGGAATGACAGGACGGTACACAGGACAATGTGTCAACAGGCTTGCACCTACAGGAGCAGCCTAATTTGTCTGCAGCCCTGCTTGGCATAGATTTGTCAGTGCCTGTCTCAAGATGGTGCTCTGGCAGGTGGCTCACGTGCATTTGCTGTGCTTCTTGTTTTGCACGGCACTGGCTGACTGATTCGTTGAGTACCCATGACTTCTGTCTGGTGTTGAGCATTTGAGTGTTATGTTTGATGCTACAGTTAGCCCTCTGTGTGGCCCAAATGTTGAGCTGACATGGCCAGATGGTCAAGCACCAGACTGTCTTGCAAAAAGAGGAGACAATGTACCTGCAGCCTTGAGCTGCGCTTCTTTGGCATAGCCTCTATAGCGGCCTGCTTCTCTTCCGCTCTTCTTCGCGCAGCAGCAGACTCTATCAACTGAGGCAGGATGTCGGATGCAATTAGATCATGCAGTGCCTTGTCCTTGCCACTCCTACAAGCAGTGAACTGTGTTGAATCTATGGTGAGCTCAACACTTTTATGGCAGAGCTGAAGCTTTCATGGACTGGAGGTTGCATTGTGTGTCAGACATGCTGTCATTCATGATGCACAAAGGATGGCTGCACAACAGGCTGTGCATTTGTATGCACCAGGTATAGGCATGCATGAATGCAATCATGCCATGGCGGGACAAGCTGATCTGCATACCTGGCAGCGCTCAGTGACTCAACAAAGTCAGCCATCTCTTCAACAGTTGTGCAAACTGTTTCCCACTGAGCATCTTCACCACCACTCCTACGCCGCTTGGCTGACTTCTTAAAAGGTGGCTCCTGTCTGTAGAGTCTGCAGTCCTCGTTGTTGAAGGAGAAATAATAGTACAGGTTTCCTTTGGTGTCTTCTCCTACAGGTTCTTGCCTCAAACCATCCACAGAAGAATCTGCCAGTTCAACCTGCATTCAAAATGTGGTCAGCTGCACGAAACATGTGATCCGAAACCACAGTACGGCCGAGATGTCTTGCACCATCGACTTACCGTCCGCTTGATAACGTCTTTGACAACTGGGCAGTCGTGCACCCGCCAGTCACAGAGGGCAAACAGGAGATCAACCTGTATACAAACCATAGTCACAATTCTGGAGCGTTCAAGGCAGCAATCTGAGACCTCCCAAGTTGACATCTACACACCCGTTTCGTCGGTGTGATGTCGTAAAACGTTGTTCCAAGCAAAGGGTGCGACTCGAAGTGCTCAGGCCACTTGGTGGACACTTTACGGTACAGAAGGCTTTCCCAGCCCTCTGAGTCCTTCTCCGAGTAGGGTTGAAGCGCATCTGTTCGCAGAAGCTTGAACAGAAGCTCAGAGAGAAACATACGGTGATTGTCCGGGCTTATGAGGGCAGACTCCAGTATATCGGCAGCAAACACCTTCAACTTCAACGGAGCTGCGAACATCCGCGAGAACTGAATCACAGCCGCGAACTTCCAGCAAGACCGACCTTGATTGCATGAGGCAGTATGAGAGTGTGCAGCAGC
>JAABUP010004820.1_pt1 | contig 21553 bp, 26 predicted proteins | sample 5559201 | NCBI WGS metagenome assembly JAABUP01 (sample SAMN10711887, study PRJNA513373) | rock metagenome | isolation source: Antarctica rocks | place: Antarctica | reverse complement strand
GCTTAGACACCGTGATCATCAGCAGGGTCGTGCCCGCCCCCACGTTTCACCGGAAACGCGGACGGTCTATGACATTCCAGTCATATCAGTCACACCGGTATCAATCGACGATGTGACGGAGCCCTGGTCCCCCAGGACCTCGGTTAGGGCGGCGCGCAGTGGTCGCTGCGAGTATTTGGGGGAGAACGCCTGCCGGATGACGCGGAGCCGGCCCGAGGGGAAGATGTCGGGCCCGCGGTTGACGTAGAAGTCGCGGACCTCGCTGGGACGCAGGCCGGCTCCGAGAGCAAGCGCGACCAAGGCCCCCGTTGAAGTGCCCACGACGAGGTCGAAGTGGTCCGCGATGGATACGCCTAGATCTGATTCCAGCTCGGCCAGGACTGCCGCGGAGAAGAGTCCCTTCAGCCCGCCACCATCGAGGGCGAGTATTTGCATCACCCGGCCGGGCTCAGGCTTCATGGCGGCCCCCCGGGTCCTGGCAGAACGTCGTCCGGTGCAAGGTCAGTCCAGGAGGGACGTCAGCGTCTGCTGACCGCCGCTGGTCGAGTGCACACGCCGCGAGGGGTCTGGCGGCAGTGATCCGTTGGGCTTGATGCCGAGCAGGACGGTGGTCGGGTCGGTCGACGGGTGCGTAGTGGTCGCCAGGGTCATGCGCGTGGAGGCGTACCACTGCGGTTCAGGCTGCTCGTCGTCGGGGCCGACGTCGGGAGTGCGGGCGATGGCGAAGCTGATAGTTGCGTCTGAGTCGTTCAGCTGTTTGCTCGTGCCGTCCTTGTAGTGGATCGCGATGCTGCCCAAGCAGTCCGGGCAGCAGTCGCGCATCACTCTGGAGATCACCGCTGGCACCGACACGGCGGCCTCGGTGGAGTTCACGTGCTGGCGCGCGATGTACTCCAACTCAGCCAGGTCGAGGCGACCCTCGCGGCGTGACAGCATCAGGGACTTCCAGACCGGCAGGAGCTCGCGCAGCGCCTCGATGGAGGTGCCCTGCTCGCGTGCCCCCAAAATCCACATCATGAGCTCCACGACGATCGTCGGGTAGGCGCCGGCGCGCGAGCCGACCCGTACGCTGCGCGGAAGCAGGTCCTCGCTGGCGTAGAACGTGAGCTGCCGGTCGCTGAGCCTGAACCCCGCGTCGCGCACGGCAGCGATCAGCTCGGACTTCGTGACCAGATCGGGGTCCCCGCCCTGCAGCTGCAGGTACTCCAAGAAGCCGTTCTTCTCGGTCGCCATCGAACCACCTCACGTCGTTGCCCACACCAGCACTGTAGCTGTAGACGGCTAGGCTGTCGAGTACCATACGGTGCTGTAGCTGTTTCGCGTGTAAGAAGTCCTCTTTCGGTGTGAGGGTCCGGCGTGGGCGATGTCGTCGGCGTTCTTGGTCCAGGTGAAGAGGTGGGCGAGGTCGTTCCAGCCGTCGATGTAGGCGCTAATGGCTGTCTCGAGGTCTTTGACGCTGGCGAAGGTGCCGCGGCGGATGGCCTGGCGGCAGGGAGCGGGCCGGGCACCCACCGGTCTGGGTGAGATGGCGGGGATTCCGGCGGCGCGGTCCGCGGTGGTCGCGGTAGGTCGGCCCCCCCGGGCCATGGTCTGGTCGTGGTCGGGCACGGTGGGTCCTCCTGGCGGTGGTCGGTGGCCACCGGACGGTGGCTGCAGGGTGCCGGGGTTCGGGTCACCGGTGCGGGGTGCTGCTGCTCCCCTCGGTGCCGGGGCGGTCGGGGCGGTTGTTGCGGGTGAGGGTGGCGATGGCGTTGTTGAGGGCGGCGCCGATTGTATCGGCTTCGATCTCGTGGGTGGCGCGCTTCTCGCCGGTGTCGGTCTGGTAGGTGCGCTGCTGGAGGCGGCCGATGATGATGACCTGGTCGCCCTTGTGGAGGGACTCCGCGGTGTTCTCGGCGAGGCGCCGCCAGGCGGTGACGGTGAGGTAGGTGGTGTCGCCGTCGCGCCATTGCCCGGTGCTGCGGTCCTCGGTGCGGTGGGTGACGGCGACGCGGAGGTTGGTGACGGCGTGCCCGGCGGGGGTGAACCGCAGGGTGGGGTCCTCGACGAGGTTGCCGGTGAGGCTGGTGGTGATCTGCAGTCCTCCTGTGCTGGTACCGCGGCGGGGTGCCGGGCTGGCGGTGGTCACGGGCTGTCGGCGGTGGGCTGGTGGCCGTGTGCCGGGGGCCCGGACCTGTGGGGCGGCGGGTGCACCTCCCGTCGCCGGCAGGCCCGCCGGAGTGGCCGTGGAGGTCTCCGCGCGCAAGGGAGTGGGTCGCCCCTGATGCTCTGCACGGCAGCACTTCCGCCGGGCGGAGGATCACCGGGCTGCCCTTGCGGGGGGAGCTGCGGCTACGCACACTCCGGGGGCCCGGTCTGTCAGGGGACTGCGCCGGCGGATGCCGGTTCCGTGCGGCTGTGCCCTCGCCGGGCGTGCGCTGGCGTGGGCTGGTGGGCTGCCATCCGGGTCCGGGGGTGACAACCGGGCCGGATCCGGTCGACCGCCCGGTCGGAGGCCCGAGCGGCACCTGTCGGGCACTCACTTACGCCGGAGATCCTCAGGAGTCTCAACGGCGGACATGTGATCGTTGATGCGCTGTGTCGCTGCCTTGAGCACCCGAATGGTCGTTTCGAGTTCGGCGTCATCGATACCGGCGAGTGAGACCGTCCCAATGACGGTGATCGGGTCGGGTAGCTCGCTCCATAGTTTTGCGCCGGAGGCAGTGAGTCGAAGGACTCGCTGGCGTTGGTCGACGGAGTCGGGGATCTGAGCGACGAGGCCTTTTCGGACGAGTGTCGCCACGATTCCGCTGAGTGTCGCTCTCTCGATGTGGAGTGTGTGTCCCATGTTGCGTTGCATCGTGGGCCCGTCGTGTGCCAACTGGTAGAGCACGTACCATTGGGTGGATCCGAGGTCGTAGGGGCGCAGGACCGATTCGATCAGTGCTCGGTTGGCGAGGTGATATCGCTTCGCCCACGCCCCTACGGTCTCGTGTTGGTTCGTCATCTCGTCAGCCACTCGACTCAGTTAGCTAGGTGCCGAACGATGTGTCAAATCCTCCGCCGAGGTTGCGGCAGGAGGGTTGACCGATCTGCTTGTGAATCACCAGGGGATCGTGGTGTCTTCCCACCTCGTGAAGGTACCGGTCGGGTCTTCAGGACCGAGAAGCGCGACGCGCACGACTTCGCGTGAACCGTCCTCGACGGACTCTGTTCCTTCGTACCCATTGAGGTTCGTGCTGGTAAAGCCCGGCGAGACCAGATTGACCTTGATGTCGGTTGACTCGAGCTCGACTATCATGGCGAGCGTGATCGCGTTCAGAGCCGTCTTGGAGGCCGGGTAGATGGGTCCAAAGTAAGGGTGGTACGGGTAGTTCGGATCAGCATTGAGTGTCAATGAACCGACCCCGCTCGACACGTTGATAATGCGGGCGTTCGGGGATTCGCGCAGGAGTGGCAGCATCGCTGGTAGACCGCGAGGACACCGAACACGTTGGTCTCCCAGACCGCGCGAACCTCGTCGAGGGATGCATTGCTTGCCTGCGAAACCTTCCCGTACTCGACAAGGGACAGGTCGCCTTTCGTCGTATTCGAGATGCCCGCATTGTTGACGAGGAGATCGAGGCGCCCGATCTCGGTGCGGATGCGCTCCGCGGCAGCAGCGATCGAAGCCGCATCTGTCACGTCGAGCTGGACCGCGATGGCGCCCTGTCCGATCTCTTGCGCAGCAGCCTCTCCGCGCTCGAATTCGCGCGACCCGACCAGGACGGCGTGCCCCTTTGCCGCGAGTTCCTTGGCGACCTGGAGACCGACTCCCTGGTTGGCTCCGGTGATCAGAGCGACTCGTGTGTCATTCATGGTGGAGTCCTCTCTTCTTGTAAGCTACCAAACAGCTATCGTAAGGTACCACACAACCCGACGAGGTGGGTGACTGCAAAAAAGCGACCGCAGACGCTCCATAGACGACCGTTCTTGGGACGCCTCGGCCGGCGGCGCCAGGCCAGGACGGTTCCTGACGCAGGGATGCGAAGGGCTGCCGGCTGTGCGGGGTGCTGTCGGGGGTCGGTGCACTCGAGGAAGCGTCGCCGGCAAGGACGACCTGGGCACCCTCGCGACGGCCGCACGAAGCGTGACGGTGCCCGTCCTGGTCGGCAGGAGCGGAAGCGATCGGAGGCCCGCAGGGCCACACTCGGCGGCGCCGTCCGCGCCATTCCTCTCGTCACGGAGGCGACAAGAGCAGAGGGAGCCTGGACGGCAGTCCAGGCTCCCTCTGTGCCGCAACAAAAGCAGGGAAAGAGGCCCTAGGGGCGTATCCCTGTTAGTTCGTGGGGCCAATCGCTCCGGCCAGGCACCTACTGTACGGCGGTGCCCGCGCTTCCGCAACCAGCCTCCTCCGGCGGCTGAGGATGGCGACCGCGGACGCCCGCTCGGTACTGGTGCGAGTTCGCGAGTTCAGCACCCCGACGCAGGTCTGGTCCCGGCGCCTGTGGAACGTGGGCGCCATCCTGTCGCTGCGGGAGCTTCATGACGCCTGCCGCTGGGTGGTCGAGGGGGCGCTGAGCCAGAGCGCCGTGGACTGGCAGCGGGCCCGGCTGCAGCGACTGGGGAACGACCCTGGTCTCGGCGACGCGGCGGTGCGCAGGGAGCTCGTCGCGGTACTCGGAAGGCCGGTGCACGCACCGTCGGACGCGTGGCGCAGGCTGGACGAGCTGACTTCGATGGCGGAGGTGGGCTACCTCGCCAGGCACGCGGGCGCGGTCGCCGCCGGCAGTGGGTTCGGCGTCGAGCGGCTCTCTCGCGCGCTGGCATCGCACCTGCTGGACGGCGGCCACAGCATGAGTGCCGTCCGCCGCTGGGCCGAACGTCACCGCGTCGAGGGCACCCCCCTGGCACACGTCCTCGAGGACGCGCACGCCCTCGCCGTAGCGCCCTCGCAGCAGTACGAGGTCCTTGTGCCCTTCGCGAGGCTGCCAGACCGTCAGGGGCAGGCGGTCCACCTCCAAGAGTTTCGGAGCCGGCACCAGGCTCTGCTCTGGCTGGACGGGCACAAGTTCCCCCGCCCGGCCGGCCCGGTCGACTCGGCGTTCCTCTACTCGATCACCGCGAAAGACGGGATGGCTGTGGCCGAGCTGGCGCGGGAATTGCTCGAGCGCCTGCTGGCGCGCTCAGCCTTCGCCGATGACACGGTCCGGGTCCAGCCCGCCCCCTTGATGTACGTCGGCGGCCAGAACACCCCGCAGAGCACGGCGAGGGCCAGCCGCGGCGCGCGGATCATGAGCCTCGGGCGGGAGCGGCAGTCATACGCGCTGCCCACAAGTAGGGAGCGGCTGGACGCGGCCCTCGAACTGGCTGCGCCCCTCAACCGGGGAGCGGTGTCCGCCGCCATCAGCGGGTCCTGGGCAGCGATCGAGACGCTGTTGTTCAGCTCCGCTGACCAGATAGACGGCGACGAGCGCGGCCGCGTCGTAGCAGCTCGCCGGCTCGCCGAGCTGGTCGCGTGCTCGTGGCCGCGGGCGGAGCTGACAACGCTGTCTTATCGGCTCGACCCGGCGAGCGACCCGCAGCTGGTGTCTGACCTCGCGGGCACGCCAGTCAACCGAGAACGGGCTGCTCGCCTGGAGACGGCCCTGCGGGCGGGAGTGGCGGTCGAGGCCGCGCCCGGCAAGGACTACCTCGGCGACGTGGAAGCGCTCGCACGAATGCGCAGGCTGGTGGCGGCGCCGGCAACGACCCTGCGGGATGCGTTGCTGCTGCTCGAGCAGCCGCTCCGGCAACTGTACCGCAGCCGCAACATCCTGCTGCATGCAGGAGGCACGGACGCGCTCGCACACGACGCGGCGCTGCGGGTCTCAGCCCCGCTTATCGGCGCTGGACTGGACCGCATCGCTCACGCCTACTTCGTGAAGCAGGTGGAGCCGCTCGTGCTCAGCTCAAGAGCGGCCGTAGGCCTGGCTGTCGTCGAGGACCCGGCCGGTAGGGCACTCACGGACCTGCTCGAGTGAGTGTGGCGGTCCGGCTCAGGCAGGCCATGGTCCGCGTCGAGCGCGACTACCAACCGCAACCCGAGAGGCCGGGGGCGTCACGGGCGACGCCGCGCGGAAGACGCCGCCACGCAGCGGGTGCCCGAAGTGGGGACTTTCAGTGAGCAGGTCTGGGGAGGTTCAGGCGAGCGCCATCACGTCCGCCGGTGCACCCCGTGCTTGTCCGCCAACGCCCCGATCGACAGCTTCTCCAGCCGCTCATCACGGCGTATCGCCTCGAACAAATCCACCCTCGACCTCGCCACTTCCCCCCTCCCAATCGCCGCCAACAACACGAAGAGCCTTCGGGGTGGGGCCAGATCAGACCGTCGTAACCGGGCCCCGGCGTGTCGGAGGTGGGGCCAGATCAGACCGTCACGGTGGGGCCAAGTCAGACTGACAGGGCCAACATCGTGGGCCCCGCCCTGGGCGTGGAAGCGGCCGAGCCCTACTGCGCTACCTACCTGGCCGGCTGGGCCTTGGGCGATCTCGGCATCGTCCACGCGGCCCCCGACTGCGTCACCGCCAACGCCCGCACCATCCTCGCCAGCATCGACGGCCAGAGCCACGGTCACACAGCTGACGCGAAGATTGGGGGTCGCCGACCGAGTTGATCATCGCTGTGGCGCCCGCTCTTCCCCACCCCACGGCGCGCCAGCGGCGCTGAGATGCTGACGCCGGGATCGGCACGCCGGAGGCTAGCTCGCTGCCGGGTGATTGGCCGGGCGCCGCGCACCCCGACGGTCACCCAGTACAGCACCTGGGGACGCGGACGGACTTCGCCGTGAACTGGCGCCACGTCCTGGGCGTCGTCCAGGACGGGACGGTGCCGGCGGCTCAGTCCGGGCCAGGCCGGGCCTCCGGGTTCGGTGGAGCCGAGGTGCGGTGCCGGTTAGCCGCATACCCGCGTCCCCGGGCTGCCCCGTAGAGCGACAGGGACTGCAGGAGGGCCAGCCCACCCACGTAGATGCTGCTCAGCACGAGTGCGTCCCACAGGGAGCGCCCGAACAGCAGCTGCACAGGCAGCAGCGCTGCGTAGAGCACCACGGACCGGACGAGGACCGCATGCCATGTCGGGGGCTGGCCGCCGGGCCAGACAACCCTCACCGCTGGGCTCTGCTCGGTTTTGTGCTCGTCATCTCTGTACCACCCCCAATAGTTGTCGAGCGCCTGACGGTTACGGCAGGCCTACACGGCGGTCTGCTCGTGGGCGCACTTTGGTGGCTACAAGGCGCACCGGATGCTGGGCCCGGACTACAAGGCTGCACGCAGCCTCTGGTGCGGGGATGCCCCCGGCGCCCCAGGCGACCAGGTTGCCCGAGGTCACCTCGACCCAGTGCCCGTGGATGAAGTGGAAGACGTCCACGAAGTTGAAGTTCCCGTTGTCGAACTCGAGGGCAGCCCAGGATGAGACGCACGCGCTGAGGTCGGCGCTCAGGGTGTCACGAGGCGCGTAACGCGGGTCCGTGCGGGGGCTTGGCAGCGGGGGCCGCGGGCACGCACAATCTCGTTATGGCGCAACTGTCGCAGGTGTCAACCGACGGTCAGGAGGTGCCCGTGACGGCGTCCCTGGCGGACCGGGTTGAGGTAGCGGCGCGCAGCCTGCTGGCCCTGAGCCTGCGCGCGATGGCGCAGCTGGACCCGGCGATCAGCTCCACCCAGCTGCGAGCGCTGATGGTGCTGGAGGAGTCCGACGGCAACAACCTCAGCACGCTGGCGGCGGCGGTCGGGGTGTCGACGTCGGCGGCGAGCCGCCTGGTCGACCGGCTGGTCGCCGCCGGATTGGCGGACCGGCAGGTCCCGGCGCACAGCCGTCGGGAGGTGCTGCTGCAGCTCACCCCGGCCGGGCGCGGCGTCGTCAGCGAGTACGAGCAGGCCCGCCGCGAGGTGTTCGCCGGGGCCCTGGCCGACCTGGCCGAGGCCGACCTGCAGGCCCTGATCCAAGGTCTGGACGCGGTGCGCGCCGGGCAGGCCGGCGGGCGGCCCGGCGACGCCGGCGGCGTGTGACCCGAGGCTCAACCACACCGGCCGGAACTGCTGCACGAGTCAACGTTTGCACCGCGGGCGAATGGTGAGAAGCAGAGTGATGCCCGGCGCCGCAGGGCCGCCGAGAGAGGGGTAGTCGCGCATGGCACACACCCAGGTCCTGGCCCGCGGCCTGACCGGCAGCCAGACCTACAGCAGCTTCCAGTACGACCTGGTCCTGTACGCGCTCGTCGCGGTCGGGATGGGCCTGTTCGCGTCGATGATCTACGCGCTGGTCACCCGCACCGAGGTCAGCAAGAAGTACCGCGGCGCCGCACACGCCAGCGCCCTGATCTCCGGGGTCGCGACCCTGGGCTACCTGGCGCTCATCGCGTTCTGGCTGGTCGGCTTCAAGCTGCAGGGCGAGAGCTGGGTGCCGAACCCGGCGCACTACTTCTCCAACGGCTTCCGCTACACCGATTGGACCATCACCGTCCCGCTGCTCACCGCCGAGCTCCTCGCGGTCTGTGCGCTGGCCGGCGCTAAGGCCCGCAGCCTGCGCTTCACCACGATGGCCGCCGCGTTCCTGATGATCGTCACCGGCTTCATCGGCAACGAGCTCAATGAGGGCGCCACGCCCAACACCGCCGCCCTGCTGATCTGGGGTGGGATCAGCACCGTGTTCTACCTCTACCTGTACGTCGCGCTGGCCGGGGCGGTCCGTGCCAGCCTTCCGGAGCTGTCCGAGCGGACCGCGACCAGCCTGAAGAACGCCACGATCCTGCTGTTCGCGGTGTGGGGCACCTACCCGGTCGTCTACCTGATCTTCGCGTTCACCAAGCACAGCACCAACTGGGCGATCACCGCGCAGCTGCTGTTCTGCGCCGCCGACCTCACCGCCAAGGCCGGCTTCGGCGCCCTCATCCACAAGATCGCGAAGCTGCGGACCGCCGAGGACGCGCTGCGCGGCGAGGAGACCATGCCCGACGTCTACCCCGAGGAGGTCTACGTCTCGCACCAGAAGCTGTCCGAGCCGCAGCACCCGCTGCGCACCAGCGACAGCCCGACGCACCCCGAGTTCGCCGGCAGCGCGCTGGCCTCAACCGCCGGCGGGCACGGCGCCCGCACCGCCGCCTCGGACCCGATCGGGGCCAACGACCGGCTTGACAGCGGCGACCCGAGCGGCCGGCGCGTTTGAGTGCCGCCACCGGGCCGGCTGCGCTCCACAGCCGCAGCCAGCCGGCCCGGTGCACGGTTCGACCGCACCGCCGCACCGCCGTCCCGCCGTAGGAGTCCTATGACGCCCATCCGCTGCCGGCCGCCGCCTGCACGCTCGCCCGCGCGCTGGCCGTCGGGCTCGTGCTGCTCGGCGCCACCGTCTGTCTGCTCGTGCTGCGCCTGTCCCCCGCCTGGGGGCTGCTGGCTCTGCTGGGCAGCACCGCCACCGGCCTGCTGGTGCTGACCGGCCAGGGTCTCGCCCGGCGACGCCGCTTGACGATGAGCCTGCACGAGCGCCGACGTAACGGTGTGGGTCGTCGACGAGAACGACAGCGCCCCCGGCGGCTAGCGCTGCATCCGGGCGTGGTGCCCGGGCGCGGGGGGGAGCGGGCGGCCCGGGGATCTCGTTGATCAGCCGCCGCGTTCCCCGCGCCCCGGCCTCATACGGCATAACCCGCCCCACCCGACCGGCGGGAACCCGCTCGGGGCTCCGCCCCACCCGACGCATTTGCCAGCCAACGGAGTCCTCGTGAACCTGCTCCCGCACCTGCCGTTCTGGGCCGAGTTGCTCGTGTTCGTCGCCAGCGCCGTGACGATCTGGGTTGCCGGGATCTTCCTGTCGAACAACACCGACGTGCTGGCCGACCGGCTGCACCTCGGGCAGGCCCTCGGCGGCCTGATCCTGCTCGCGGTGGCCACCAACCTCCCCGAGCTCGCGATCACTTACAGCGCCGCCGCCAGCGGCCAGCTCGACGTCGCGGTCAGCAACATCCTCGGCGGCATCGCCATTCAGACCGTCGTGCTGGCCGCCCTCGACGGTTTCGGGGTCCGCGAGCGGCGTCCGCTGACCTACCAGGCGGCCAGCCTGACCCTGGTCATCGAGGGCGCGGTCGTCCTCGCCGTCCTGGTCGCCGTGGTCATGGGCACCCAACTGCCGAAGACGCTGATCCGGTTCCGGCTCACCCCCGACGTCATCCTGATCACCGTCATCTGGGTCGTCGGGCTGCTGCTCACCCAGCGGGCCGGCAAGGCACTGCCGTGGAAGGACAGCGGGGAGGCCCCGGACAGCCAGCCGGAGCCGCGCGGGCACTCCCAGACCAAGCACGCCCAGGCCGCGACCCGCAAGGGCGTCAGCACCGCCCGCGCCGCGCTCGTGTTCGGCGCCGCCGCACTCGCCACGCTGGTCGCCGGGGCGCTCGCGGAAGAGAGCGGCACCGCCGCCGCCGGCCATGTCGGGTTGTCCGGGGTGCTGTTCGGCGCCACCGTCCTGGCCGCCGCCACCTCGCTGCCCGAGCTCAGTACCGGTCTGACCTCGGTGCGGGAGGGCGACTACAAGCTCGCGTTCGGAGACATCTTCGGCGGTAACGCGTTCCTGCCCGTGCTGTTCCTGCTCGCCGTGCTGGTCTCCGGCAAGGCCGTGCTGCCCAACGCGCACGCCTCCGACATCTACCTCACCGGCCTCGGAGCGTTGCTCACCATCGTCTACATGGCAGGGCTGCTGTTCCGACCCGCCAAAGAACACGCCCGGCTCGGTATCGACAGCATCGCCGTCCTCGCCCTGTACATCCTCGGTGTCCTCGGGTTAGTCGCGCTACCCCAATAGGGGGCGCGAGTCGTCGTCGCCTTTCGCCGCCATCTGCAAGACCTGCAATAGCAGGAGCTCCGCGAACCGCGAACCGCGCGCCGGGCCGCCCGCTCTCCGCCTCTGCAAAGATGCGTTCCAGCAGTGCGAGACGTGCGCTGCCCGTCGCGGCTTGCTCACGGCTTGAGGACGATCTTGCCGGTGGAGCCGCGGGTCTCCATCAGCCGGTGCGCGGCGGCGGCGGCGAAGGTGTGGCCGACGGGGATCCTGACCTTGCCGGTGGCCACCCAGTCGATCAGTTGACCCAGCGCCGCGCCGGCCAGCTGTGGGCGGAGCCCGAAGTAGACGCCGAGGTTGAACACGGTGAGGGTCTGGCCGAGCGAGGGCCGGTAGAACAGGCGGTCTTCCTCGTGCTCGGTGGCTCGCTGACCATCCGGTTGGACGACGACGAGGTCATCCTGGGACCCGGGCAGCTGTACGTCGTGCGGCGGGGAGTGCACCACCAGCCGGTGTCAGTCGAGGGCGCGGACAGTCGTGCCGCCGGGCGCCCAGCATGGCCGTGCACCCCTCCCCCCCGACCTCGAGGAGACCCCGATGGCCACCGATTAGGTCGGCGTTCAGGGTCCGGACGGGGACGACCAAGCGCAGCCGGTCGGCGCTGGCGACCTGCCCACCATCCCAGGCCTGGGCGAGCCCGATGTCGTTCTGGGCGTCGACGAGGCGGCTGTTGGCGGCGGTAAGGGTGTCGGCGCGCAGGTAGTTCTGCTCGACCCAGGACAGCCGGCTGCGGGTCAGGGCGGGATGCCCGGGCTGCACGAGCGGTTCGAGGCCGATGTTGCAGGCCTCGGCGTGCGCCGACAGACCAGCCGGGAGGTCACGGAACGTTCGAGGACGGCGCACATGGCGGCGTTCATCCCGCCGGTCTGGGTGAAGGCGGCGTGGATCCCGGCCTTGGTCAGGGCGGTGAGGGCGTCGGCGTAGCGGTGGGCGCCGAGGCGCATGGTCTCGTCGTAGTTGAGCACGGTGCTGACCTCTTCCCGGGAACGGGTAGTCGCCTGATGGTGCGTGGTGCGCCGCTGGCTGGCCGGTCCGTCGCCCGAGGTTGCACCGGACCGGCCACCACAGGGTCAGTGGTCCTGCACCTGGTCACCGGCGGCGGCGGCTCCGGTCTTGAGGTTGCGGGTGCTGGTGGTGGTGGCGTGGGCGTGGGCGAGGCTCACGCCGATGCGGTCGGCGTCGAGCTGGTAGGTGGTGCGCTTCTCACCGGTGTCGGTGGTGTAGTCGCGTTGGGTGAGCCGGCCGATGATGAGGACTCCGTCGCCCTTGTGCAGGGACTCGGCGGTGTTCTCGGCGAGCCGGCGCCAGCCGGTGACGGTCAGGTAGACGGTGGTCCCGTCCTTCCACTCCCCGGTGGTGTGGTCCTGGTAGCGGTTGTTGACGGCGACCCGGAGGTTGACCACGGCGTGCCCGGCGGGGGTGATCCGGTAGGTGGGGTCCTCGACGAGGTTGCCGGCGAGGCTGGTGTGGGCCTGCAGGATGCGTTCTCCTTGCTCGTGCCCGGCATGCGGTGCCAGGCGTTCCGCGGTGCACGGGTTGGCTCGTGGCCTGTCGCAGTCGCTGGTGGCGGTTGCTCAGGGCCCCGGGCCCATGTGGCGGCGGGTGCACCTCCCGTCGCCGTAAGGCCCGGCGGGTGGCCGCCGGAGGCTCGGCGTGCAAGGGAGTGGGACGCCCCTGAAGCTTTCCGACCCACCGCTTCTTCGGGGCCGGGAAGGATCGCAGGGCTGCCCTTGCACGCGGAGAAGCGGCCGCGCACCATCCGGGGCCTAGGACAGGGTCAGCGCCGGCTCAGCCGGTTCCTCGTGGTGGGCTCATGCCCGGGGCTGTTGTCTGGCGGGTCGCCGGGGCACCGGGCCTGGTCCGGGAACCTGGGGGCACCTACAGGCTGCCGGTCGTGGCAGGCGGTCGAAGCGGCGGCCGGATCTGCTGGGTCAAGCTGCGGTGCTCCCCGGCCGTGCCACGTGCAGGAGTGCCAGCCGCTGGCCGGGCTGCCGGGCGGTGAGCCTGCCAATGTCGGGGACGTGAGCTCAGTAGCCGTGCGAGCCGTCGGCACGGCGGCCAGGTGTCGCGATGTAGCCCCGGCCCCGCAGCCGCAGGGCTGGGTCGGCTGGGGGTTGCCGGTTCAGTCGATGACGGTGGCGCCGAGGATGTCGCGGAGCAGCTGCAGCACCGGGTGGTCGCTGCCGCCGGGGTCGGGCCGGTTGGTGGCGTCGGTAGGCGTGAACGGTGGGTGCGCTTCGGTGCTGACGTGCGGGCTGGGGGTGGTGCCTGCGGCCGGGGCCGACTGGTACGGGTCGGGCGGGGGTTCCTCCCGCCAGAGTGGGTCGTGGGGCGCTGCATCGCTCCAGGGCGGGTCGCTCCAGGGCGGGTCGCTCCAGCGCCGGTTGCCGGTGATGATGTCGGCGAGGGTGTGGACGCGGGTGAGGCGGTGTAGGCCGGTGAGGTAGTCACGCCAGGCGGCCCGGTCGGCCCGGTGGCCGGCGTGGATGGTAGCCACCAGGGTGTCAGTGTCCAGGTGCCGGCCGGCCCGGTCCAGGGACTGAGGGCCGAGGGTCCAGGTCCGGCCGTGGGAGACGGCGAGACCGTGGTCGGCGAGGGTCTGCAGAGCACTGGTGGTGGCGGTACGGGACAGCCCGGTGCGGTCGGCGAGCTCGGTGCTGCTGCCCGCCGCGGCCACCAGGGCGGTGTGGGTCTGCCAGGCGGGCAGTCCGAGGACCCGGAACACCGGGTGCACGGCCCGGATGGACCCGCGGACCCAGGTCCGGGTCCGGGCAACCGAGGCGAGCCGGTCGGGGATGCGGAGCTGGTAGGTGTCGGCGTCCGGGCCGTGCGCGGCCTGGACCAGATCGATGAGCGGGTCGTCGGCCTCGCGGAGCGCGCGCAGAGCGCGGGCGACGGTGGTGTGGTCGCAGCCGGCGGCGAGCTCCAGGCTGCGGATCCCGAAGGCGATGACCCGACTGCCGGTCTTCTGGGCGGCGTTGCCGAGCGCGGTCAGCACGGCGGCCTGCGCGGCCGCCCCCCTGCCAGCCAGTCCTGGGGTGGTGAGGGCAGCGCAGCTCCACCAGGCCCGGATCCACTGGTACTCCAGCGGGTCCCCCACCACACCGGCCGTGTCATAACCACGGGCGGCCGGACCGGTCACAGCCAGTGACAAGTGATCAACCTGGTCTGCCGCGCGCTGTGGTGCGGTCTCCCTTGTGGTGCAGTTACGGTCACTCCCCTGCCCCGACCCGATGGCAGGGCCTGTCGAGGGCAGCCGCCCGGTCGCCGGCCCGGTCGCCGGCCCGGGTACTGGGCGGCTGGCGAGCGGGCCGGCGGGCAGCGTCTGGGCCTTGCGCCAGTCGCGGAGCAGCGCAGTACGCCAACCGCCCTGGTAGCGGGCGTAGAGCTCCCGCAGGCCCGGCCACGTGCCGTCCTCCATCCGCAGCGCGAGCTCGGCCAGCGGCCAGCCCCGGGCGACCAGCGAACAGACCACGGCGAACCGGGCCTCACTGGCGGTGGCGTAGCTGCCGGGCTCCCAGCTGCCGGTCCGGGCCAGCCGGGACAGCCGCGGCGGCGGCAGCCGCAGCCCACCGATACCACCGGGGGCAACCGTGGTCCCGTCCCGGCCGGCCGGCCCCCGGCCGCCGCCTGCGCTGGGCTGGCCGGCGGGACCGGCCGGCCCGGTCTGGCTGGTGTGGGTGCGCTGGTCGGCCGGGGTGGTCAGGCGGTCCCGCAGCGCCGTCCACACGCTGTCCGCGGCCGGCCGGCGGACCGCCTGCACGGCGACCGGCCAAGCCGTGACGAGCTGCTGGCAGCCGCCGGCCCGGTGCACAGACCCCGGCGGCCGCAGGCAGCCGGCGCGCACGTTCAGCATCGGCACGGTGTCCAGCGACGGCAGCAACGCCGACAGGGCCTGCAGGACCGGGCGGAGCTCGTCCAGGTGCCGGGGGGTGGCCAGCAGCACGTACAGGTGCCGGCCGCCGCTGACGCTCTCATCCACCACCGGCACTCCCCCGCAGTCGGTGACCACCCGTTCGGCCCGGGCGCAGTCGGTCAGCACCCGGTCGCGGCCGCCAGCGGACACGTCGAAGTCCAGGGCCAGGCAACGGGCCCTGCCGTCCGGCCCGAACAGGCGCACCGCGGCCGGCACGTCCGGACGTTCCGGGCGCAGTGCCCGCTCCCACCGCTGTGGGTAGGAACGGCCACCATCGCGGGACAACCGGACCCGCTGGCCGGCCCCCGCGATCGCCGGCGCGAACAGCGCCCACGCCCGCTCCGCGGTGACCGGCCGGACCGGCTGAACCGCACGCCCCTCCCCCGGCCCAACCGACGCCGGGGCCACCACGCCCCCCACAGGGGCCGAACCGGGACCCCCGGGGACAGTCGTCGTCACCCGCCGGCCCCCCACGCCGCGCGCGGCACCAGGCAGCCAGCAGTGCGGGAGGACATACGACGGGGCGCGCAAGAACGATACGGCGATCGCGCGAACCGGTGGACGTAGCAGCCAGCGGCCGAACTACCAGACCGGGCGCCGTGGCGGGTGGGCAGGATGAAGCGACACGCCGGCCGGATGGCCGCGTGCTGCCGCACCCCGCGGTCGGCGGGGCGTATCGTCTCCTCCAGCGTCAGCTAGGACGAAGCCCTACACCCTGTGCCGGCAAGCGTTGGGGTGTGGGGCTTCGTGCTGTCCGGAACGCCGGTTGGCGTTCCGGTCGGGTTTCAGATCGCCAGGCGCAGCGCCTCGCCCTCGCCCTGCGCGGGCTGCGCCCAGACGGGTCGACCGGTCGTGTCTACCTCGTCCCTGCGGACGAGCGCGGCCAGGTAGCCGGAGACGCTGACACCGAGTTGCTCGGCGGCCAGGTGCGCCTTGTGGTAGCTGTCGGGGTCGAGGCTGGTGACGGTCCGTATGGAGGTCCGGCCGTTGGTGACGGCACGTGGGCCGGCGACGGTTTGCCGTTGTCCTCTCGGTGCGCCTCGTCCTGACATGTGTGTGATCTTCTCCCCCGTGGTCGCGAATACCGGTGAACGCACCTCGGCGTGTCGCCGGGAATACCGGTGAACGTGCCAAGGCTGCGGGGTATCGCTTCGGCCTGCTCGTTGCCGTCGCGGGGCCCGAGGAGGTCTTTCGTCGGGTCTGTCGCAGTCGTCAGCGGCTTCGAGGGCCTACCACGTCCTGCTGGTTGCGGGACGGCTGCATTTGCGTTCCGGACGCGCCAATGTGAAGCAGTCCGGCGCGTCCCTCGTGGGACGGGCCGGCAGGCGGAGCACTCCCCTTCCGGCGATCACCAGGCCTGCCTCACGGCGCACGCCGGGCAGGCAGGCCTTTGGCCGTGGGGCCAAGCCCCTCGTTCGGCTGCCGGTCGTGGTGATCAGGCAGTCAGCTGATCGGTCCAGTCGCTCCGAAGGTCTTCGTCGGGGATGTGGGTGGCGATGAGCCATGCGATCTGGCCGGAGACGCTGCGCCCATGCGCTGCTGCGGCGGCATGGACGCGCAGGTAGAGCTCAGGAGGTAGTACGGCGACGGTCTTCATCGTCTTCCGTCCGTCCATAATCGCCCGCGGCCCCGCCACTGACTGTCGCTTCCCTCGTGGGGCTCCCCGTGTCGCCATTGTCTTATCCCTTCGAGCTGCAAGGCGCGGTCGCCGTTCAGCATGGAGCGAATCGCTGCACGCTACATGCTGCACACTAAGACGGTGGGCTTGGGCGATCAAGAGACGCGCCGACGGTCTGCGGCGCTGTTCGGGAACGAGAAGGTCGCTGAGGTCGTGCTGGCGCTGGAGGCCAACCACGGGTTCGCAAGACTGACCGACGTCAGCGTGACCGCCGGCATCGTCCACTCTATGGTGCGACCGGTTCTGGCCCGGTTGGTGGAGGGGGGGGTGCTGGTGGCACTCCCCCGAGAGCGTGGCCGCCGAGGGGAGCAGTTCTTCGAGGTACAGCGGGGGGCCGCCTGGTCGGCCCTGCTGCAGCTGTCCCGGGAGTGCGTCCCGGCAGAGGCCCCTCAGCTCGGACCCTGAGGCAGCCGGCAGATGAGCGTCGTCCGTGTCGACACGCGCCATGGACGACCAGTACCCGCCACCACCGGGCCGCTCGTGAAAACCGGGGCGCCTGACGACCACGCCGCGGCGTAGTTGGTGCCGCCACTGTGGGCGTGCACCTAAAGGGTCTCCGAGCGGCGGCAATGCTGTGCCACAATCAGGCCACAAGCACGTGGGTACCACGTTGGTCGCTTGGTGGAGGCAGGTAGTAGCTACGCTGTACAAGCGTCCGTTCCCCGCCGGCATGCAGTTCACCAGCTGGGCCTTGCCAATTGACGACACCCACGGCTATGGTTGCGACCATGTACTGCCCGAGTTTGTCCAGGTCGTGCATGCATGTGTCCATCACGTTTGCACACGGGTTGTGCCAACGTTCAAGACCAATTCATATGCACGTAGGGCCTCTACCGGCGCGCACACTGGTGCCAGGTGCTGTTGCCTACCGAGCCGCCGTAGGGGATCAGGCATGACTTCAGGCGAGGTGTCAACTGTGGGCACGGGTGCGGACTCACGTCTGTCGCGCACTGTGCTGGTGGCAAACCAGAAAGGGGGAGTGGGTAAGTCATCAATAGTCACTGCGGTTGCTGCACTTACGTGCTCGCCGGACCGTCGCGTGCTGGTGGTTGACGCGGACCAGCAAGCGAACGCCACGCGCAGCGACCTTGGCATCGCGGGTGACAACGGACGCAATCTGGCAGCGGCGATGCAGTTCGCGTACCCCTTGGACATTGTGCGCGACGTCCGATCCGGTCTGGACGTGGTGCCGGGCGGGTCGGCACTCGCTATGGTCGGCGCGGCAGCAGCGAGCGCGTCGGAGTCCGGCGAGGACCTCGGCGCGAACCTCGCGACCTCCCTGGCGGACCTGTGCGGGCGCGAGCGCTACTCGCTCGTGCTGGTGGACTCGGGTCCGGGCGATGCTCCGCTGTTGGACGCTCTGCTGAACTGCGTGCGCTACCTAGTGGTGCCCACCAAAGACGACGATGCCAGCTTGGCGGGCGTCGAGCTGCTGGCCGACCGGTACCTGCGAGCCAGAGCGCGGGGGGCCGCGGTGGAGCTACTGGGCGTGATCCTGTTCGATGCGAACCCACGGGCTACCGCCCGCAACGCGGAGGTACTCGACCAAGTCGACGCGCTATTGGAGGGCTCCAGGGCCACCGCCTTCGAGGCGTTGGTGCGCTCCGACAAGGCTGCAGCAGTAGACCTGCGGAACCGCCACATAACCCCCGGCGAGCTTGTTGCGGTCGCAGAGGACGGCACGAAAGGTCGACTCGCGAGCCTGCGCAGCGGCAGCACACCAGCGGGGGAGCGGCTCTGGTCGCGGGACCCCTCCGGGCTCGCCGGGGACTACCAGGAGCTCACCCGTGAGCTACTGCAGCGGGTCGCCGCGGCCGAGGGACGCACGACGGCGGGGGAGGGGCAGTGACGGCCGTGCGGCGTCGCGGGGCCTTCGACCCCGAGCGGCTGAAAGACCTCGATGAACTGCTCCCGCCGCCGCCCGCGCCCCCAGCTCCGTTAGCTCCCCCCGAGAGTCCTGACCAGGCCGCCGCGGAACGCAAACAAGCCAGTCCTACAGCGGCCGGCGACCCCGTTGCTGAGCCTTCGCCTGGGCGGTCGCCTGCCGCCTCGGCGCCGGGCCCCAGACCGGCCGGGAGACGCAGCGGCACCTCGCCCGACAGGCGCCGCCCGGACGCGGCGACCCGCGAGGCTGCCCCCGAACCAGCGCCGGGCTCACGAGTGTCGGTCGCCGTTTACGTACCTGACGACCTTAAGGCACTGCTGGAGAGAGAGCAGTCACGGCGGGGGAGGAACGCCACCTACGCCCAGCTTGCCCTGGAAGCGCTGTCTGCCCGAGTCGACGAGATCGACCTGCGGCTGCAGCAAGAACGCGAGGCGGCAGCGGCCGTGCGGGCGCGCAGCAGCTCGAGCCGCTTCGTGCCTCCGCCGGTGCGTCAGCAGTCGCTGCGCGGTCCCGGTGGTCGGCAGGTGCAGCTCCGATTGACGGTGGAGGAAGTGGCCTGGCTGGACGGGATCCGCGCCGAGCTGGGCGCCTACTCACGCTCCGCGGTCATGGCCGTGGCACTGGAACTGGAGCTGGCAGCGCCGCGTGCAGAAGACGACCGACGCCCGAGCGGGTGACCCGGCAGGGCCAGCCGTCCCGCCGCACCATGGGGGAGGACACCAGTCCGCAGGGCGTTGCCCGACATGTGCGACACGACCGGCGCACGGGGCTGGGCGACGACGGCGAACTCCGCCCCTTTGACTGGTGGTCGAGCGGGAGGACTTCAAGTCCCTTAGATGATGCGCGAGGCGGCGGCTCCGCCGACGCGACTATCGCGCGGGCGAGCCGGCCGGCAAGCTGGCGAGCAGCTTGCGACCGCCTGTCGATCGGCCCGTAGCCGTCGCAGGGCCTGACGGTGAGCCAGCGCGGACGCGCGTCAGCTCGACGTTGTGGAGGCCTACCGGGCCGCGACTAATGCTGGCGTGCAGGGCTGAGGGCGGGGTGACGCGGTGACCGGAAAGAGCAACGCGTGTGGGGGACCTGGCCCGCCGGCAGGGGACCGAGCTGTGGCCGACGTTGGCGGCGGAGGATGAGCCGGTGACCGAGCCGGTGGTGCCTGAGGGAGGGCTCCTGCCCGTTGGGTACGCCGGCTTGCTGGAGCTGGTGAAGTCCGAGGTTCAGACGGCGCGGGTGCAGGCCGCGCGGGTGGTCAACACTTAGCTCGTCGTCTTGTACTGGCGGATCGGCACCCTGATCCGCCGGTAGGCGAGCAGGGGTGGGGTACCAAGGTCGTCGACCGCTTCGCTGGGACCTGCGGGCGACGTTCCCGGCATGCGCGGGTTCTCGCCCCGCAACCACGTTCACATGCAGACCTTCGCCGCTGCCGTGGAGGGGGAGGTGCGCAACAGGCTGTTGCGCAACTGCCCTGGGGGCACATCACGGTGCTGCTGGACAAGCTCCACGACGCGGGTGCGCGGGCGTTCTACGCCACCCGGCCGCCATGTACGGCTGGTCGCGTTCGGTGCTCACCCACCACATCGCGACCGGGCTGCACGAGCGGGCCGGGAGGCGGTGACGAACTTCCCGACCACCCTGGGCCCGGTCCGACCTGGTCGCCGAGATCGTGCACGACCCCTACAACCGGGACTTTCTGGCCCTGGAGTCGGGGTTCAGCGAGCGGCGCCTCGAGGACGCCCTGGTGGCCCGGTTGACGCACTTTCTGGCCGAGCTGGGGGAGGGGTTCGCGTTCGTCGGCCGCCGGTACCGGCTCACCGTGGGCGAGCAGGACTTTTTCGCCGACCTGCTGTTCTTCCACTCGGGCTGCGCCGCTACGTGGTCTTCGAGCTCAAGATCGGGGCCGCCCCCCCGGAGCACACCGGGGCGTACCGGTACGTCCAGGTCCGGCATGCTCGAGGGGAGGAGGAGACGTCAGCGCTGACGAGCCGGTACCGGATCAGGTCGCCGTGCTCGTCGGCCAGCCACAACTCCCGTGCGGCGGCCACCTTGGACAGGTGCACGACCTGCCCGTCGCAGGGACCTCCCAACGCGAGCGCCTGCCCCACTAGCCCCCGGCTCCCCCGCTGACGCCACAGGGCGAACAGCAGCATTACCGCCCCGGCCGCCACCGTTGCCACGATCGCTACCACCAGCAGCACCTCCGCTGGCGGTCCCGCCCCGGCCGACCGTCCCGTCCCCGCGTTCCGGGAACGCGTCGCCGCGGCCTGCAGCACGACCCAAGGGACGGCCTCGGTGGTGCGCTCGATCACGGTCTCTCCATTCCCATCCTGCTGTCCTGGCACCGCCTCCCGCGACCGGCGCCCACAGGTGCGCGGACCGGCAGGACATCCCAGGTGCCCTGCGCGCTGATGGTCGCCCAGAGGGGGCTGTGAAGGCGGCCACCCCAGGCGACGAACCAGATCAGATGTTGCTGGTCCACGCACACGATCACCACGGGGTCCTCGGGACCGGCTTGGGTCCGGCCGTCGGCGATGTCGAAGAGCGTCGGGACCCGGTTCTCCTTCGTCTCGTACCCGGGTCAGTGCTGGTCTTGCAAGGTCGTCATGGCTGGGTATAGCTGACTGCCTCCTCGCGGACGATCGGCAGGAATTTGGGGCGCTTTAACGCGGCTACGATTTTGTTGTGTCTGTCCGCGCGGAGGAGCTGGACGACCGTCGCCAGGCGGGGTGGCTGCCGAGCGACCAGCAGGATCTCGAGGACTGGCTGGCCACCGAGAGCGGGACGAGGCCGGCGACGGCAATGCGCCGTTGCAGCACGGTGCGGTCCGCGAGCTCGAGCAGCTGATCGCCAACGACCCGGTTGTGCGCATGTACTTCCAGCGGAATCTCGGAGGTGCCGCGCAGCCGGCAGTACCGGAAGCGGCACCTGATGAGCGTGGCGCAGCTGCTGCGGATGATTGACGCGGTCCTGACGATGGCGCCGGAGTTCAGCGATGACTCCACGGTGATGCTCCCCTTGGGCGCGATCCTCGACTGGACGATGGCGACACCGGCGGGGTTCGCGGCCTACCGCGACCCGCGGGTGAATGCGGCCCTGCAGCGCGTCCTGAGCGCGTACCTCGAAGACACGTGGGCGTGGTGGGACAAGACGGGGTTCGGGCCGGACCTGGTGTGCGGATCCTTGCGCGGCCACCTGATGCTCAGGTCGCGGTGAGGGCGACGGTGCCGTGGCGGGCGACCCGTCGCCAGGCAACGTG
>JAABUP010004819.1_pt1 | contig 21554 bp, 19 predicted proteins | sample 5559201 | NCBI WGS metagenome assembly JAABUP01 (sample SAMN10711887, study PRJNA513373) | rock metagenome | isolation source: Antarctica rocks | place: Antarctica | reverse complement strand
GTGGGCTCGCCGGGGTGGTATCGCCAGCCGGGCACTGTGTGTCTGAACACCGATCAGCAGGTGGCGTTCAACCCTGCTGATGCCCAGGCGTTCGTCGACGGCTACTTCCAGCGGTTGCCGTTGCCGTTGCCGGGGCTGCATGTGCAGCCGGCGGCGCAGGCGGTGGTGAACCTGCCGGAGTTGGTGGCGGCTGATCCGCCGCCAGCGGGGGTGTTTGTGGTGGATGAGGCGCCGTTCCCGCGGATCACGATCAACGCGCGGGTGCGTTGGGAGTGGGACTTCGGTGACGGTGGGTCGGCGGTGTCGAGCTGGCCGGGGCGGGCCTATGACGGGCTCGACCCGCGAACCAGTCCTGATCACTATGTGGCGCATACCTACCGGGCTCGGTCAACGGGTCAGCGGGTGACGGTCACTGGGGTGTGGACGGCGACCTGGCAGCTGGCCGGGTTCCCCGGCGTACGCGCCGTGGACGGGCAGGTTCGGCGGGTCAGCAGCCAGCTGCTGCCGGTCGCGGCGTACGGGGCGGTGCTGACCGACAACTGACCCGCTCGCCCCGCGCCGTACATCCCGGCTCGCGGTCACCGTCCGCGACACCTCGCCCAGGCGAACCGAAACCGGGAGATGCCCCGCCCCGAGCGCGCCAGCGGTCAGTCCCGAAGCGCCACCGCCAGGCCTGCGTCAATCGTCGAGTGCTGGAAGGCGTAACCCGAGTCCTGCAACACCTTAGGCTGCAGCCGCTGCCCGATGAGCAATCCCTCGTCAGCGAAGTCCGACAAAACCAGCCGCAGAGCAAAAGGGGGCGCAGGGACGACCGCAGGACGGTGCAGAGCGCGTCCGAGCGCCTTGGCGAACTCGCCCTGGCGGACGGGTGCGGGGGCTACCAGGTTGACCGGACCGCTGACCTGCTCGGCACCCAAAAGGAAGATGATGGCCGCTACCTCATCGGCCAGAGTGATCCAGCTCTGCCACTGCTTGCCACTGCCCAGCCGCCCACCGAGGCCCGCCCGATAGAGCAGGAGCTGCGGTTTCAGGGCGCCACCCCTGGCGCTGAGCACGATGCCCGTGCGCAGGTGACAGACGCGAATACCGGCCCGTTCAGCCGCCGCCGTGCTTGCCTCCCACTGCTCGACGACCTCAGCCAGAAAGCCTTGGCCGCGCGGTCCTGACTCGTCCTCGAGCTTGTCGCCGGTGTCGCCGTACCAGCCGACGGCGCTGCCGGACAGCAGTACCCGCGGCTTGCGCTCGAGCCCGGCCAACGTCTGCGCGAGCAGCGTGGTACCCGACACCCGACTGTCGAGGATCGACTGCTTGTGCTTGGCGCTCCACCGCTGGTCACCGACGCCGGCGCCGGCCAGGTGCACGGCGGCGTCCACACCGTCCAGTCGCTCCGCCTCGATCGTCCCCGCGTGCGGATCCCACCGAATCTCGCTGCTCTGGGTCGGCGCCCGCCGCACCAGGGTAAGCACCTCGTGACCCTGTCCACGCAGGGCGTCGACCAGGGCGGTGCCGATCAGACCGGACGCGCCTGTGACCGCGACCTTCACAGGCCGAGGTCGGCGTCGAAGGCGCCTTCCTCCAGCCGGTCCTTCACCGTGGTGAGGAAGCGGGCTGCATCGGCACCGTCAACGATGCGGTGGTCGTAGGTCAGTGCGAGGTACATCATCGAGCGCACCGCTACAACCTCGCCGAGGTCGGGGTCGCTGACGACGACCGGCCGCTTCACGACGGTCCCCGTGCCGAGGATGCCCACCTGCGGCTGGTTGATGATCGGCGTGTCGAACAGGGCTCCGCGGCTGCCGGTGTTGGTCAGCGTGAACGTCCCTCCGCCGAGCTCGTCGGGCGTGACGTCGTTGTTGCGCGTCCGGGCCGCCAGGTCGGCGATCTTGCGCGCCATCCCGCCGATGTTGAGGTCGCCGGCCTCGTGGATGACCGGAACGAGGAGCCCCCGCTCCGTGTCGACCGCGATGCCCAGGTGCTCGGCCTCGTGGTAGGTGACGGTGCCCTTCTCCAGATCGATGGAGGCGTTGACTTTGGGGTGCGCTTTGAGGGCTTCGCAGGCAGCCAGCGCGAAGAATGGCAGGAACGTCAGCTTGACGCCTTCACGGCCCTCGAAGCTCGACTTCGCCCGCCCGCGCAGCCTGGCGATGCGCGTCACGTCGACCTCGACCACGGTGGTGAGCTGCGCACTGACCTGTAGCGACTCGACCATCCGCGCCGCAATGACCCCGCGCAGGCGCGACAGCTTCTCGGTCTTGCCGCGCGCCTGGGTCGCGGCAGCCGCAGCCACCGGCTCCGCAAGCCGAACTGGGGCCTGAGGAGCGGAGGGTGCCGCAGGAGCGGGCTGGCGGATGGCGGGGGTCTCACCGGTCACAGCCGAGTCGTCCTGAAGCGCTGCCCCCTGTGTTACTGCACCCTGTGCCGCTGCGCCTTGCCCGCCGGCGCCCTGCCCGGCAGGCGCCGGTGCGGCTGGCGGGGGCCCCGTGACCGACCGGCTGCGAGCAGCGTCGAGGACGTCTTGCTTGCGGATCCGTCCGCCGACACCGGTGCCAGTAAGCGAGGAGAGATCGACATCGTTCTCGGCCGCCAGGCGCCGAACGAGAGGCGTGACGTATGGCGAGTCGTCGCTCGACCCACCCTGCTCCGACACCGCCGGCTGCGCAGGAGCGGTCTGCGACTCGGCTGCCGGGGCAGTCTCCTGTGGCGGCGCTGGGGCCGGCTCTGCTTGCGGTGCCGGCTCCGCCTGCGCGACCGGGGCTGGCTCGGGCTCGGGCTCGGGCTCCGGCTCCGGCTCGGCAGCGGCCGGGGGGGCCGTCGACGAAGCCTCTTGCGGTGCCGGCTCCGCTGCCGCTGCGGGCTCAGCATCACCACCCGAGCTCGCGCCGGCGTCGTCGGCTGCATCGCCGATAATCGCCAGCTCGACCCCGACCTCGACGGTCTCGTCCTCGGCCACCTTGATCGACTGCAGCACGCCCGAAGCAGGGGCCGGGATCTCGGTGTCGACCTTGTCAGTGCTCACCTCGAGCAGCGGCTCGTCGGCCGAGACCTGCTCACCCTCCTGCTTCAGCCAGCGCGTGACCGTGCCCTCGGAGACACTCTCCCCGAGGCGAGGCATGGTGACAGAGACCGCCATGGTCGTCGAACTCCTTGTCAGTTGTGCGAGTGCAGGGGCTTGCCGGCGAGCGCGAGGTGTGCCTCGCCAACGGCCTCGGACATAGTGGGGTGTGGGTGCACCAGCTGAGCGACGTCGCTCGCGTGCGCCTCCCAGTTGACGATCAGCTGCGCCTCCGCGATGAGCTCTCCGACTCGCTCTCCGACCATGTGCACGCCGATCACAGGCCCGTCTTTGGCGGCGACCAGCGTGACGGCCCCCGCCGTCTGCAGGATCTGCGCCTTGCCGTTGCCCGCCAGGTCGTAGGTGAAGGTGACGACGTCGTAGCCGCGCTCCTTGGCCACGGCGGAGGTCAGGCCGACGCTCGCGACCTCCGGGTGGGAGTACGTCACCCGCGGAACGCCGTCGTAGTCGATCGGTACGACCGGGAGCCCAGCCAGGCGCTCGGCAACCAGGATCCCCTCGGCAAAGCCGACGTGGGCGAGCTGCAACCCCGGACGCAGGTCGCCGAGCGCGGAGATGGTCGGCACGTTGGTCTGGCAGTAGGCATCGACCTTGACGTAGCCGCGGTCGACCTCGACCCCGGCCTCCTCGTACCCGAGCCCCTTCGACACCGGCCCGCGCCCGACCGCCACGAGCAGCAGCTCGGCCTCGAGCGTCGTCCCGTCCTCAAGCGTGACGACCACGCCGTCACCGACGCTCTTGACCCCGGCGAAGCGGGCACCGAGCTTCTGCTTGATCCCGCGCAGCCGGAACGCGCGCTCGAGCAGCTTCGAGGACGACTCCTCCTCTGCCGGGACAAGGTGCGGCAGCGCCTCGAGAATCGTGACGTCGGTCCCGAAGGAGGCCCACACCGACGCGAACTCGCAGCCGATGGCGCCGGCACCAAGAACGATCGCGGATGCAGGGACGTGGTCGAGCTTCAGCGCATCCTCGCTTGCCAGGACCCGCTCGTGGTCGAGCTCCAGGCCGGGCAGTGACTTGGACTCCGAACCAGTCGCGAGCAGCACGTGGTTGGCTTCGATCACGCGATCGCCGACGGTCACCGACGTGGGTGACGACAGCCGCCCCTCGCCCTCGACGACCTCGATCTTGCGAGCTTTGACCAGGCTCTGCAAGCCCTTGTACAGCTTGCCGACGACGCCGTCCTTGTAGGCGTTGACGCCGTCCATGTCGATGCCGTCGAGGCTGCTGCGCACCCCGATCTTGGCGCCGTCGCGGGCGCTGTCAGCGACCTCGGCCGCGTGCAGCAGTGCCTTGGTGGGGATGCACCCACGGTGCAGGCAGGTCCCGCCGACCTTGTCGCGCTCGACCATCACGACCTGCATGCCGAGCTCGGCCGCGCGAAGAGCGGCCGCGTAGCCGCCGCTCCCGGCCCCGAGAATGACCAGGTCGACCGGATCCGTCACCGTAGTTGCTCCTTGTCCTGGACGCGGATGAGGTGCTCGGGCCATCCTCCCACGCCCTGCCGTGCCTGGCTCGACCCGGCTACCCGTCCGCTGACGGCGCCGACGACGCTGACGACGCTGACGACTCGGCCGACGGCTCTTGCTCGGCAGTGTCCTCGATCAGCGCGAGCAGCGTGCGAACCATGACCCCGGTGGCGCCCTTCGGGGTGTAGCCGTAGGGCTCCCCGCCGTTCCACGACGGCCCGGCGATGTCGAGATGCACCCACGGCATGCCCTCAGGCACGAACTCCCGCAGGAAGATGCCGCCGACGAGCATGTGGCCGTCGCGGTTGCCGTTGCCCGCGACGTTGCGCAGGTCGGCGACGGGGCTGTCGAGGCTGGTGCGAATCTCCGGCGGCATCGGCATGGCCCACACCGGCTCGTCGGAGCGCTGTGCGGCTCGCTCGACGGCACGCAGCAGCGCGTCGTCGTTGCCCATCAGGCCGGTGGTCCGAGAACCCAGCGCCACGACCTGGCCGCCGGTGAGGGTGGCGATGTCGACGATGGCATCTGGCTGCTCCTCTGCCGCGCGCGCGAGGGCATCGCCCAGCACCATCCGCCCCTCGGCGTCGGTGTTGAGCACCTCGACGGTCGTGCCGCCGTACATGGCGACCACGTCGGTCGGCCGGTAGGCGGTGGACGAGGGCATGTTCTCGGCGACCGCCATCCACGCGGTGACAGCAACCGGCACCTGCAGGCGGGCGACCGCGCAGATCGTGGCGAGCACCGAGGCGGCCCCGGCCATGTCGCTCTTCATGTACTCCATGCCCACCGGCGGCTTGAGGGACAGCCCCCCCGAATCGAAGGTGATGCCCTTGCCGACGAGGGCGACGGTGCGGCTTGCGCCCTCCGGCCGCCACTGCAGCCGCACCAGGCGCGGGGGTCGGCTGGAGCCGGTGCCGACGGCGAGGATCCCGCCGAACCCGGCCTCGGCCAGCTCCGCCTCGTCGAGGACGCTGACCTCGACCCCGGCGTTCTGCGCCTCGGCTACTGCCCGGTCAGCGAGGGCCGGCGGGGACAAGGTGTTGGCGGGCTGGTTGACGAGGTCACGCACCAGGCTCACAGCCTGGCTGACGGCTGCGGTCCGCAGCCCCTCCCGTTCCGCCGGCTCGTCGCCGACGAGGACGGTGACGTGCTCGACCGGCGGCTTGCCCTTGCCGGGCCGGACCGTGTACGCCCCGAGCAGCGCCCCCTCGGCGACGACGTCAGCAGGACCGGGTAGCGAGAGCGCAACCGTGGAGCGGCCGGCCAGAGCACGGACCGCGGCCCCGGCACCGCGGCGCACGATCTCGGTGTCGAGGTCAGCATCCGCGTCGCCCAGCCCGACGCCGAGGACGACGGGACACGGCAGGCTGCCGAGGCTGGCAAAGCGCACCACGCTGCCGGGTTTGCCGCTTGCCCCCAGGTCGTCGAGCACCGCCCCGAGCCGACCACCCAGCGCCGCGTCGACAGCCTCGCTGCCCGCCAGAGCCACCGGGGAGTCGTCGCGCATGCCCACCCCGATCACCAGCGCGTCGGCCTCGACCTCGGCGGTTGAGGTGGACGAGAAGGTGACATCAGCCATGCGCGCAGCGTACGGCCGGCACCCGACAGAATCAGACCGCCGACCACGAGGCCCGGCCAAGGCAAGGGTGCCTGTCAGCGCGCCGCACCACATCACCTCGGCTCAGGGCACCGGCGGCGCATCTGTCGGACCACGGTCGTATCGTCCCGCCCGTGGCCGACCTCATGCAGTCCCCCATCGCCGACCGGCACGCCGCGCTCGGGGCCAAGCTCGCCGCCTTCGGCGGTTGGGAGATGCCGCTGTCCTACACCGGCACGGTCGAGGAACACATAGCCGTGCGCACCGGCGTCGGCGTCTTCGACGTCAGCCACCTCGGCAAGGGCAGGGTGACCGGCCACCGGGCGCGCGCCTTCGTCAACGAGACCCTCACCAACGACCTCGACCGGATCGGGCCCGGTGAGGCCCAGTACACGATGTGCTGCGACGCCGCGTCGGGCGGTGTGGTCGACGACCTCATTGCCTACCTGCACGCCGACGACGATGTGTTCCTGGTGCCCAACGCCGCCAACACAGCCGAGGTCATCCGACGGCTGCGCGACGCCGCGCCGTCGCACGTCGAGGTGCACGACATGCATCACGAGCTGGGCGTGCTGGCGGTGCAGGGCCCGCGTGCCGACGAGGTGCTCGCCCGGCTGGGGCTCCCGCACCCGGGCGACTACATGTCGTTCACGGCCGGCCGGTGGCAGGACCGTCCGGTCGTCGTCTGCCGATCGGGCTACACCGGCGAGCGCGGCTTCGAGCTGCTGCCGCACTGGGACGACACGGGCGAGCTGTGGGACGCGGTCGTCGCCGCTGGCGCGCGGCCGTGCGGACTCGGAGCCCGTGACACCCTGCGCACCGAGATGGGCTACCCGCTGCACGGGCAGGACCTCTCGCTGGAGGTCACTCCGGTCCAGGCCCGGTGCGGATGGGCGGTTGGCTGGGACAAATCGCATTTCTGGGGCCGCGAGGAACTGTTGCGCGAGCGCGCCGAAGGACCCGCCCGGATGCTGTGGGGGCTGCGCGCCAAGGACCGCGCGATACCCCGCTCGCACATGGCGGTCACCGGTGCCGACGGCTCGGCCGTGGGGGAGGTGACCAGCGGCACCTTCTCCCCGACGCTCAAAGTCGGCATCGCGCTCGCACTGCTCGACCGCGACGTGCTTGAGGGCGACGAGGTGTCGGTCGACATCCGGGGACGGCCGGCCGCCATGGAGGTGATCCGGCCACCGTTCGTCCGACCCGCGACCCGCTGAACCCGTCGGGTACCGCTGAAGGGTGCTACTGAAGCGCGTCGCCGATCCCGGACGGACCAGCCGGGCTACGCGTAGTTGACGAGGACGTGCGGCACCCGCGTCGACATGACGACGAGCACCGCCAGAGCAGCCACCTCGACCATGGCGCCGAGCACATCGCCGGTGATGCCGCCGAACCGCCGCACCGCCCGCTCGCGCACCAGCCAGGCAGCTGCCAGCCCGACCAGCACCGCGACCACGGCGCGGAGGCTCTCGAGCAGCCGCCCTCCGTCGTAGTCGAGCTTGCCCGCGACGACCGCCACCCCCAGCACGGCCAGCACGGCCAGCGCCGCCCGCACGCGGGGCACCGTGCCCGCGACACTCGCTCCGAGGCCACTCGAACGAGCAGCAGGAAGCCCCTGGACACAGGCGAGCATCGCCGCCGTCCGCCCCGTCACGGCCGCGAGCAGCAGCGAGACCGTCCCGTGGTGCAGCGAGATCGCCTGAGCCAGGGTCGTGACCTGCGTGAGCAGCACGAACACCACCGTCACGACTCCGAAGGCGCCTACGCTGCTGTCGTGCATTGCGGCCAGGGCGCGGTCGCGGTCCGGGCCGGCGCCGAGGCCGTCCGCCACGTCGGCCAGCCCGTCGAGGTGCAGCCCTCTGGTAAGTACGGCCAGCGCCCCCAGCCCGACGATCGCCGGGATCAGGCTGGCCTCGGACGGGTCGAGCGTCACCCGGGTCAGGAACATGAGCGCGTCGCAGGCGAGCCCCAGCCCGATGCCGACGAGCGGTGCCCACGTCATCGCCCAGCCGGCGACCGCGCGGTCGGTGCGCACGGTGCCACGCAGCCGGACGACCGTCAGCAGCGTCACGGCGAGCCAGAGACCGGCCACCGCGTCGCTGCCGGGGGGAGTACGCGTCGCGCCGCTACGGGCCGCTGCCGACGCGCGATCCGGATGGGTCACGTCACACCATCGACAGGGTCCTCGACCGGCTGAAACTCGCCAGCCCCACCCGTCTGGACGCCGATCTCCTCCTCGCCCACCAGCTCGACTGCGGCACGCAGCAGCGGGACGACGAGCAAGGCTCCCGCCGCGTCCTCCAGGTGCAGCCCCAGGTCGAGCACCGGCTCGACGTCGACGGCGTCGAGTGCGAGCCGCCCTGCGGGGCTGGTCGGACGGCTGCCGGCGCAGAGCCAGCCGGCGACCTCGGGCTGCCACCGGACGGCGACCAACCCCGCCGCGCACGCCGCGACCCCGTCCAGCAGTACGGGCGTCCGCCGTGCTGCGGCCTGCCCGATCAGACCGGCGAGCACTCCGAGCCCGGGGGCGTCGACGGCGCGCAGCACGGCGACGGCATCGAAGGCCGTGGCGGCGTGGCGCACGGCACGCAAACCCTCGCGAACCGCCGCGACACCTGCCATCCAGGCGGCGTCGTCAACCTTGCCGTCAAGCACCCTCGTGCCGACGACATCGACCGGCTCCTTGGCCAACAGTGCCGCGGTCACGGTTGCTGCAGCGTCGTTGAGCCGCCGGGCGGTGGGCGCGGCGGCGACAACGAGCAGGTCGGCCCCGGCGTCGACCTCGGCGTCAGCCAGGCGCTGGCCGGACAGCACCGGGGCGATCGGCTCGTGATCAGGCGAGCCCGGAGCCACAGCGCTCAGCGAAGCGACGACTCGCACCAAGCTCGCCCTTGCCGCGCCAAGGGCAACCGCGCCGACGGCACCCGGCTCACCGCGAGCCGGTGCGGCCTTCGACCCGGTGTCCGAGCATGCGTCGAGCACCACCGCCCGGATGCGCGCGGGCGCCGGCGCCGGGCAGCAACCCCGGACGCTCGCCCACCAGCAGGCCAGATTGCCGAGGCGCCCCGCGTCGGCATCCATCCCGAGCACCTCGCGCAGCCGCGCCGCGGCCCGGCGGCGCGCCTCCGCATCCGGCGCGGTGACCGGCCCGAACGACGGCTGCCACGCGGAGTTCGTCACCGCAGTCGCCCCGCGACGCCCGCGACGCAGTGCCACACCTCGTCGGCGTCAGCAGCGAGCCGGGCGTTGAGCCGCCCGAGCTCGTCGCGGAACCGGCGGCCGGCCGGGGTTGCAGGCACCACGCCCGAGCCGACCTCGGCGGTCACGAGCACGACCTCACGTGCGGCGTCGCGCCACGCCGCTATCAGGTCGTCAGCCGCTTCCTCGCCGCGAGTGAGCCACAGGCCGAGGTCGTCGATGAGCAGGGGGGGCCCGGGCTCGGTCAGCAGCGGGGCCAGGACGGCTGTCTCCACCGTCTGCCAGGGCGCGGGGCGGCGCCGCCGGTGCTCGGCCAGGCGTTCGGTCCACTCCTCGTCGTCCGGCAGCTGCGGGGCCGTAGCCACGTAACAGACCGTCGGCGCGGCGAGCAGGCGGCGCTCGGCCTCGACCGACTTGCCCGAGCGGGTACCACCGGTGACCAGGACCCGGCGGCTGACCGGCGCCGGAACCGCTTCCTCGCCGACCACCCCCCCGTCGGCCAGCGCCGACGCGCCCATCAGCGCCAGGCGGCGGCTGAGCTCTGGCTCGGGCGGGTTGCCGTGCCCGAGGTGGACGGCCACGACGCGGGTGGCGCCGGTGACCGCCCCTCGGCGGCGGAGCGCGGCCAGCGAGCGGGCGACGTCGTCGAGGTCGTGGTGGTCGCCGACGCCGCGCCGGTCGCCGAAGGTGCACTCGAGGAACACGGCGTCGAACGGTCCGCGCGGCAGCTCGTCCTCGGGCAGCGGGGCGGTGTCGGTCGCGTACAGCAACCGCGTGCCATCACGTCCGGTGATGTCGTACAGCAGCGCCGGCCCTGCCTCCGGCCCGCTGTGCCGGGCGGCCAGCGCGGCAACGCGATAGCCGTTCACCGTCACCGTGTCGCCCGCCGCGAGGGTCCGCAAGGTCACCGGGTCGTCCGGCCCGACATAACGGCGGCAGGCTTCAAGGGCGGCAGCCGGCCCGAGCAGGAGCAGCGGCTGCGTCGCGGCGGTCGACCATCCCCGCCACATCAGCGCCTCGGCGCCCGTGTGGTCCGGGTGCGCGTGCCCCAGCAGCAGGGTCCGAACACCCCTCAACGAGATGCCCAACCGCGAGGCCGAGCGGGGCACATCGGGGCCGCAGTCAACGAGCAGCTCACCATCGAGCAGCAGCGACGTATGCCCCCGCAGCTGGCCGCTGCTGCGGGCCCAGCCGCAGGATGCGCAGGTGCACCAGGGGTTGGGCCAGCCGTCGGACGAGCCCGTCCCGAGCAGCTGCATGTGCACCCGTCGCAGTATCCGCGATGCTGCTGGGGTAGGTCAGCGACACCGAGCGGGATCACGACGACGACAGGAGCAGCCGGTGGCGTGGATGTGGCGGTACGAGGACGGTGCCGGGTCAAGCCTCGACCCAGCCGCTGCCCCGGGGGCGGAGACGTTTCCCTCCCAGTCCGACGCCGAGTCGTGGCTGGGCGAGAACTGGCAGGAGCTGCTGCACGCGGGCGTGGAGCAGGTGGTCCTGCTCGATGGCGAGCGCGCCGTCTACGGCCCGATGAGCCTGCGGCCGGCCGACTGAGCCCTCGTAACCCCGCTGGTCCCCCGTATCACCGCTAATGCGTCGTGCGGGCCGTCAAGTTTCCCGGCCAGATGACGAGTAACAGGCCGAGAGCCTTCGACCCTGCCTTCGTCGAAGGTCGCACCCGCGCGCACGTACGAAGGGACGTCCTCGATGGCACGCTCGCACCCCGGAGCTTTGCGAGAAGGCACGTGCGGGCTGCCGCACGCCGCTGGAGGAGCCGTCCGATGAGGGTGCTGGCCGTCGACGACGACCCCACGAGCCGGCTGATCGTCCACGCCATCGTCACCAAGCTCGGCCACGAGTGCCTGCTGGCGGCCGACGCGGTCGAGGCGTGGCAGGTGCTGGAGCGCGGCGGCATCGACGTCGTCATCACCGACCGGATGATGCCGCGCATCGACGGCCTGGACCTTTGCCGCCGGATCCGTGAACAGCTGACGACGACCTACATCATACATCATCCTGGCCACTGGTCTCGGCGACCGCGAGCAGGCGCTCGAGGGCATGGAAGCCGGGGCCGACGACTACCTCGTCAAGCCCATTCACCGCCACGACCTGCAGCTTCGGCTGATCGCGGCCGACCGGGTCACCGCCGTGCACCGGCTCAACGAGCAGCAGAAGCAAGAGCTGCGGGTCGTTGCCCGGCGTGACCTGCTGACCGGGCTCGGCAACCGGCTGCGGCTGCACGAGGACCTCGAGACGCTGTCGGCGAGGGTGGTCCGCTACGGCCACCAGTACAGCCTCGCGCTGCTCGACGTCGACTACTTCAAGGCCTACAACGACACCTACGGCCACCAGGCGGGCGACGCCGCGCTGCAGTCCGTCGGACGAGTTCTCGCCAACGTCGGACGCTCGGGCGACGCCTGCTACCGCTTCGGCGGCGAGGAGTTCCTCTGCGTCTTCCCGGAGCAGTCGGCCGGGGGCGCCTCGACAGCCGTGCAGCGGCTGCTCGACGAGGTCCGGCTGCTCGGCATCGTGCATGCCGGCAGCCCCGAGTACGGCGTGCTCACCCTGAGCGCCGGGGTCGCGCAGATGACGACCGGCTGCACCGAGCCGGACGCTGTCCTGCGGCAGGCCGACGAGGCGCTTTACCGAGCGAAGGCCGCCGGGCGCAACGCCGTGCGGGTCGCCGACCCCGTCGTCCGCGTCGGCGTCTGAGGCGGCGGAGCCACGCCGCTCATTCGCGGGTCAGGTCTGCTCGATCGAACAATGCTCGGCCGTCGTGCACTGTGCGCACCGCTGATGGGTAGGCGCAGGTGATGGACGGTTTCGCGGGTCGGCTTGGCGTGCATCCGATAGCGGCAGAGGACGGGCACGGTCGGCTCGAGTTCGAGGCGCAGGCGGAGCACCTGAACCCCGCCGGCACCCTGCACGGCGGGGTCCTCGCCACCGTCGTCGACACCGCCATGGGGCTCGCCGCTCGCAGTACCACCGACGATGGAGAGGTCCCGGCCACCAGCCAGCTCACCGTCACCTACCTGCGTCCGGGGCGCCCGGGCGTGCTCGTCGCGACAGCCGAGGTCCGCAAGCAGGGCGAGCACCTGCTGGTCTGCGAAGCCGAAGTCGAGCAGGAGGGGCGCACGCTGGTGCACGCCCTGGCCACCTTCGCTGTCGTGCGCCACTGACCCTGCCGAGTCTCCGGGCCCGGCCGTGCTGGCCGGGTCGCCCACCTTCAGCTAGCCGGCGCCGTGCGTGTGACGACGTCGCCGAGGATGCCGTCAGTCTCGGTAAGCAAGTCGTCCTCGAGCCGCACGCCGGCCGCCTTGACGTTGTCCTCGACCTGCTCGGGCCGCGTTGCGCCGATGATCGCCGCCGCCACGTTCGGGTTTTGCAGCGCCCACGCTACGGCCAGCTGCGCCATGCTCAAGCCGGCGGCGTCGGCGAGCGGGCGCAGCCGCTGCACGCGCTCGAGCACGTCGTCGCGCAGCCAGCGGGAGATCATCCGGCCGCCCTGCTCGTCAGTCGCCCGTGACCCTTCGGGGTGCGGCTGGCCCGGCAGGTACTTGCCGGTCAGCACGCCCTGGGCGATGGGCGACCAGACGATCTGGCTGACCCCCTCGCGCTCGCACGTCGGGACGACCTCGTCCTCGATGACCCGCCACAGCATCGAGTACTGCGGCTGGTTCGACACGATGCGGTCGAAGCCCATCTGCGTGGCGATGCGCACCGCGTCCTCGATCTGCGCCGACGTCCACTCCGAGACGCCGATGTAGACGACCTTGCCGGCCCGGACCAGGTCGTCGAACGCCCGCAGCGTCTCCTCGAGCGGCGTGGTGTCGTCGTAACGGTGCGCCTGGTACAGGTCGATGTGGTCGGTCTGCAGCCGGCGCAGCGAGGCGTGGCAGGACTCGAGGATGTGCTTGCGTCCGAGTCCCTTGTCGTTCTGGCCCCTGCCGGTCGGGAAGTAGACCTTGGTGAACAGCTCGTAGGACTCGCGCCGCACCCCTGACAGCGCCTTGCCGAGCACCTCCTCGGCCTTCGTCCCCGCGTAGACGTCGGCGGTGTCGAAGGTGGTGATGCCGACCTCGAGTGCCGTGCGGACGCAGGCTAGCGCGGCCTGCTCCTCGACCTGCGAGCCGTGCGTCAGCCAGTTGCCGTACGCGATCTCACTGACCGATAGACCGCTGCGCCCGAGGCGTCGAAACTCCATGCGCGTCCTGTAGCCGCTCGCTGCGCGGCCAAACTGCCGGCGGGGTCAGCCCTTGCCGCGCGAGACCCGCGGGCGGGGCATCCGCCAACGTGCCGGCATGAGGGCGCGCTGGGCCGCGTACAGCCCCACCTTGGCGTGCGAGTCGGGGTAGCGGGCGTGCACGGCTCGGCGGACCTGGCGCGCGATCAGTACCGAGTCGACGACGAGCAGCACGAACGCCGCCAGCATCGCGAAGTAGACCGTGCGCTGCAGGGCGGGCACGGGCACCAGGCCACCCAGCAGGTTGATGGCGAGGACTACCAGAAAGACCGGGCCCAGCGTGAAGCGGCGGTCGACGATGTCCCGTGCGAGCGTGCGCTCGGGCTGGCGCTCCATCGGAGGCAGCTTGGCCGGGTCGCCGCTTCGCATCCCCTCGCGGTACTCCGCGGTCCGGCGGCGCCGGGCGTCGCGGGCCTGCTGACGTGCCTCCTTGGGATCGCTCGGCGTCCCCCCGATTCGGCGTGCGTCCCGAGCCTGCTGCCGCTTGGGGGTCGCGCGCCCCTTGGTCCCGGGCCGGACCGGTTCCGGTGGCGGCGTCTCCTGCGCGGGCGACTTTCGTCGGATCAGGGCCATCAGGGCAGGGCCAGCATGGGTTCGTGAGCCTCTCGGGCAGGAGCAGGGACACGCTCGCGCAGCACAGCAGGCAAGCAACGACACGGTACGGCGATCGCGGTGCCGGCTGCGGTCTCGCGGTGTCGGTCGCGCGGCACACGGCCGGGGAGGGGCCCTGCGCTGTGGGAGGGCACACTGCACCGCGTGCGCGTCCTCATCGCTCCGGACAAGTTCGCGGGGACCCTGTCCGCGGTCGAGGCGGCGAGCGCTGCCGCCGAGGCATGGCAGGGCGCAGGAGGCGATGCGACACAGGTGCCGATGTCGGACGGCGGCCCCGGCTTCGTCCCGGTGCTGCACGCCGCCCTCGGTGGGACACTGCTGCCGGTGGTGGTCGACGACCCCCTCGGCCGACCGGTGCCTGCCGAGGTGCTGCTACACGAGCGGACCGCCTACATCGAGACGGCCGCGGCCATCGGACTGCACCTGCTAAGCCCTGCCGAGCGCGACCCGGAGCGTGCCAGCAGCCGCGGAGCGGGCCAGCTGATCGCAGCAGCACTGCGGGCAGGAGCTGAGCGGCTGGTGCTCGGCCTCGGCGGTTCGGCCACCAACGACGGCGGCGCCGGGATGCTCGGCGCGCTCGGCCTGCGCTGGGACGGGCCTTGGCAGGCTCCGCGTGCGCTCGAAGCGAGCGCGCTTGATCCTCGGCTCGCCGCGGTGCAGCTCATCGTCGCGAGCGACGTGGCCGCCCCCCTGCTAGGCCCGTCCGGTGCGTCAGCGGTCTTCGGGCCGCAGAAGGGCGCGTCGGCATCGGCCGTGCAGCGGCTCGACGCCGCGCTAGGGCGCTGGGCCAGCGCTGCCGGGCTTCCGGCCGGCGCGCCAGGTGCCGGCGCCGCCGGTGGCCTCGGCGCCGCCCTGCTCTGGCTCGGTGGCCACCTCGAGCCCGGTGCCCGGCTGGTCGCCGGTGCGGTGGGGCTCGGCGGTCAGGTGGCCGGCGCGGACCTCGTCGTCACCGGTGAGGGCCGCTACGACGCCACGTCCCTGCGCGGTAAGGTCATCGCCGAGGTGGCGGCCTCGGCCCAGGCGGAAGGGCTGCCGTGCGTCGTCGTCGCCGGGCAGGTGGCGGTTGGCCGCCGGGAGGCTGCGGCGCACGGCGTCGACGCGACGTACTCGCTGGCCGAGCTGGGGGGGTCGGTCGAGGCGGCGATGCAGGATCCCCGGCGCTGGCTGCAGGAGGCGGTCCGGCGGATCGCGAAGGACTGGGCCGGATGACCCCGGAGCTGCCGGTGCCAGCGCCGGCCTGACCGGTGCGGGAATGCGCGCCTGACGGTTGGTGTCCGTACTATGAAGGGACGTTCGAGAGGAGCTCATATGAGTGTCGAGACGCACGCGCACGAGGCACAGCAGGCGGCGCCCCCAGCGCCCGCGGCCGACGCGCCGTCCACCGAGGTCATCCTGACCGAGGCTGCCGCACTGAAGGTCAAGGCTCTGCTCGAGCAGGAGGGGCGTGACGACCTCGCGCTGCGCATTGCTGTGCAGCCCGGCGGTTGCTCCGGCCTGCGCTACCAGCTGTTCTTCGACGAGCGGCAGCTCGACGGCGACGACCGCACCGACTGGGGCGGCTTCGACCTCGTGGTCGACCGGATGAGCCTGCCCTACCTCGGCGGAGCGTCGATCGACTTCGTTGACACCATCGAGAAGCAGGGGTTCACGATCGACAACCCCAACGCCACGGGCTCCTGCGCCTGCGGCGACAGCTTCAGCTAGTCCGCGCTCAGCGCGACGTCGCCCGGTCGGGGAGCCACGCGCTCCCTGGCGGGGCTCTCGTCGTTATAAGCCAGCACGAGATCCAGGCGGCGGTCAGGCAGCGTCCAGGCGGGAGCCCGACGAGAGACCGATGAGCTCACCGTAGGCGCAGCCAGCTGCGGCGCGAACCTCCTGCTGGCTGGCACGAGGAGGTTACTCATCAGTACTCGTGCGGCCGGATGAAGCTGCTCGCCGACTAGGCTCGCCCCTCGTGCGCATAGCGATCACCGGCTCCGTCGCCACTGACCACCTCATGAGCTTCCCGGGTCGCTTCGCCGACCAGCTGCTCCCCGACCAGCTCGACCGGCTCTCGCTGTCGTTCCTCGTCGACGAGCTCGTCGTGCGCCGCGGGGGAGTGGCCGCCAACATCGCCTTTGGGATGGGCCGGCTCGGGCTCCGGCCGGCGCTCGTCGCAGCCGTGGGCGAGGACTTTGCCGACTACCGCTCCTGGCTCGATCGTGCCGGTGTCGACACCGCCAGCATCCACACCAGCACAAGCGCGCACACCGCCCGGTTCCTCTGCACGACCGACCAGGACATGTGCCAGATCGCCTCGTTCTACCCCGGTGCGATGGGGGAGGCCCGCGACATCGAGCTGCAGCCGGTCGCCGAGCGGCTCGGTGGCCTGGACCTGGTTCTCGTCAGCCCGAACGACCCGGACGCGATGGTGCGCCATTCGCAGGAGAGCCGCACCCGGGGCTACGCCCTTGCCGCCGACCCCTCCCAGCAGCTGGCGCGGATGGACGGCGACGACATCCGCGAGCTCGTCGACGGCGCCACCTGGCTGTTCTGCAACGACTACGAGAAGAGCCTGCTCGAGCAGAAGACCGGCTGGTCGGACGCCGACGTGCTGGCCCGCGTCGGCACTCGCGTGACGACCCGGGGAGCGCAGGGCATCCGCATCGAGCAGCAGGACTCGCCCCCCGTCGACGTCGTGGCGGTGCCCGAGCGGGCCAAGGCCGACCCCACCGGCGTTGGTGACGCCTTCCGGGCCGGGTACCTGTCCGGCGCGGCCTGGAGCCTGCCGGCAGAGCGCTGTGCACAGCTCGGCAGCCTGCTCGCGACGCTTGCGCTGGAGACTGTAGGAACGCAGGAGTACGAGGTCGACGCGGAGTCGGTGCAGCGCCTGCGCGCCTGCTTCGGGGACGCTGCCGCCGACGAGATCTCGCCGCACCTGCCGGCCTGACGGCACCGCCTGCTCGTGGCTCCTATCACCAGCCCGAGCGGCAAGGGTGGGGGAGGGATAAGTGCCAGGTCACAGGCAGGTCGGGTGCGGCCGGCCACAGGCCCTGGGATACGCTTCGACCCGTCGTCAGGCCGGCCCTCTCGGCCGCACAGGAGGCATCCGAGTTGACTTTCAAGACGCTCCGGAACCGGGCGCCGCGGCCCGCCGCCCGAGGCTTTGGCACGGCGGTGCGACTGACCGTTCTGGCTCTGCTCGTCGCCGTGCTGGCGAGCGGCTGCAAGCTCTCGACCTTCGGTCTGCCGCACCCGATCACCCCGCAGGGTGAGCGCACCGCAAACCTGTGGACGGGGTCGTGGATCGCCGCCCTTGCCGTGGGCGGTGGCACCTGGGCGCTCATCTTCATCGCCGTCGTGCGGTACCGCAAGCGCAGCGACGAGCTGCCCTCGCAGGTGCGTTACAACCTGCCGGTCGAGGTCCTCTACACGGTCTTGCCGTTCATCATCGTCGCCGGACTCTTCTACTTCACAGCGCGCGACGAGAGCTACCTCGACAAGACGACCGCGCACCCCGCCATCTCGATTGGGGTCATCGGCTTTCGCTGGAACTGGCAGTTCCGCTACCTCGACCCCAACGACCCCAACAAGGTGATCGGGCAGGTGACCGGGCGGCCGGGTGAGCCTGCTCAGCTCGTACTTCCGACGGGTCGTAGCGTCCGCTTCATCGAGACCTCGCCCGACGTCATCCACTCGTTCTGGGTGCCGGAGTTCTTGTTCAAACGCGACGTCATCCCAGGCCGGGTCAACCAGTTCGAGATCTCCGAGATCACCAAGACCGGCACGTTCGTCGGGCGCTGCGCCGAGCTGTGCGGCACCGACCACGACCGAATGAACTTCTATCTCAAGGTCGTGCCCCCTGCGGAGTACGACGCCATGATGCAGCGCCTCCAGTCCACAGCAAGCGCCGCTGGCCCCACCACCACCGGGAGCAGGTCATGACCCTCCTTCACGAGCCCGCGCCGGCAGTGGCGAGGCACGTCGAGCCGACAGAGCACGAATCGCAGCACACCACTCTGTACGGCTACATCACGACGACGAGCCACAAGACCATCGGCATCATGTACACCTGCACGGCCTTCTTCTTCTTCATCCTGGCCGGCTTGATGGCCGAGGTGATGCGGACAGAGCTGGCGCGCCCCGGCCTGCAGTTCGTCTCGAACGAGCAATACAACCAGTTGCTCACCATGCACGGCACCCTGATGATGTTCCTATTCGCGCCAGCGCTCGCCTTCGGGTTCGCGAACTTCATTGTCCCGCTGCAGATCGGGGCACCGGACGTCTCGTTCCCGAGGCTCAACGCGCTGGCCTACTGGTTCTACCTGTTCGGCGGCCTCACCGTGGTCGCCGGCTTCCTCACCCCCGATGGCGCTGCCGACTTCGGTTGGTTCGCCTACGCCCCGCTCAACAACGTGGTGTTCTCGCCGGGTGCCGGGGCTGACCTCTGGATCTTCGGCCTGGCGCTGTCGGGTATCGGTACGGTGCTCGGCGCGGTTAACCTCATCACCACGATCCTCACGCTGCGCGCCCCGGGTATGACGATGTTCCGGCTGCCGATCTTCTGCTGGAACATGTTGGTGACCAGCATCCTGGTGCTCGTCGCGTTCCCGGTCTTTGCGGCCGCTGCCCTCGCTCTCGGCGCCGACCGTCACCTGGGTGCACACATCTACGACGCGTCCAACGGGGGCGCCATTCTCTGGCAGCACCTGTTCTGGTTCTTCGGCCACCCCGAGGTGTACATCGTCGCCTTGCCCTTCTTCGGCGTGGTCAGTGAGGTCTTCCCGGTGTTCAGCCGCAAGCCGATGTTCGGCTACAAGGGGCTCGTCTTCGCCACCATCGGCATCGGCTCTCTGTCGATCGCCGTCTGGGCGCACCACATGTTCGCCACCGGTGCGGTACTGCTGCCGTTCTTCGCGCTGCTGTCGTTCCTGATCGCAGTGCCGACCGGCGTGAAGTTCTTCAACTGGATCGGCACGATGTGGCGGGGGCAGCTCACCTTCGAGACGCCCATGCTCTGGTCGGTTTTCTTCCTCGTCACGTTCCTGTTCGGCGGCCTGACCGGTGTGCTGCTGGCCAGCCCGCCCATCGACTTCCACGTGACCGACTCCTACTTCGTGGTGGCGCACTTCCACTACGTGGTGTTCGGCTCGGCCGTCTTCGGCGGATACGCCGGCATCTACTTCTGGTTCCCGAAGATGACCGGCCGGATGCTCGACGAGCGGTTGGGCAAGCTGCACGCATGGACCCAGCTCATCGGGTTCCACATGACCTTCCTCATCCAGCACTGGCTCGGGATGAAGGGCATGCCGCGACGCGTCGCCGACTACCTTCCGACCGACGGGTTCACCACCTTCAACACCATCTCGACGATCGGTGCCTTTCTGCTCGGCGCCAGCCAGCTGGTCTTCTTCTACAACGTGATCCACTCCTACCGCTACGGCGAGCTGGCCGCGGGTGACGACCCATGGGGCTACGGCAACTCGCTGGAGTGGGCCACATCCTGCCCGCCGCCCCGGCACAACTTTGTCTCGCTGCCGCGCATCCGCTCGGAGCGGCCGGCCTTTGATTTGCACTACCCGCAGGCCGCGGCTAGGGGCGACTTCCACGCCTCGCCAGAACCCGTGGACGCGTGAGCGCGTGAAGGTCGAGGGATTCGTCTTCAGTTTCTTCGCCGTGTTCCTGACGATGTCGTCGGTCGTCTACTGGTTCACCTCGAAGGACCCGACCGGGACCACCGCGCTTGCCATCTCGGCGGGTCTGGGTGTCCTGATCGGCGGCTACCTGCTGTTCGTGGCTCGGCGAATGGAGCCGCGTCCGCAGGATGTGCCTGACGCGGAGGTCGCCGACGCTGCCGGCGAGTTGGGGCACTTCAGCCCGGGCAGCTACTGGCCCTTCTTCATCGCGGTCGCGACCATGCTGCTGCTGCTCGGGGTCGTGTTCGGCATCTGGCTGTCGATCATTGCTGTGGCGCTCCTGCTGGGCAGCGTCATCGGGCTGCTGTTCGAGGGGTACGTCGGCCGGTTCTCGCCCCGGGACTCCTGACCACGGCTTGACCTAGCGGAAAGCGTGCAGTCCGTCTCCGCACACAAGCCACGACTTCTGGACTGCTAAGAAACGTAATTCGATCCGTCGCACTTCGCGTTGTCCTGCAGCGCCTCCGAACGTAATGCGTGAGTCGCCCTACGGCTGGAGTACTAGGCCGACGTGGTGATGACCTCCTCGATGCGTCACCGTGCGGGTTGGCGAAGTTAGGGCGCTGGCAGTCCGAGGACGATGTGCTGGGAGCCAGCGTCGATCACTTCGCCGAAAGTTCTGGGTGACTACCGGGCTGGTCGTAGGAGATGGGCAGGCAGTTCGAGCGGGTGATCGAGGCGGGGCCTCGACCGATCTCGGCGCAGTGGCGGTCCAGCAGTTCGCGGCCGGCGGGCGGCGTCGTAGATGTCGCCGCAAGGGATGTTCCTCCCGTCGGCGCGCTCGGTGTCGCTTGCCAGCTCGATGGGACCGGGGGGTTGCCACGACCTAGGGACCACCTCGGTCGATTGCTGATGGTCATCTTGTCTCCTTGGTTGGTCAACTAGGACACGCCGAGGTCTGTATGTGCGACGGGCTGATCGCAGTTTGGGCAGAGTCCGCCGGGGCCGACGCGGGTGCATGGCTGGTTGCAGTCGTGGCACCACTGCTCGCCGTAGAAGCGTTCTTCGCAGGACGGGCAGGAGTAGACGGTGACGTCGCGTCGTGTTCGTGCTGGCGGTACCGGCGGGACGGGTTGGGATGGTGGTTGGCGGCGGCGGGACCATGCAGTCTTGCGGCAGTTGTCGGAGCAGTAGCGCTGTCGTCGGACCCGCCGGAACGGGGTCGAGCAGACCGGGCAAGGCAGCTGGTCGAGCGGCGGCGGGGGTGCGGTTGTCGTCGTGATGTCGTCGCCTGGCGGGGTTCCGGTCATGCGGTTCGTTCTGGGGTGCTGGGGCGTTGCCGGCGGCGGTAGGACTCGCCTTCGACGACGAGTTCGTAGCTGGTCGAGACGAGCCGGTCGACGGCGGACTGGGCGAGCAGCGTGTCGGCCATGATTGCGATCCACTCGGCCGGGTCGCGGTTGCTGGTGAGGACGGTGGACGCTTTGTGGTGCCGTTCGACGACGAGTTCGTAGAAGTCGGCGGTTTCGGTCGGGTCCATCGCCTGCAACGCGAAGTCGTCAAGGATGAGCAGGTCGACGCGGGTCAGCCGGCGCATCTCAGCGGGCAGGGAGGCGTCGAGGCGGGCCGCTTTGAGGTGGCGGAACAGCTGGTCGGCGCGGTGGAACGCGACGCTGGCGCGGCGCCGGATGGCGATGTGCCCCAGCGCGGTTGCCAGATGGGTCTTGCCGACCCCGACCGGGCCGAG
>JAABUP010004818.1_pt1 | contig 21554 bp, 26 predicted proteins | sample 5559201 | NCBI WGS metagenome assembly JAABUP01 (sample SAMN10711887, study PRJNA513373) | rock metagenome | isolation source: Antarctica rocks | place: Antarctica | reverse complement strand
ACTTTGCTGTCCCAATGGTGAGTGCTCAAAATGCAGCACAGCAGGCAGCACAGGTGGTGAGTGTGTGATGCATGTGCAGGGACAGGCAGGGCCGAGAAGGAAGCTGGATGTACCCAACTCAGGAGCTGGATCTGGATGAGTCATCCAGGGAAAGCTCAGGAAACTCAGAGGACTGCCGGCATAAGCGGCCCTGGCACTGGCTGCCAGAAATGAGGTGATCACTAATAACTCAATTATACACTGATGACTCCTTGGAAGGTTCTTCCAGTTGCTGCTGCTGACTGACTGCACCTTATCTTAAACAGCTGATTATCAAAATGCCTGCCACTCAACGCTGCATACTTGCATACGTCATGACAGAAGACAATATAGTTCCAGGGTGCCCTTTTGTCACCTTTGTGCTAGCGTGTGCAACCTGTGACCCACATTCAACTGGCAGCCTGGCACAGTAAAGACACAGCTCGTGCCATGGACTGACTGATATGTCTTCTTCACAAGCCTTGCTGTCCTGTCGGCCTTGTCAGCAGACCTGATGCATAGGATACGATAAGACATACCCTAGGGCATGTGTACACTGTTGTGATGCTGAAGAAGTACAGTGGCGTGGTGCAGTTCTCACCCTCGGTGGTGCAAGATGGTGTTACCAAAGCCTTTGAAGCTGAAGAGGAGTGCCCAGGACTCCTTGGACAGCTCTGCCACTCCACTCCTGAGTCAGGTATTGCAAGTCTGGCTTTTCTCCCTTATCCTCCTCCTGCTGCATCTTATGCAGCTTTCTGTTTCTTGGCTTTTGCTGTGTATGGCTGCTTCCTGGTGCCATTATGCCGTCTGCCAACTGCGTTCTAGAGCTGCTTATTGCTGCGTTCTTGCTGCCAGTCATGTCAATGCCAGGGTTCCATGTTTTGCAGCACGTATGCAGCAGACACATTGTGCGGCAAACGCTTGGAGGACAGCATGTACAGTGGATTTTGGCCACTAGAATGCAAGCTGCTGTCTGGCTGAGTCTAGTGTCTATTGTCCATGGGGTCTTCTCTCAGCCATGTGGTGACACATGCAGGAGCTAAGCAGGCATGGTAGAAAGAGGCGACTGACATCCGCCATGACAGACATGCTGCAAGGCAGCTCTGGTCAAAGCCCACAGCCCAATGATGACCCCCCGTACAAACGGCGTGCCCCCTCAAAAGGCTCCCCTCAAAAGGCAAGGGGCCCCTCAAAGCGCCCCCATGCCCGGAGGGCAGCGGAGCTGTTGGCTGCCCAGCTGATGGCTGAGAGCATTGCTCTTCCAGACAATGATGCACCAGTCAAGTCTGAAGACTGTGGGAACGGGCAGCAGGCTGAGTCATCACTGATTCCTACCACTCAGGAAGATTGGCAGGCCAGAAGGTGAGATCTATGTCTCTTTTTCCCTTTGCGGTGACGCTGCTCAGTGGTGGAGGAGTTTTCAGGGCCCCAGTCAAAGCATATCTGTCTTGGTTGCACTTGGTGCACAAAGTTGCTCAAAAGGATGCTGCTGTGGACAGTTTCAAGCAGCATTTTGACATGTTTTGAGTGTTGCTGCAGGCTCTCCCATGCTGGCTCCTCCAACAATCTGAGTCCATCCACCAGTACCAGTCTTTCCCGTTTCAGCAGTTCAGACTTCACTATATCCCCTGGAGGGCAGCTCACTTCCCCAATAGCCAGCGGTCTTAGCATCAACAGCAGCACCACCAATCAAGGGTTTCCCTATTTCGGCAGCCCTAGCCAGCATATCACCAGCTCGGCCCGGCACTTGGGCAGCCCTAGCCATCATGTAGGCAACTCTGCCCAGCAATTGGGCATGGGTGCCTATCCTGCCACCCCTGTTGATGCTGCTAGGGGGTACAGGGGGCCAAACCCTTTGGCTGGGCAGCAGTGGCTGCCTCAGAACCCTTCTCTGGCGTCGCATCTGGGACAGATGAGAAACGAGAAGCAGAAGAGTAGGCCGACCCCTCTGGACTTCACGGATGGATTGTGGGGCTTTGATGAGTTTCCTCCTGTGCCAGGTGAGTCAATTTTTCACGTGTGTGCTTACCATAGCCTTGTTGTTTTGACAGCTGGAATGCCCAGTGGCTGCAGCGGTCGTCCCTGAGGTACAGCTGACAGTGTTGTAAGTGTTTCTCAACACAGCCCCAATATGACATCACCAAGCAGACTGTACAGTCTGCACAACTGCCCTACAGCTGCTTGTATGGCACATGTTGGCTTTGTAGTGCTGCACTGCACGTGCTGTCTCAGCCAAAGCCCCCTTTGGGCAGCCAATTCTGGTCTGCCGTGGTGTCATAGGCTGTGCTTTGCTGTCCTGCTGCTACCTGCATATCTTGCAATGTTCACCTTGTACTGTACTCACTGCGTCGATGCAATGTCACATGCAATGCTGACAAAATTGTCTGCATACAGGTCAGCTGGAAGGGTCACTGGATGTCTTTGGTCTGCCTCTGGACTTCGGTGTCCATAATAACCACACTATGGTGCCAAAAGATGAGCCATTGATCTTCAATCAGAGTTCTGGATGGCACAGTCACAGTATGCCTGTGGCAGGCAGCAACCCTTTGCCAGGGACAGTTGCTTCTGGAGTTGCACAGTACTTGGGAATGGCATGATCTGCTGAGAGTTGTGACCAAAAGGTGGTCTTGATGGCTTTGCTTGTATTGTTATCTTTCTGAGTGCTCATTACATTTACCATGGAGACTGGCACGTTTGCTGAGCAAAAGTAGTGTGTGTTAATAGCAGTTGCTCAGCAATGTGAGGCTCACACATGATCCTTGTTGCATCCTGGGTCTGCATGTTCTGGCAGCCTTTGGGTGCAACATGATGAGACAGTTAGCACTGTCGCCACAGCATGATCATGGCATGCTTGAAACCAAGCAATCCAACTTGCCATCACTGAGTAGTGGGGCACTATAGTAGGTTTGCATTTGCAATAAACACTGCTCAGCATTACTCATTAGCTGCACTGCTCGCTACTACATACCGACACATTTTACGCAATCTATCTATGTTTACTGACTCAAAGTTATTATCATAGTATAGCACCTGATGGCCTACTATGGCGCTTTCGTTATTATGATGGCCAAGCCCACAGCAGCCCTAGCCATTCTGATAATGTATACTATTGCTATTGCAGCCTGGATGTGTTTGCTGGTACACAAATACATGTAAAGATTATTGCTTAAGACACATTTCAACCATCAAACCGTGTCGTAAGACTATTTCATCAAGTTGCTGCTGCGCAAAACATCACATGATAGCCTCATCAACACAGCTCCTTCTGTGCATGGACATCGAACACAACATCAAACACACCCACTTGTCTAGTTGAGCTCAAAGTCTTCCACAGCTATCAAAACCTCATTTCTTCGCAGAAATGGTAATGTGAATGGGTCATTATAGCGTGCCAGCTGGTATCCTTCTTGACCTGAGTAGCCGTCCAGAAGCAAGGCGGCGCGCAGTTTGCGCTCTGCCTCAGTGACCTGAAAGTCCAGTGGAATCCCAGGAAATGAAGTTGCAGCCAGAATCCCCCCCTCTTCCATCTTGCGTGTCACCCTGAAATCAAAGAGGACCCCTTGCAATTGCTATATCAATAACCTGTGGAAACTTTGACTTTGTCCTTGCGCATGTGCACATGATTATGCAGAAGCTAAGGCCTACAGCAGCCACCAAGCTCATGCTAACAGATGTGGTAATGACAATCTGGTTCTGCAAACTCATACTAGCGATGCAGACTTCCAGTTGCACACACTATCATGTATGTTCGTTCTGTGTCTCAGCCTGTTCCTGATGAGCAATGCAAAGCGATTTGTTACCCTGATGAGCAATGCAAAGGAGTTTGTTACTGGAGACCAAGTCTTGCCTGGCATCATTTGGGAGGGGCAGCACATCCGGGTCTTCCCCATACTTGCTTTCAATGGGGAACTGCATCTTGTCTCCTGAGGGTCCCTGCTGGCCACCAGTACTGATGGCTGGTGTTGTCATCTCCATCTTGGTGCTCCTGCACATGTCAAGGCAAGTCAGCAACGTGATGACTGCAACACAGCACTGAAGTAGCATACCATCTGCACAATTAACAGCAGCATCAACTAAAGAGGACGGGTGCAGCTGCAAGCTGACTTGTGGCAAGGTGTTGACCCAGAGAGTACACCTGCCATGCTGAAAAGCGCAAAACGACAGCAAAAGATGGAGCTCAATGCACAGGCTGTGAAGAGGTGAACACAATTTGTGTGCATCGGCAATGCAGTATGTAAAGCACAATGTCATGCGTGTAGCAGTGGTATGTGGACCTGCTGTTGCCTCCAAAAATGTAGCCAGCCAGGTTGTTGAAGCCATCTCCACCGGCTGGGCGGGTGCCACTAGGCATGCTGGTCTCAGCCACCAAGTAGGGGCTGTACTGCCGCACTTCATACTCCTTGGTCTTCTTCAGGACAATGTAATGAGGTGAGTCCAGGTTGGGAGTCTGCTGGAGATCAGTCAGCTGCTTGATGACATGAGCAACACCCTCAATCTGCAACGTCACAGGTGATTAGACATGTGAGCAGCACAGTGTTTGATCACTGTAGAAGGGAATGGAAAGTAACAGGCAGCTAGTGAAGTACAGATTGACTGCTCAAGGCGCACCGAAGGTGATGAGTTGTCCTGAATTGCGTCCCACACATCTCTTTGGCCAGCAATGGTGCCATACACAGCATCAATTGCATAGTATGAGTATCCACTGAACACAAGCTTGGGTTGCCATGGCAGGAATTTGCTCTTCAAAGTCATTGTCCACCTGCATAGATGAGGACTTGGTGAGCAGGCAGCCATGTGGCCAGCTTGTCAGGCAAAAAAGGGTACCTGGTTTTGATCTCTTCTGGGCCATTGATGTCAATGTTGTGCAGATTGAAAGTGACATTAAACGCTGTGCGCAGAGCCTTGATGTTGAAAACGAATCCATCCAAGCTCGCATAATTGACTACTGGATCCTGAAAGTTCATGTCAGCTGCGTACTTGGCACGGGTCACCTCCTGAAAATAGTAGCAACATAGTTTCACCCAGTATTGCAGAAACAGCTAAACAAAGCAAGGAGCAGCTGACTTGCAACTCACCCCATCGTTAAATATTCGTCCCAGTTCTGCTTCAAGAAACTGCTTCACATCCTCCATACGTGTCTTTTTCTGCCTGTCATCTGTGACATCGATCACGGCGCTAGTGCTAGCAGACGCCCCCGACTCTTGTCTAAACTTGACACTGTCGAAATTTGGCTCGCGGGCAGTGCTTCCGTAGCCTCCTCCAGCTGCGCGGGCTACAAGATCGCTGGAAGCTGCACGTCTGCCCGGCTCAGAACATGGTGCCCTGATTGCTGCCAACTGTGGTGTGAGGGGTTTGTGGTTGCTTGATCTGTGATTACACACGGAGCTTGTATGACATAGCTGCATCCTGCTCGACAGGAGCACAAGGTGTCTCACACGCGTGAGCAGTTTGCCAGATACAGTCTGCGCAGTCGAGTAAAGAGCGAAAGATCAGTACCTGTTGCTGCCCCAACACCTCAGGTTCCAGCACATTCCAGCGCATGCCATGTGACCATTCACTCCTGCTGGTTAGGTCAGGCAAGCCCCCTCCAAGCTTGTAACTCGGCGAGCGTGGTGCCCCTTTACCACGAAACAAAACTTTTCGCGACATCTTGTTTGTCGGGTGCTGGCAGGACTGAACGCGCAGCGTCAGGTTTAGACTGTGTTCGACAAAGCAAGCAGCATGTCGCACGAAGTTGCTGGCGAGGTGCTCACGTCGAAGCACCTAAGGCAGCGCAAAATGTGCAGTGCTTGAGGGATGTTGTGTCTTGCAGGTCGCTCGGAATCAGATATGGCGTGAACACTGCAAGAAAGAAGCCTCTTGCTTGAAGCTAAGTAGCAATTTCCAAGTGCCAAATCCAAGCAAAAGTGAGTTAGTCGTGCCATATCGCAGCCATTAGTGGTGTTGAAAGTGGCATAACTACTGCGCCCAACACGATTGAATCACAGCTCACTGCCATGCGTCGAGTCACCTGGTAAGAATCAGTAAGCTGTGCCTGCAGTGAACGTGATACCAGACAAGCCAAATTACACTACGCCAAAGGTGGTGAAGCCTGGCAGCAGTGAAGTTTTGGAGGCAACACAACTCTTGGCTAGTTTGGGGGGACCCAAACATGCGCATCAGGTCAGTTGGCCCCTACTTTATGTTGTTAGCCCGGTACCATTGCGGTGTTTGTATGTGAAGCCTTTATGCTCGGTGCAGATGCCAAGCATGGCTTATGTGCTCCCAATCACCTCAAGTCAGGAGTATGGCTGGAGACCCAAGCCACTGTCACCAGCTAGTGCAATGTTTCAATATAGGAAAACCAAGTGTGATGTCACAGACTATGCTGAGGCTTACGCAGCTTCCATGGGTGGCGAGTCTCCATACATGCACACCAATCCAGCTAAAGCAGCTGCTGCAAAGTAATGCTGTGTAAGTACAGCCACTGTGAAATCACCAAAGCAGATAGTGACTTGACCAGCTTGCCTTGCAGATCATTGCTTATGCGTGTATGAAGTTGGCTATGCATCTGCTTACTTTCTTATTCAGTACTGGGCAAGGGCTTGCAGACGCGCATGCTATGTGACACTGTCTGCATGTTGCACAGGCTTGGTCACGCAATTCATGTCACATGGTGTACTTGCACTGTAAGACAAGCAACTAAACTGTGACCCTGGCAAACTGTATAGGCTTTACACCACTAAGGAAACTGTATAGGCTTGCACGAACACAATAAGCGGAACCAATGCGCAGTGGTCTGTCTTCTCAAACATGCAGACAACCTGACGCATGCTAGCTTGTGCATTTGTAATTCAATTGTGACTTGAGGCAGAGCCAGCTGACATGCTGATGCAACCCACACACTGGCCATCAGCTCAAAACAGCATTGCACAGGCTATGTTGGATGTTTGGCAGTCCCAATGCCAGCAATGTGTTGTTGAGACCACCAGTTGTACAGACTAGCAACAAGCAGCATTTGCTTGTATGCTCCATATAATACTAGCGCAATCACAGATAGCAGGAAAAAGTGTACAAGAAGCCTTTCCCACCAGTCAAAACAGTATGTGCCGATTGTTATTTGATACTGAAACCATCTCAGCTCAAGCCACCTGCATGATATGCATCAAGCTTCATTTCTTATTGAGTTGTGGGCCACCGTGTGCACAAGTAGGGTGCCAAGAACTTGATAAAGAAAACTGATACTCAGCAGCCACTGTGCCAGCAGAAAGTGTGCAACTTACTGTGAGATGCTCTTTGTCTTGACGCCTTTTGGTACGTACCGATCGTCGGGCGGACCAAGCGGTTGCTGCACAGTAGACTGCGGATCTTTGGCCATGCCAATCTGTACCAGCTAAAAAGTATTGGGCAAATGAAGACAGCCTTGATTTTGCTCGTCGATGTTAGATTTGCGCACGCCCCCCTTATCCCTCACCTCACATGGAAGCTGCCGTGGCAGGTCGAGCCGCCCTGCTCGCGCAAACCAGCTAACTATGTCTGCGATACCTGCTCTGTTGCTCTCAACACTGAGGGAGCTACCCGTCCTTCTATGCAGACAGTAGTATCACTATGACAGTTTATCGCAGAGCAATGTCTGTCTCACAAAAGTTTCCTAACTGGCAAGTCCGTCAATCGCTTGGGCAAAGCTTTCCAGGTTTCAAACAACGTTGCCGCTGTGCGTCCAAGACGGTGCAACATTCAAATATGTAGGGTTGGCAATTGGCTCATTCTGAAGGCTGATAAGTAAAATGGATAATGCAGGTGCTGCTCAGGAACATCATGCTCCTAGGCGTGACGATCAACTGATCTGTCGTGTGCTACAATGTACGCAGCGAAGCTTTGGAGCAAAATGGTCTGTGCATTTTATGCAACCATTCATGCTTGCAGTGCTATGAGCATATACTTCCATCAACAGATCATAAAGTCACGACATGAAACAACAGCAGGCGTCGTATGCGCATGCAGCCGCTCATGCAGTGACCAGGCGCGAAATGCTAATTTAAATGCTGAGCAGCTTTCCAGTCAGCGATTCGACTTACCATAGCTGTAAGTGTATCCTGAGTCTGATATGCACTTCAAATGCATCGCGCAGCTTAACACATCCGTACATGATTGAATACTTTGCCACAATACTTCCATGCCCCAGATCAGCGCATCCCTCACCTATCATACGCAATGCTAATTTGTTTAATTTGAGACGGAATTAGAAAACCCTACCGCGAGGAATGCAAGTGCACAGAAGTCTCCAGTGTCTGCCAACTTTCCCAGCGCAGCAAAACTGTGCACTCAACATTGTCCTGATTGATCGACATCATGGTAAGGTTACATTTGCGGCGACCTGTAGTCTCGTACACTCTTTTTGCGGCTTGTGAGATCATTGCTGCTTGTCAACACTGATCTGGCTTGATTGCAACAGTTTTTGCTGAATTGCAGGCTTTGCCAGGTCAGACAACACCTGAGGGCGTTCCATCGTTCAAACTTGTGCTGGTCGGAGATGGTGGAACAGGTGCGACGTAAAGCACAGTTCTTATTGTCCTCAGGACCACGAGTTGGCGGCGAGCCCGAGCCGACGTGTTAGGTCGACTTATTCTGACAGACATTGTTCTGCTGATTGTAGGAAAGACAACCTTTGTGAAGAGGCACCTGACCGGAGAATTTGAAAAGAAATATGAACGTAAGTACCTGGCATGCTTCTAGAAACTTTTTTAGCAAGCCCGGTTTACCGTGCTCTGTGCTACTTGTGAAAGTCTAATTCTATGCCGTGCAACCGCAGCCACTATTGGGGTTGAGGTGCACCCGTTGGACTTCACAACAAACCGTGGCAAGCTACGCTTCTACTGCTGGGACACAGCTGGGCAAGAAAAATTTGGTGGACTGCGTGACGGATACTACATCCATGGTCAATGTGCCATCATCATGTTTGATGTGACGTCAAGGCTCACATACAAGAATGTACCAACATGGCATAGAGACCTATGTCGGTGAGCATGACTTTGTCGCTCACTCTCTATGCATCACGACTTTGCACAGAGCTGATATATCCTCCTAATGCAGGGTGTGTGAAAATATCCCCATTGTTCTCTGTGGCAACAAGGTTGATGTCAAGAACAGGCAGGTGAAGCCAAAGCAGGTCACTTTCCACAGAAAGAAGAATCTTCAGTATCATGAGATCTCTGCAAAGAGCAACTACAACTACGAGAAGCCTTTTCTGTATCTTGCTCGCAAGCTTGTTGGGTAAGCCAACTTTGGTGTCAAAAGTGTATGCATCTGCAAGGCTGTCTGCACTAAGGCCACACACAAATGCATGCTGCCTGGCAGGTACTTGCAAACGAGTACTGCACTGCCAGACAGCTCTGTTGCACATGTTTGCATTGGCCATTTCAACTCATCACAGCACTTCTTGTCTGCAGTGACCCCAACCTACACTTTGTCGAGCAAGTGGCCCTGGCTCCCCCTGAGGTGCAGATAGACCAGCAGCAGCAGGCAGAGTATGAGAAGCAGCTGCATGATGCAGCAGCTATGCCTCTGCCTGATGCAGATGATGATGACATTGCCGAGTAGATACCTCGTTGCTTCTGAGCAGATGGGCAGCAAAGGCACACCTCAGACACTTGGTTAGCAACAGCTAATGAAACCACAGCTCCTTCTGGCTGCTTAGTTGCCAAGCTGTTGTTGCAGTAACTTGGCCGCTTCTGGTTGCCCAATTGCCTGACGTAGAGTAGATTTATGTTTTGTGTTAGCAGCTGTTTAGCAGACGCCCTTCCTCCCATCATTGACATGATTGCAAATGCTGACATGATTTTGCTTGTCCTCATCTCTCTTTTCACTGTGTGATGTTGTCTGGTCTGTAAGCCAAAGTAAAGTATGGCATCAGTGCAGAGCAGACTGATGTGACAGTTTGCATGGCAACTGGCCTGCACTGCACGGCAAAGGCTTATGTGCCTTTTGCACAAAGTGCTAAATGTTGTCCTGACACCTAAGTGCTGGAGTTTGGCTTGTTTGCAGATTGATCTCTGGTAGTTGCGAGAGTCTTTTTAGGGAAGTGAACCTTTGTGCATACGCTGCTGCACTGTCTTATGTGCTGACGGTGCGAGTCATAGTCAATCATGACACCTCTCAAGCTACTCTGCCTATTGTTTGTTCAGCATTGTCACAGCATGTAGGCTGGATATCCGTAGTCACAACATGAAAGCTGGATGGCCATTGTCGAGATGCATTGTCGAGATGCATTGTGCAGCCTAACACAACCTTGCATGACTGCATAACATGCCACAAGATCTACATGATCCAGGCATGTTACCAAGCGCTGCAGATCAGTGCCTCCTTGAAAATGAGTATCTGAGATCCAGTTACTAAGGATCCATGGTCATGAAATGAAAGCTGAGTACCCACTTGACGCGCAATAAAAAAAGCCACTGGCTGCACGGGTTACACCATGTGTTTCACTCACCAGGTCTAAAGAGATCTGTCAAGTCATAAAAGTCGACATATCGCAACACAATGAAATAGATTAATAATCAAGAGAGACATCATGAAAAGTGCACATGACTGCACAGTCCTTTGCTGCGGCCTGCGTGCAAGTTGCAGGCCCCAAAAACTTCTCTTGTCTGGCCTTACATAAACTGCTTCTCATACCCTGACAATACACCTATGACTTGCTAAACGGCTTCTTCAGCTTACTCATGAAGCCTGACTTGTGCTTTCTGGGAGGGGCCTCCTCTGCCTTCTGCTGTGCATCACTACCCATCCTGATATTTGACCCACCGGCGTGCTCATTTGCCTTCACAGCCTCATGCGGAGTCTTGTGGTTGCTGGCAAGCTTGGCAGTAGCTGGAGCTGCATCCTGCTTACTGTCTGATTGTGCATTGCCGTGAGGGTCTGCAGGGCTTCCCCCAACCACACCCCCCATCATGCCACCACCACCCCCTGGCCCAAGGTTTGAGCCAGCAGTGGGAGCTTTGGTTGCCTGCTCTGGGGCTGCTGGTGTCTGCACAGCAGCAAGCACACACTTATGTGAAAGCCAGGCATGCTTGTCAACCTTTGTAAAGTGGTTGGCAAACTCTCTTTGCAGATGCTTGAGCGTTGTTTGGCACATCCGTGTCAAGTACAGTCCAGCCAGAAACAGCGCAACAGCAGCAGGGAGCAAAGGTCTTCTGCTTGCCATATCACATGGCTTTGAAGCTATAACATGTGCTGACCCGATGTTGCTGTACTCTTGCTATGCAACTGAACATAGTAGCAGATCAACTGTAAGATCTGCATACTGACTGTGACAGCCTGAGCCTTGGGGATCTCTTTCTCCTGCATCTTGTTGTCCAAGTCTTCGTTGGCTTTGGTCCTCTTCTTCTCCTGATGTTGCTCCTTCTTAGCGCCCAGCTTGCCCTTCATCTTGGCTCTGAAACCCTTCTTGCCAGGTGTGCCACCACCAGTCCCCTCGTAGTCATCGTCGTCCCCAAATGTCGCTGGGCCTCGCTGGTTGGCAGCAGCAGCTGGTTGCGCAGGCCCCTGGCGAGGCTTTACGGGGCCGAATGTGTCGTCAGGGTCGTTGCTGGTGTCGACCTTAGGCAGGCCACTCTGATTGACATAGGGCTGTTTGTAGCTGGACGTGTAAGCACTGCCCGCAGGCTGTTGGTTGTAGCCTGTGTCAGCAGGCAGCTGCGTGTAGCTTGTATTTGTTGATGTAAAAGACACTGACTCCAGCTCTTCAGGTGCGTCCACAAAGATGTCATCATCGTCCCCATCCAAGGAATCCACTCTGCTTGTGGAACCCAGGACCCCAGCATTGATGCCCTGAGATGCCAAACCTGTGCTGGATGGAGTCTCCTCATAGTCGTGATGATCCTGCATAGCCAAAATGTTGATCAGCTGTTGCCACTGCTGCACTAAGTCAGCAACATGCAGCTTGTGAAGGGAGCAATGTATGAAGTGCCTTTGTGACAAAGAAGGCATACCGCAGGGGACGTAGCTGGCCCCAGGCCCACAAGCTGCTTGACTTTGTCAACAATGCCATGAGGTGCCTCATCTTCTGTCGCCGTTGAGTATGGTGTTGGGCCAACATCAGGACCCAAGATAGGGCGGTTGCTAAGCCTGACGCCGCCAATCTGAGGATCAACTTCCTGCAACAGCAGATCAGTACCTTCATCAATGCCAGTCCAAATTCCTGAGGCACAGCAGCACAGCCTGCAGCAGCTGGACTTGCTGTGACATGCACAAGGCACCAAAATCAAACTGTTGTGGCAGCCAAAGTACTCGGACAAAGGCGGTCAAAACAATATAACCTCAAGACCTCAAGATCATTCAGGCAAATCACACTATATTGCACATTACGTTCCTGTCGAAATCATATCATAGGGTTAGAATCATACACGGCTCACCCTGGTGTGCGAGGCATTGGAGCCAGCATAGTTTGAGCCCGCATAGCCACCAGTGGTGGATCCAGTATAATTTGAAGCAGCATACCCCCCAGTGGTAGACCCAGTGTAACCAGTAGTAGTAGACCCAGAGCCAGCGTAACCTGCTCCTGAGGCTGTGGACTCGGTCTCAACCCCGGTCAGTTGGTGAGGAAGGTACTCCTTGGCCTTCTCAACCAGCTCCTCCACTAAGCCCTTGTGAGGGGCACCGGCACTGGCACCAGTGTTGGCCTGGATTGAAATGGAAAATAAATCAGCTCATGCATTAGCACAGTCTGTCAGTACTGGAAAATGTCAAGACATATGCCGAGAGATCGTCGCTGACAATACTTGTGCCCAAGTTTGCCTGTGTAGAGCTGCACTTTGCTCAGCAGCAATAATACCGTTCATGAAATTTTTGCACCGGTGAAGCAATTTGGTGCCAGATTTGTAAAAAGACAAAAGCACCTGTGATGAAAACAGCAACTCCATGACTCAATGCAAGACAGTGAGGACACAATCAAGCTGCGCCCAATTGGCAAGAAGGCTGATTTGTAAGCCATAGCCAGTTGAACAGCAGCACAGCCAGACTTCCTGCTAGCCACAGTGCACAATCATTTTTAGTTGTTGTAGATGAGCAGCATGTGCGTGGTTGATCAACTGTTGGACATACATGCTTTGGAATGCACAATTGCACACAGGCAAGCAAAGCATAGATGACTGCAATGAACAGACTGCACTGGCTGGCATTCAAAGTATGCAATACTGCAATAGCCAAATGACCCCTGCACACATACTTGGAGCAACTGCCAGGCTGCAATTTCACTCAATAGAGTCTGAGATGGGAGATGCACACCCATGCTAGGGGCTGGTTTAGCTGGGGTGGCAAGCAGTGACCATGTCAAAGATGCTTCATCTGTGACGCCACCAATTTGAGCAAACGATGCCTGTGCATGCTTACGGAAACACAACTATTGGGTATGTAGCAAAGAACTCACGTCAATGCCAGCAGTGGTGGTGCCAGGTGCTCCCATGGCAGGCATGTAGGCCTTGGCCTTGTCTAGCAGGCTTTCATGGTGGGAGCTCTCAGGCTCAAACCCAGTGTCTCCATCAGGGATCTCCTGGTAAAGCTTATCATCCTGCTGCATGCGTGCTTCTGTAACAGGGTCAAACTCTGTGGCGCTGCCCAGCACAGGGATGTAAGCCTTGGCCTTGTCTAGCAGGCTTGGCTGCGCCTCTGTGTGCTGAGTGTTAGTGAAGGTCGAGGTGGGGGTGTACCGAGCCTGCTGGGGGGTGGTGAGGGGCTCCCCTGTCTGGGGGCTGGGGTCACTGCTGTGCAGGGAAGGCACATATGCCTTGGCTCGGTCAAAGAAGCCTGGCTGCTGTGAATACTGCTCTTGCTGCATAGATCACAAGACACACAATCAAGATTTCTGTTCAGACAGGTGAAAGCAGGGATGCATGCCACAGCTCTCCATCTCGGAAGTTGGCCAAGTGTGTCAAAGCAACATGATGTCAACTCTGCACAGTGTCAACTATAAAGGGGAACTTTACTTTGACACAGATGTGTGAAGTGAGCATGGGAAAGTACAACAGATGCTGCACAAACCCCAGCACTTCAGCACTGCTCTATGCCTATAGGGTGCAATTTATGAAGTCTGCCTCCTGTGGCTGCCAAGGCATGATTCAAGACTCCAGAAAGCAGTCAGCTTGTATTGCATGGTTGTATAGTGACCATGGCAGGCAAAGGTGATTTGAGCAGAGTGTTCACCTCAACAGCGCCAGTCTGCTGCTGGCCAGGCAGGTACTCCATGATGCTCTCAACAAGACCCTTGCCCTCCTGAGCCGGCACCTCTGTCAGAGGCTGCAGCGCGTCCTTAGCGTGCACTGCATCTGCCTCCTGGTCACTGTTCCCAGCTGAAACCTGAGTGAGGGGCTGCAGTGCCTGCTTGGCATTCACATCCTCAACATCGCTGCTGGTGCCCCATGATGTGACCTCAGTGAGAGGTTGAAGGGCCTCCTTTGCATGGACACCGCCTGAGTCGCTGCTGTGACTCTGGTTGCCTGACTGAGAACCTGGGTTGACACCCTCTGTGATGATGGTCTTGTCATAGGAGGGTGTCTCTGAGGTGATGTAGCTGGGAGGGTGGAAGACAGGGGGAATGCCAGTGGACGGCAGCCGGGTGACAGGCTCATAGGCGGCAACCCCCTGCCCTTCACTGAACCCCCCAGCCTGATTGTAGCCTTGCTGCTGACCAGAGGTTGCACTGAATGCGCTAGTCTGACTATACCCCTTCTGGCCAGAGTTGCTGCCAGAACCACCAGACTGGCGGTCAAACCCGCCTGATTGCCTGGGCTCCTGCTGACCAAAAGCACTGGTCTGGCTGTACCTTGGTGTACCAGAAGTGCTGCTGCCAGCACCAGACTGGCTGTGTGCCTGCTGCCCAACATTGCTGCCAAAGGTGCTGGTCTGGCTGTACCTGGGTGTACCAGAGTTGCTGCCAAGATCACCAGACTGGCTGTGAGCCTGCTGCCCAACATTGCTGCCAAAGGTGCTGGTCTGGCTGTACCTGGGAGTACCAGAGTTGCTGCCAAGATCACCAGACTGGCTGTGAGCCTGCTGTCCAACATTCTTGCTGAAAGTGTTGGCCTGGCTGTACCTGGGTGCACCAGAGTTGCTGCCAAGATCATCAGACTGAGTGTGGCCATGCTGACCAGCATCACCATTGACACTGCTAGGGTGGCCAGAGCCCTGCTGACCAGAGCTGCCTCCAAAGGTACTGACTGAGCTGTATCTTGGCTGACCAGAGTACTCGCTGCGACCACCAGCAGTCTGACCATAGCCCTGTTGAGCTGAATTGTTGTCAAGGTCAGAGCTGCGTGCACCATTGCCTCTGGCAGAGCTTGCAGCATGGTCGACGCTGGAGTGTGGCTTATGTTGACCAGCCACTCCTGCTTTGTTGCTTTGCTGGCCAGTCATTGAGTCAGGGTTGCTAGCGGTCTCGCTGTGAGTGTTAGCCAAGCCTGTTGTGTTGCTCAGTTTCTCGATGCGGTCAGGAGAATAGTTGGCATTTGTGTCAGTGTGCCAGGCTGAGGCTGTTCCAAGGACCACTGGCTCAGCTCCTGGGCGGCTGTAGGTACCAGCTTGCTTTGGGCCCTGCAGCCACAACTGAGAGAGGTTTAGGTCTGTCAAAACCCAAAGAACTGCATATTGTGTTGTGTTGCACTAAATGATAGATCTCTGAAGCACATGCAGCATTTATTGACACAGTGAGTTTGCAGTTTGCTTGTCTTTACTGAGGCTCTGTTGCATCACTTGGCACATTGTAAATACAAGCTAACAATAGAGCTTCACGCAGGTGCAAAAGCAAACCTCGGTTGCTCACATCTTACACAATCACGGTGATGATGACTCGTGGAAGCTAGCATGCATGGACAGCATGGCGGAGCACATGCTATCTTACCACAGAGATGTCGTGAATCCCATACCGCTCCTGCTCTTGGTTGATACCACCCTGCCGTGTAGACGCAGAACTATTCACCCCAGGCAAGTACTCCTTCGCCTTGTCAAGCAGGCTCTGGTGTGAGCCATCCTTGGTATCATTCTGGGTACCATACTGTGCTGTGGAATCTGTCTGAGCCGTGCCCTGACCAGGTAGGTACTCCTTCGCTTTCTGCAGTAGGCTCTGACCAGTTGACTGTTGCTCATCCAGACCACGCAGAGCAAAAGGCAGCAATCAAATTGTCCCAATACTGGGACAGCTCAAGCTCCTTGGATCATCGGTGACTTGCAATTATGGTGCACAATCGATGAGCTTGAGCCTTGCATGCAAGGACTCTTTCTTTTAGATGCGTTGTGATGTGTGACACTCAGCTTGTCTGTGTGGACCTCGCATGTTGGGCAGACAAAGCGATTGCTGATGACTGTTCTTGCTTATAGCTTCAGTGTGCCTCTTGGCCTCCTCCTCATCCATCTTTCATGTTGCCTGATCCTTTGAACTGCATGTTCTCCATATATGATTTTGCAAGCATATTCTGATTAGATCACAAACACATTGTCTCCGTGTCCACCTTTCGATGCAGACCATGTTCTTGATGCTGATCCACCAGGTTGGGAACAGCAAGTGCATGTGATATTTTAACAATTTTAAAAGGTATTTTATTGATTTTTGAATATTTAAGAAATTCCAGAATTTCCAAAGTTGCTCAATCCCCAAGCAACTTTCAAAAATCTCGGCAACATATTTCAGACAATCAATTTTGTAAATATCTAATAATTAAGTAGCTGCAAGATTTAGGTTTCTGAACATTTCTAGTTTTCCCAAATCAAGATTGTATCAAGTTTGCCATGATGCGAGTGATTCCTCATGGCCGTGCTGCTGTGATTGATCATTTCCACAATTGGAATGCAGATTGTTGCCCCAAGGTGCAGTGTCTCCCAGCAGAACATATGTGATGCATCGCAATGTCAACATGCATCGCAATGTCAACATGCATGCGCAATGTCAACATCCTTGTGGCTGATGTGCACTGAAGCATACAAGCCATGTTTAAGCGCAGCGCTCAGATGCGCATAACATCAATGCAAGCCCGACTGGGTGCTTGATGTACTAGCACTTGCTGGAAGGGGTGGTTGTTGAATGAGACACTATGTCTACATTATCAGTTTATAATCACTCAGTCATGATCTGTCAGCTCGGCTGCAGTCTGTCAGCTCAGCTGTATTATGTCAACTTGGCTGCGATATGTCAGCTCAGCTGAATTGCAATGTGTCAGCTCAGCTGAATTGCAATGTGTCAGCTCAGCTGAATTGCAATGTGTCAGCTCAGCTGAATTGCAATGTGTCAGCTCAGCAGCAATCTGTAAGCTCAGCTGCAATGTGCCGGCTCAGGTGCACTTTGTCAGATGTACTAGCACTTGCTGGAAGGGGTGGTTGTTGAATGAGACACTATGTCTACATTATCAGTTTATAATCACTCAGTCATTATCTGTCAGCTCGGCTGCAGTCTGTCAGCTCAGTCTGTCAGCTCAGCTGTATTATGTCAACTTGGCTGCGATATGTCAGCTCAGCTGAATTGCAATGTGTCAGCTCAGCTGCAATCTGTAAGCTCAGCTGCAATGTGCCGGCTCAGGTGCACTTTGTCAGCTCAGCTGCCACTTGTCAACTCAGCTGGCAGCTCAGCTGCAAATTGTCAGCTCAGCTGTCGGCAGCACCCTGTGAGCTCAGTCTTGAGTTTGTCAGGTCAGCTGCAACCTGTCAGCTGAGCTGTAATCGGTCTGCTCATTTGTACTCTATCCGCTCTGCTGCAGTTTGTGAGCTCAACTGTGTTTTGTCAGCTTGGCTGTGGTTTGTCGCTTCAGCTGCTGTCTCTTGCATATTCCAAGGTGACTAAATAATTTTTGCTCTCTTTTCTTGGCAAATTCGCTTACAGATTGCGCATTGGCAAAACGTAGAAGTGTGCCAATCAGAAGTTCAGCTTGCGGGCTTTATCATCAAAGATCATACTTTTATGATCTTCAATGGAATGCCTGAATCACTGAGCCATTGAATGGCAAGTCAGCCAGACACTAGGCAATCGATACCTAGTCTCCCATATCTGAATTGGATATCAAGGTGACAGCACAGGATAGCACAGGATAGCAAGGTGACAGCAAACAAATTTCTGACATCCAGGGAGACAGCCAGGTGAAAGCCAGGTTATAGCAGCGTGACAGCAGCGATGCCAGCCAATTCCACATGTTCCCAACAAGCAAGCTTGTGACGCAGAATGTTCTGAGGGACTCTAACTTTGACTTTTGGTCCCTCAGTGTGACGCTACATGCATATGATAAAATGAATAAACTTATTTCCTTTCCTGCTGCTGAGCTGTCGAAATCAGCTGACCGGACCTCATGCCAGCTCATCAGCTGCTTTCATTGTGTGCTATCAGCTCAGCAGTAGTGGCTGTCAATCGCTGCTATCAGCTTAGCGTCGGCTGTTGTTAGCAACCAATACTCATGCTGATGAGATGCTCTTCCATTGCTATTGACATGCTAAGGTGTCTGCAGAGCGAGGACTGCAACTAAGGACCCGAAACCTTGCCAATCACGTTGTAGCTTAACCTTTCATGCAAGCAAAGCGTAGACATACGTGTTGCCCACGTACCCACAATGTCTCAGTGAAGTCTCCGCAAAATCGATCCTGGTCATCAGCACCTCATGTTGCCGGGATACCCAACGACTGGTCGTCATGGGTGGTGCGTTGTCCACCTTCGTGGGGGCTGTTGGATCTGTCAAAGAGCTCATACAGGTGATGGTAAAAATGTGCGATGCATTCAACAAGCCACCTGATCGTGATGCTATGGGCAACAGTGCACAAGTTGGACACAATCGGGACCGACTGATCAAGGAAGCACAGCAGCAAATGGGGATGGATGCAGTGCACGACTACAATTTCATCTTCTGTGGCCCCTCAAAAGTTGGCAAGTCCACATTGATCAATGCAATTCGTGGCGTCAAGCCCAACGACACAGGTGCCGCGCAAGTTATGGGTCACACAGGACGTGCGTTGCTATGAATATCTTGGCCTTCCACGTGTCAAGCTGTATGATGCGCCAGGCGCTGGTACGAGGTTACACCCAGCTGCCACCTACTTCATGGACAAGAAGTTATACGCCTTCGACTGCATCTTTTTGATGTATGATGGCAGCTTTCTCGACTCTTGCAGGCAAATCCTTGAACACGCACACACATGGGGAAAGCGTGTCGCCTTTCTGCGTACCAAAGCCGACAGGCTGCTTGACGACGTCATGTACAACAGTGCGGTTGACGATGAGCAAGTTGCTAAGCAACAGCTGCATGCGCAAGTACAAAACGCCTTTCAGCAGCAGGTGGTGGCCTATCACGGTCCTCACCACTTGTTCCTGATATCGGCCCGACAGCTGGGCCTAGCAGGTTTTGATGAAGTCGCTTTCTTTGAGTACATTCGGCGGGCCGCCGCCAGCCGACAATCTACATGATGGCACAAGCATGCGATGAGTGGCGTGCCAGCTGCAGACAGGTGCAGGCTACAGAATTCTGCGGTTCAAGAGCTTCGCTTTGAGTTCATTTTGCTAATTGCTCAATTCACTGTTTTGCGTAACTTGAAGCAGTGATTGCTGGGCAAGTCCCCGAATGTTTTTAAGCCACTTTTTCTGTTTGTGGAGACCAGAGGACCAGCAGCTGAGTTTCGGTAGCAATGCGGCAATGCCACGCAAATGTGCAAATCGTGTATGAGAAGCGCATTGTATTGCATTGGTGGGAAACGCTTACATAATCTACATGTGGTGACCAGAAGATTCACAAAAGCCAACAAGCGCACAATGAACCTCAGACTGTACTGCCTGCAGCTTTGCAACAGACGTGTGGTAATCCGTACGTTTTCTCAGCAGTTCATTGTTTGCCTGCTCCTCCCGAGATTTTGCAGCGCTGACCACCTCAAGACAGTCGCTGAAATTCTCTGCAGCTAATCTGTATTGTTCTTGATACGCATCTTTGGTGCGTTCAGCTGCATGTAGAGCAGCAGCCGCCTGCTCAGTGGCTGCTTTGCCAGCAGGCAACCCTCTGATACTCCCTTCTCTGGCAATCAAGTGATGCAACGTAGCCCGAAACAGCTTCTCAGCGTCACTGTCGCAGTCCAATCCAGTTTGGTCAAGATCCTGTATCACATGCAAGGATATAATGGGATACAATTGGCTGCAACTCAAGTCTACATTGCTATGTAAGATATGGCGATTCAACAGACAAAACACTGCGATCTAGACAGGCAACCCAAACTCAGCAAACTATATGAACTTAAGGCATGAGACAGAAAGCAGTAGTGTGGAAGCCCTAAATCTCCTATGTAGTAGGGTCAGGTTCAAGCATGCAAGCAAAAAAGCAGACTTCAAGGATGAGCCCTGCCTGCTGTGTTGCTCGAAGAGCCAATTCAGATGCGCTCTTGCTACCCTGCACAGTTGCAGAGAGCCCCTCATTTTCTGCCTGGCGAGCTCTGTCTGTGCCACCTGTTTCCCTGCATATTGCATGGGGCATATAGACACGATATATATGGGTGCATAAGGTCAGATGCATTGCACCGGTGCAATTGACAACACAACAGACCTTTGACAACACGTGGTTTGCCCAAGTGACTTCAAAATCAGCATCTCCTACCTGAGGAACCTTTCAGGCCCAGCATTGATCAAAAGCAGCAGCAGTGTTGCAATTGCGCACAGTAACATGTATTTCATCTGCCATGCGGGAGCGTGCTGACCTGACAGCAGGTGGATGAGCACTTGACACAGCGGCGCCAGCTAATTGTATGCTCCTGTCATTGACTACAAGAGGCTGGCCAGTGGGGCTGGGATCAGCAAGCTGCTGCAAGCTCTTAGCATGAATGACTGCTGGGCCCAGCAGCTGCTTAGCTGCTTGTGTCTCAACCGTATCGCTGACAGGGACAGGGCCAGCTTGTGCTGCAGCATTGTCATCAGCAGCCTCAGGGCGACAAGCTGGATTTGACCTGGCTGCTTCTGGCCTTATCTGGTCATTGGCTTGAGAAGCACTAACTGGAAGATTGCTTGTAGCACGCTGCGTAGCTCCTGACTCAATGTCTGCCTGTTGACATACATTGATGGGTGATGATCTCACACTCTGTAATTTCTTGATGTTGTACTCTATTCAAAGTTCAGCGCAGCCCTTTGTAAAGACTGCTACAGCCTGTCACCTTGCAGAAACTCAAAGCAAGCTCATCCCATAGTCACACAGCATGCCATAGTCAACCAGCCTGGCATGCAGAAAGTCTCACCTGCTCACTGGTGGTGTTGCCTGCTGCATTGGACTGAGCCGCATTAGATCCTGGTGGATTGGGTCTACTGCAACCAAAGCACCACAAGCTCATGTGTGCAATATGAACAATACAGCTGTGCCCAGGCGAAGCCATCTGCAGTGACTGAAACCCCAGCAACGATGTAAATACCAGCACAAGCTGGTGTGAGCAGAAATTAAGGACAGCAGCTGAGCAGATGCACATTCAGCCTGAAAAGCTTGTGAGGAGCAAAAAAGTGTGTGTAAAAATGGCATCATTTGGCTGTACGTTGCTATGGAGCAGAAACATATGTTGTGAAACCTACAACT
>JAABUP010004817.1_pt1 | contig 21557 bp, 20 predicted proteins | sample 5559201 | NCBI WGS metagenome assembly JAABUP01 (sample SAMN10711887, study PRJNA513373) | rock metagenome | isolation source: Antarctica rocks | place: Antarctica | reverse complement strand
CGCCTACACTCATGGGAGTTATGGTGCCGCTGCTTTTGTATGCTGATGACCTCATTTTGATGTCTGAGAGTGCATCAGGACTTCAAAAGCAGCTTGATGCATTAGCAAGCTTCTGTGAACAGCGTCAGCTCACTGTCAATCTCAGCAAGACAAAAGTGGTGGTCTTTGAAGCACGCCAAAGTGACGTGTGCGACTTTGTGCTCAGTGGTGCAGTTGTGGAACGGGTGGAGAGCTACAAGTATTTGGGTTTTATTGTCCATGCCACTAAGAAACTGACCTTTGGGGCAGATGCTTTGGTGGCTACGGCAAAGAAGGCTCTATTTGCTATGAGACGGCGATGTGCACTTCTGGGCATACGAGATCCAGCTCTGCAGTGCAAGCTATTTGATACCCTGGTGTTGCCAATCCTGAGCTATGGTTGCGAAGTCTGGGGAGTGGACACTATATGCGGTGCAGCAGCAGAAGCTTTACATCGGGACATTCTCAGACGTCTGTTAGGTGTCAGGAAGTCTACTGCAAACCACATGGTTTTAGCTGAGTTGGGTCGCTTTCCATTACAAGTTCACTTCTGGCAGCAGATTCTGCGTTATCATCATAGGACAATTGCATTAGACAATGTGCGTCTTATCAAGCTTGCAATGGTTGATGGCTTTGCGTTGGATCGGACAGCAGTCAAAGACAGTTGGCAGCATTATCTAGGCGGTTTTCTACATGGTCATTTAGGACAGCAGCAGCTTTTTCACAAGTTTGACATTGCATCTATCATAGAAAGGGTTAAGCATCAGCATGCATTTGAGTACTTTGCAGATGATCAGCACAGCAGCTTGATGTTATATAGGACAATGCAGCTTGAGTACAAACCTGCAGAGTATCTGTCTGTTGTCAAGTGTGTGTCAAATAGAAGGCTAATCAGCAGGTTTAGGACTGGATGCCATGGTCTGCGGGTAGACACAGGCCGCTGGGCAGACTGTGTTCACCTAGATAGGACAGATAGGCTATGTCTAGTGTGCAAGTCATTGAATTGTGTGGAGGACGAGCAGCACTTTGTGTTTGATTGCCCAGCATACAGCCATATCAGGTCACAGCATTTAGGCCTCCTGCAGCACTGTTGTACCATTGCACACTTTATGACTTTGTGTGAACCAAATGCATGTGGTGGTTTCCTTAGGGACTGCTTTGCATGTAGGAAGCAAATCTTGTCTGTATGAATTCACTGAATTGAACTTCTTGTCTGTTGGGTCCCAGTTGCCCCCCAGGACATTAAATACATTGATTGATTGATTGATTGAGGCTTTTCTGATATCCTACTGGCTTGACCGCTATGTCCCGCGAAGACTGTTTGATGCCCGCTTGCGTTCAGCATCTTTTCGAGCTGCAAATGAAATGCCCATTTACATGTTAGTCAGCGATGAGCGTGCATCCATGAACCTTTCACTGCAGTGTTTGTAATACAAGGCTGCCTTGTTTACACACGGGTTTGCCACCTCGCCTGTTCGAGCGCTGACTTTGTTGTCGATATGCTACATCGAACGCACATCCCGCTCAGAAACACGCCCAGAATTCACCCTATGACATGCGCATTTTGCAGGTGAGTGATCTCACCGCGAGCTTCGCCCTGAACAGTTTGGCTGGTTCGACTTTCGGTTTGTCGACTGTTCACTTTATGCAGAGGTGGGTGCGTGCGGAGTCTGCCACGAGCTTTTGATGCATGTTCATCATCACGAACACGCAGCAGGCAAGCCCGAAGAGCGGTCCCTCACCTTCAGACCACAGACCGATCAACGCAAAGAGGATGTTCTGCTCAGGCTGACAGCGCCTGTGAAGGTACTAAAGTCTTTGCCGCCATTTTTCCACAGCCTGGGCAAAAGCAGGGGAGTTCTCCACAAGCTGATTTGTTGCCTCCTCTTCACACTGCAGAAGGGGACTGTTTACAAGAAGAAGACGGCACAGTCATTGTCAGAGATGACTTGGACCTGTTGCTCCAGGTGTGTTCATCTCTCTGTACATGATTTGAGCCCCAGGTTACAGGCTGACAGTTTTCTGAAATAATCAGCTCACAAAATTGGTATGGCTTTTGTGACAGGTTCTGCCAGTCAACCTTAGAGGGTCGCTGATGTCTCATAGCAAAAGGGCATCTTTACTGGAGGTGAGGCTTACACAGTACTGCATTCTTTAAACGCTCCCCAGTCACCCACATGTCACCATCATGAGATGACACTGTATTGCTGATGTTAGGTAGTACTTGACTTGGGCAGAAGACCAGAAGCCCGCTTTGCAGGTGCAGTAGGGGGTGAATACCTGAGAGATGAAGAGGCAGGTCCTTCTGTTGCGCTCCATGCTGCATACATGGACACACAGCTACGCAGCATTGATGCACATTGCGATGCTTCCTCCCTCCTGTGTTTGAACCATGCTTCTCATGCTCACCCACCTCTGATGCAAACTTTCACACATCTTGTCATACTTGCTTGTAGATCACCTGGGAGGACTTGGCAGCAGCTGAGCAAGCAGTGGGCACATTTGGAGGTGACAACAGAGCTGGAGTGCAGGGCACATTGCATCGCATTTCAGCTATCCGCAACAGGAAAGGAACGATTGTTGGGTTGACATGCCGCGTCGGTCGAGCGGTCACAGGGCACATTGACATGATCAGAGACATGCTTGAAGGTAAGAAGTTGCCCTGCTGCTGCCTTTCTGTACAGAAACAAGGTTCAATCTACTGTGCTGCATTCTACTGTACTGCACTTCACGACGTGCTGCATACAGATTTGCTGCATGTGACTACCCAAGATTGGCCAAGCCAGGTGGGCTGTACAGTGCAGAAAGGCATGAAACAGCATGAGCACTGCAGAAAATCTGAGCATCCATAGAGCTTTCATCATACTTACCATCAAAACATCATTTGCTGCCTGCTTGCACCTGTGCAAGCTTGTGAATTATCTGCTGTCTACTTGTCAAACACCGTGCAATGCCTTTTGTCTGGCTACTGAGGGCCATGTGTTTGTTTCGCAGTGCCAAATTCGCTTCTGTTCCTGGGGCGGCCTGGAGTGGGCAAGACAACAGTCATCAGAGAAATGGCCAGGGTGCTGTCAGATGAGCTACACAAGCGTGTTGTCATTGTGGACACATCCAATGAGATTGGCGGCGACGGAGATGTGCCGCACCCGGCTATTGGTGGTGCCAGAAGGATGCAAGTCCCTGACCCATCTCAGCAGCACAGAGTCATGGTAAGCACTGGCCTCTTGACACACTGTCGCCATGCAGCACAGACCCGCGTATGTATCTTGCTACATTCACCAACTGTAGCAACTACTACTGCTAGCACTGACACAACTGTGCTGGCAGCACAGGGTTTTGCCTCATTGGCGATAATTTCTGTTTGGTGGCCCTGTTCAGGTGGAGGCAGTGGAGAACCACATGCCTGAGATCATCATGGTGGACGAGATTGGCACAGAGGCAGAGGCCCTTGCCTGTAGAACCATTGCTGAGAGAGGGGTTCAGCTGGTTGCAACAGCTCATGGGCAGCTTCTAGAGAACCTCATCAAGAATCCGACCTTGTCTGATCTGGTGGGCGGCATCCAGTCTGTCACTCTGGGTATGACCACTCATGCCAAATGCACTCACTCCACTTACTTCAGAGTGGCAGCATGTGTTGGTACCTGATGGCCTTTGCAAGCCACTGCACATGAGGTCTTTGCATTTCCACTGGCTTTAAGTGTGTTGAGCTGCATGCAATAGCAGGTCAAGGCCAGGAGTCAGCCAATTGAATGGCAGCACTGTACAGAGAACATACACCAGATTGTGACCTGCAACGTTCATGTGACTTATCCAACCACACCATGACCCTTATTGCAAGTGTTGACATGATGTATTGATACACAGCATAGATGACATGACATGAATGCTGGCATGTTTGTTGCGCAGGTGATGAGGAGGCGCGCAATAGGGGGACCCAGAAGAGTGTGCTGGAGCGCAAAGCCCCGCCCACCTTCCCCTTGTTGATAGAGATGCGGGAGAGAGCCTTCTGGGTGACGCACTGGGTGGAGGACAGTGTAGATTGCCTGCTACATGGCAAAGCTCCAGTGGTCCAGGTCAGCTTTTTGTCTTACACTGCAATATGCTGGCTTGATGATTGCTGGCATGGCTGTACAGTCACTGCAAGTGAGCTTAAAGGATATCTTCACGCATGGGCTGTCCATCCGGTCACAGCTGTTTGTGTCCCACTCTAAACCCAGTTGGAGTCTGCTGTGCAACATGAACCCAAACTGAGTGTTGTCATAACCAACATCTCATGTTAGCGTCCTCGTATTCAAAGTCACAGGTTTTTGCTGTGGGTAGCAGCTTGAGCAAGTCACTGAGTCTTCAAGAGATCTGAATTTCATCAATGCATGTTTCTGCAGATCAGATTGGTTCACTAGGCCTTGCTACAGCTACTGACAAGGCTGGTGTACTTGTTGTACAGGTACGCAAAAGGGACAATGGCCATGTATCCATTGGTGAATGCTCATACCCAGATGCAGATGATCCCCTCTCAAGCCCTGCTCAGTCCCCTTCTATCAACAGCATTCCTCCTGCTGCCATGGCAGCAGCTGCAGCAGCAGCAGGCATAGATGCTGCCAGCAGCATTGGCAGCATAGATTCTGATGAAAGCAGCAACTTTGCTGGCAGCTCATCAGCAGGCCTTGGGCCACCAACCTTTGGGTCATCTTTCATATCTGATGATGATCCTTATGCTTGGGCACAGAAGCTAAGGCGTATTCCTGATAAGGTAGGGCAAGGTGCACGCCTAAGATGTGTTTGCTGTTGCATGAGTAGGTGTAGCATCAAGACAGTGCTGCTATTTTAAGTTGGCGGCAGTCATTAGATTGTATATCAAGATGCAGCTGCGATGTATGGGCTTACATGCTTGCGGTTTGTTGTGATTCCTAGGATGCTTTGCAAGAGCTGGCGCTAAATGGGTATATTGGCGAGCCCAACATGAGCGGGAAGCAGAGAGAGAAGTTCAACTTCAGCAGTGGAGCAGGCACTGGGCGGCGAAGCAAGCGCAATGGCAAAGCAAATGCCCGTGTGGGCAAATCATGATATTGACAATGACTAAGAGGACCTTCTTCTTGATCTACGTTTGCGGTTCACTGCCACAGACGTGTACCTGTGTACATTGACTTCTCCAGACTGATTTGATTACGACATATGTACTGTGCCAAGAGATAATTTGCAGACAGCCATCTGTTTCTGGTTTTACTGAACACTGTTTGGCGTCTGGGCCCCTGTACCACTTTGCTTGGCATGCCTTGCTTTATGATTTTCAGCTTATTGTTTTGACGCTGCTATTTGTTGCTGCTGTGCTTGGCTTGTTCGTTACCGGTAACATGTGTGCACCATGCGCGCAATTTGACAATTCAGGCCTTGCTTGTCTGCAAGCTACAAGACTGTGTGCAAAGCTTTTACGCCAGGTCCGTCGTCCTGTAAAGCCCTGCGTGCAAGTACAAGGGTCCAAGCCTGGCAATGGTTGGTGTCATGCATTGTGCAAGATGCTGTCATGTCTCCTCACACGGCATGCATAATCATGTAATAAACCTTGGTCAGCTGGCTACTACAGATGATAGTGTCACCAACGCTTACGGAGCTGTTGCGCAGCACCACCTTTGCAGACAGCCCTGGTCACTATGGGACAGCAGGCCAATAGTATGGGTGGGTCTGGGTGTTGTATGTAGGTGGTGTCACGCCTGGGGGTGTAGGGTACAAGTGGTAGGTTTCTTTGGTCAAAGCATGAAGGGATTCTGGAGTTGAGGGCACCTGCCAACTGCAGCTTTGCGCCTTCGCTATGGCAGTCGATAGCCCGCCCGACGCTCGGGTTAGGGTGCGGCAACAAACGCTATGCGTTGTGTATGACACCGGCAGCTCCCGCAAGTCTCGGGTCGTGAATATGTAGCACCCTGGGGTCCCTCCATAGCTTATTAGGTCTGGCGCACGAATAGGCCCTGTCAAAGTGACAGCTGCGCTTCGCAGCGTATAGCTTACTCACAACTGCACGAGCAGTGTTGAGCAATATCAAGGACCCAGACTGTATTGGTCTGACAGATCTGTCAGGCCAGCCCGGGGGTTCTTGCGAGCACCTTTACAATCAGCTCCGTCACTTGCAACCCGCACTTCACGGTCCCTGCCTGCATTGCTGCGCGGCAGTCCCACCTTAGTTGCGGTCATGGGGACACCTGTGCTGGTGGAGCGTATGCTCAACAGAAGGGTGAGTCCTCATCACCTCAAAAGCCCTTGGGGAGCAGCTGCACACTGTAGCATTCGGCTATTGGCACCGCTGTTGCGTATTCACGAAGCATTCTGACTGACTGCTGCATGCAGATGTTGTCACAGAGGACTCAAGGGCTCTGCCTGATGGCGCTGGTGTTTGTGACTGTGATTATTGCCTTGACCATCATACAGGCTGTCAAGCATGACTGGTTCATCTACTCAGGTAATGTCCCCGTCTCTCTTGCTGCTGTTCCTTGGACTGCTGCTGTTCCTGCCACTGCTGCTGTTTCTGTTGAGGCTGCACCCACCTGCCTGTGACTGGAGTACTGTGATTCTTGACTTCACAGGCTTACATAGCCAACACCATCTGTGCAAGAAATTGCTGCCCAGCACATGACATGTGGACCAACCATAGGTGTTTTGATTTGCTGCAGCCTTCAGTGACACTGTGAGCGGAACAGTGAAGGAGACAGAATGGGGCATGGTTGGCCTGGGTGTCATTCTTGGTGCAGGCTTTGCCCTTGTCATGGGATTCCTCTGCCACCTGCTCTCTGAGTACTGGCAAAGAGGTATGCACATCATGATTCACGCCTACTACACCATGATAGCATGGAGACATTCGCAGGCTTTGCTCACAATAAAACATACACCTTTACAAGTCATGGCACACCTGCCTGTTTCTGGTACTACCATAAGTTCTGTACCTTCTGAGTGACAGTTGTTTCGACATCGATATCACAGACAAGCCTGATCCATCGCAGCTGACAAGAGATGCACAAGTGTCACCTTCAACAACAGCATCGCTGGTTCGGCACAGGTGCAAAGCTACCCAGTCATCATGACATGACTGAGATGCGCTTTGTATAATTCTTTATTGTTACTCACACAATCCGCTGCTTGATGGCAGGTCAAACACCCAAAGCGTCTGGATACACCAGTGACATTGAGTCAGGCAAGGAGAAATTCCTGGCAGCTCAGCACAGCCCCACAGAGCGTGATTACGTGGCTCGGTATGGCCAGAAAGCCTACCGGACCGTGAGTGGGGGCGAGGCGGGTAGCATGCCCCAACCCCTCACACCAGGTCACACAGCCACCGTCAAGATCAAGGCCCTCACTGAACAGGAAGCAGCTGCTCCAGGTGGTGCCTTCTCCCTTTTGTTGCTTGCCTTTCAGCCTTCTTGCCTGTCAGCCTTCTTGCCTTTCAGCCTTCTTGCCTTTCAGCCTTCTTGCCTTTCAGCCTTCTTGCCTTTCAGCCTTCTGCTGGTCACCTTCATGCCTGCCTGTCATCCGGACCCCTGTTGCCAATTGCCTGCGACCAGGTGCACATCGCGCCGTGCCTAGTCATGGGAAACCTCTTGGCTGCCTCATGCAGTTGCACTCCACCCGCAATCTTGGCTGTGTACCATGATTGAATGGCTGCATGTAAACAGCAGAAATTGTGGAAGCCAGATACTTCACTGGTGTACTGTACATTATACTCCATACATGTAACTCAGAGCTTACAGTTGTTTCAGCGTTTATTGGGTCAGTATGATGCTTGCATTTGCTGAATGAGGTACACATGGGTTTGTGCGCTGTCAGCTTGTCTGTAAACTGCAGCCTGATATGGTGAAAACCACTGTTTGCTGTGATACTGGATCCTGCAAATCTGCACAGCATGAATGCGATGTTAATGTCCTGCATAGACATATCAGAGCGTACGTTGATAAACAAGCAGCGATAGCAGTATGTTATGTGTTGGTCAGCACTGATACTTGACCATTGTGGTGCAGGGCGTGGCTGGTCCCTGGGCAGGCTGTTGTCTTTCTCCTGGGACCCTGCAGCCAAGGCCCAGGCTGGCCAGCAGCTGGATCACATTGCCCCTAGCAGGTGCCCCCTGTTCCCCTCCCTTTTGCCCTTTAGCCTTTTGCCCTTTAGCCTTTCCTGTCTTTCATGAGGACTGTGCCCTTTCTTGTGTTCCCTTTCATCTGCTCTTTGCTCTCTTGATCTGTGTGCACTGCTTTGTCCTGCACTCATGCCATGTGTGCAAGTGCCATGCAGATTGGGGACAGCAGGTTTGTCCAAGACTCAGAGCAGCTCCTCAAGCATTGAGCCTGTTGGCGAGGACAAGAGTCCAACCACAAGAGCCCTCACCTTCTCAGAGATGGCGCATCAGATCTCCAGTCCATTCGGTTTCCTGAGGTGCCCTTCCCTGCCACTGCCTGTTCTCCCTGCCACTTTCATTGTCTCCTTGACCTTCTTGCATTGTCTGCTGCGCCCGTCTCTGAAGGTCTGTGCTTTGCTGCAAATCTCGCTGCTCTTGCCCTTGATCATAGTCTTGCCACTGCTGTGTTCATGAATACTTGGCTTGTTGCTGAGTCTGGCAGCATACTCCCATGCACACCATGTAATTTCATGCAAATACGTGCTTTCCAGTACAGAGTTTCAATGTCTCGAGAAACTTCCTCCACATAGAGTGCACGAAATGTGTAGACTTATGTGAAGACTGTGATGCAGGGCGGGGTCAGCACACCCAGTTGCTTATGACACCCCCTATGAGACCGATGGGGAAGGGGCTCCTGAAGGCCACCCCCACCACCAGGTCAGTTCCTTCAGCACCCCTCAGCTGGCCCTTCTGACTATCTTCCTGTCCAATTGAACTGCAACCTTCTGTGCCTTCTTCCTCTATAGTACACTTTAAACTGCATGACGTCATGTCCATCGGGTTCAGGGTTCAAGGAGTCAACCCTAAAGATCCAACCCAGAACTGTGTCATGCTGTCTATTTCACTTTTCTGATGCTTGTTGGCATTGCGTCTGTGTGCATCTACATTGCCAATCAGCCAACCCTCATGCTTCAGTGAGCAGCGCAGCTTGCAGAGCATGGCAGTGTGCTTGCACTACCAATAGTTCATTGCTATTGCAGGTGGAGGGAGGGCAGTCAGGGGGTCCTCACAAGGGTGCCGGCCTCATGGGCCATGTTTACAACCGCAAGCTGGAGCAAGCTCAGCAGGTCAGGACACAAAGGATCCAATTGTGTGTGCGAGTGTATCCTTGAGCGCTTGACTGCCTTCCTGGCAGCTGTCTGCACCAGATGCCTGTCCAAGTAACATGCAAGTGGCTATTGTCATGCAAGCTTGTTGCTACTTCTGAATGTTTGTTGCGTGTATGCTGAAAGTGTCTGTTTTTCTGAGGCAAAACAGAGTGCAACTGAGTGCAACTGTTTGTTGCAACTTTGCAAGCTTGTTGCTGTCACTGCATCACCTGGAGCTGCCAGCATGCTGCCTAGCATCGCCATGTGTCAAAGCTATCATTGACAAACTCTGTAACAGTCAACAAACCCAGCATCATGTATTGCCTATACAGCTGCCCATGAGGGATCCTCTGAGTTATCCCAACATGACATTGTTGCGACGTGAGGGCAGCCTGCGAGTCCATGTATAACACATGTTGATCCTTCAAGTTTTGCGGTCATGACTTACGCCAACACAGGTTGCTTGACTTTGAAACGCTGCCGAAGAGATGGTGAAACACAAGCTGCTTGGGTAACAGATGTGCATGCCACTTGACTTTCGATTGCGTTGTAGATACAGTCTACGACTGTTGCCAACACAAGTCTTGCATGATGCAGATGCAGGCAGCAAAGGCCAGGTTGGGGTCTGACAACACCCCAGGGGGTCAGCTCAGCCCCAGTCCCAGGATTTTGGTTCTGAGGGAATCTGGAGATGTGGAGGTGAATGTGGAGCTGGGCGACAGGGAGAACACTCGCGATGGCAGCTTTGCTCGGACCACCACCCACCGCCGCATCAGCACCAGCAGCGGATCTGAAGGAGAGCAAGAGCAGGAGGAGACGCTGCCTGTCTCCAACATCAGGGTCCCAAGCCCAACAAGTGAGTCTTGCATCTTGTTAACAAGTGAGTCTTGCATCTTGTTCAACAAGTGAGTCTTGCATCTTGCCCAACAAGTGAGTCTTGCACCTTGCCCACATCAACCTGGCAGTTGATCTGATCTTTTGGCTTGCTTGCAAGCTTTGACCTGAACTGAAGGATAGCAGTCATGATTGATTGATGAGTATGTGTGTAGCAAGAGTGCAGTTGCGCCACATGACGCTGTTGGCTGCAAGATGCCGCAAGATGGATGACAAACGTCTGCAGTCAAAGAACCTCTCAATCCCTTGTTGAGGAATGGCAGGCAGAGTCAGATTCACCAAAGTTCATCACACCGCTCAGCATTGCAGATGCAAAAGATGCAGAATCTGACATGCAAGTGTGCCGCAGGTGTTGCTGGCAAGGCAGGGCTGGTCAGCTCTGCTGTGAGAGATGGTCATGCTCCTGAGGTAGTGCCAGCTGATGCCGACATCAAGCCAGCTGTGGCTAAGCCTGGCCGCCGTGCTGTCAAGCACTCCAGGTCTCAGAGCAAGGCTTCACCAGCAGAGTCTGCCAATGCATCAAAGGGCTCAGACACAAGGGTTAGAGAGGCTAGTGCAGCTGGCAGTGGTGAAGAGGCTGCTGCTGCAGCTACCCTCACGGGGAGGCAGAGTGTCAGCCCCATCTTCCTATCTCCCGCCACCAGTTTGAATTCAAACTTGTCAAACGGCGGCAAGAGCGACAGCCAGAGTCAACAGGCATCCAGCAGAGAGGCTGACAGCTTTGCAGATGCCATTGCTGCGACCTGCCCTGCAAAGGCGTCTGCCACAGCTGGCAAGCCCGACATTGCTGCTGCTGGCTCACCCGCCACAGCTAAGCAGGGCGCGGCCACCGCCGCAAGGCTGTCCAGTGCAGCATTGAAGGCCATGGAAGGCAGTGAGGGCAGCAAAGGTGGTAAGGGGGGCAAGGCTAGCAGCAGAGCATCAGCCAAGTCACGATCAAGATCCAGCAGTGTAGCGGCGTCAGAGTGGGCTGATGTAGAGTTGCAGTCTGAGGCGGAAGAAGAAGGGCATGGTGTGGAGGGGCAGCAGGGCAGGGCTGCTCGCCAGTCTGGCCCTTCCCCAACCAGACTCCATGCAGCTGTTGAGACTGCAGCCAGTGCAGCTGGTGACTACTTTGAGTCAGACAATGAGAGTGAGATGGGCATCGAGGGGGATGACCATGGGCAGAGTGAAGAGCACTCTGTGGTGCAACACCAAGGTATGTCTGAGCTGTGCCTTCTGTCTGTGCTGTCTGCTGCCTGCTTTGCTGATGTAGCCATGCCAACACTGCGTGCATGCCAGAGACAAAGCATGACCAGGGCAGGCGCTGCAGACTGAGTAAGCTGCGCTTGCATCATCAATCAATCAATTACATTTCTTGTCTTTAGGACTCACCAGGGGAGTCAATATACAATTACTGGGAAAACAGTATACACTAAGCAATAAATGTGGATTGCTGGATTCGCTCAGACAGAGTAGACAGCTGACTATGTCGTTGCGCAGGAGCACAAGGTGGCCATGACAATGGCAGTGGCAGTGGCAACACCATGCTGAGGGTGGTTCCCTTGACTGGACTTCCAAGGGATGCTGCTTCAGTGAAGATGGTGGTTTGCATCAGCCTGGAGGAGGTTCTGCCCCGCCCCAAGGCCGGCCTTCTGAGCCGCATGCTGCGACTGGCAGATGTCAGCGTGGTCGCCTCTCAGGACGGCCAGCAGCCTGTCTACCTGCTGCACCCCGGGGGTGAGTACCACCTGGGGGTCAGCCTGTTCCACCCCCCCAGTGGGCAGAGGGTGCAGGTGCAGGGCGCGGCATGGGTCAGAGTTGCTGTGGGTGATGGGCAGGCTGTCACTATGACTGTTGACAGGGACCAAGGTCAGTCACCTTCACGTGATCAGACTGCAGTCTGCTGGTTCAGCGTATGCATCAGCGTATGAAACCATGTCCGCATCATGTCTGGACACAACTCATTCCTATGATTTGGAGTGTTCTGATCAACAAACCATGACTGACAGCTCTGCATTGCCAAACAGCATCTTGGTCAATACTCAGGGACCATGCGCCGTTGGCCTGACAAGTACAAAGCAGACCAGGACTGTGCTTGCAGCCAAACAGATTTGTGTGCTGTATGACCTCACTCTCAACAGCAGTGACATGACTTTGATGTGCAGATGTGGAAGGTGGTGACTGGTCAGGGCGTGCCACATGGCTGACAAGTCAGCATGAGTCACAGGCCTTGGCAACTGCCCTGCCTGAAGGCCATCAGGAACAGGCCCCAGTCCTGCCTTTGGACGTCACCATTGGCTTTAGCAGTGAGTCAGCAGGAAAGGCATCCAAGAAGCACCGCAAGCATGGTAGCCACAGAAACTCTCAGGACTTTGTGCTGTCAACTACGATTGCCGCTAGAGTTGTGACCAGGTAAGAGGGGGCTGCGATTTGACTCTGCGTGCTTGCTATCAGCACATTGAGTCTGAACTGATACGTGTGTGCTTGACATCCAACACGGCTGACAGGAATAGGACATGCTGACCTGTGCAAGCCTCAGCAACTTGCAGGCCTGATGTTTGAATGTGAATGTTGCAGCATTCTCCCCAGTAAGCTGGTGTGCCTGCAGAGTTTAGAGCTGAAGTGCAAGTTTTGTTGTGCTTGTTTATAAATCCAGTTGACTAGCAGTGCAGGTTGCAGTCGCCCCCTGGTGCAACTGACATGATCATCATACAGACGACTGGATGTTTAAACATTGCTTCACTGCAGGAGAACGGATGCCCAGGTTGCACATAGCTCCTCTGATGAATACACCCCACCTGCTCGGCTTGTGGACTTTTGGAGGAGTTGGGACAACTTGCCTGAGGACATTCAGGACTGCACTGTGCTCTGCACAAAGTAGTTCAGCAATCACGCAGACCGTTACACTGTGTAGATTGTGAAATCGATTTTGAAGAGGTTTCATGCCATTGGCCTCCACTGTAAGACGTGTCTGGCACCGTTTCTTCATGCGAACCTTGTGTCATGCAGTAAGGACATGTGTAGCTGCGTATCATAATAATGCCATAAGGCAATCACACAAATTTTCTTTGAGAAAGGTTCATGTCCTGAGCCCAGCCCGTGGAAGGAAGCAGCAAAAGGTTTTGACTTGGTCCACCAATACACAGGACACATTCAGTCGACCAGATTGACTTGTTCTGTGTGCAAGCCCATGGCTGATGTTGAATAAGTCTGTTCTGCACAGTAGCTTGAACAGAGCACACAGCTTGAAGTGCTTACTTTATTCCCCCGTTGAACACTATAGCCTGATTGCTGAACATGGACGCTGCTGTATACAAGGCAGTCACTCAGCACGTGTACTCCACAACGGTTCCAAGCTGACCAAGTCAGCTTTCCTGGAATGTGTAGACTGTTACCACCTCTATGGACAAACATGACTGCATGCTGCGTTGTGTGACTGAGTTTAAGCTGCCCAAGGCGATCAGCAGTCTATCGTGACTGTGCATGCGGACAACTTTGGTAAATTGAGAGCACAAACAACATGGTTACACCATGACCAGCATATGTGCAGCTCTGCAACAAATGTGAAGCTGAGCTGAAACATCCGCATCCAGGACAGGTAACCATCTATTTGATCTTCTTCTTTGGCCGCAGCTGGTTGGTGTGTCCACACTTCTTCTTACGGCAGTTGGTGGCACGAGGGTGCAGCCTGGCATAGCACCTGTGAAGCACATGCAACGCTGTTGACAACATGTTGTGACCACGCTTTCAACACACAGTATCATTCGCTTGCCTAGCAGCTACTGAGAATGTCACACAGCTAAGCACATTCAAAGATAATGCAGTGCCTCCTAAGAAGTGAGGGTGCATACAGGCATGTCCCATTCAATATGGCCTCAGGCTCTAGCCAATTGACAGCAAGAAGCAAAGTGATGAAAGGTGTCTGTTGTACGGTGGATTATTCGCCTCCCAAACATGTCCCGGAGGTATTGAGAGACAAACTTTACCACCTGATGGTGCATGACAAGCAAAAGTGCATCAAGGTTTAAACAACCTGTTGAGGTATCTGAAGTCCATGTATCCTGTATGTATGCATGCATGCTGTTTGCATAGAGAATGATTGAACACAGACCAACTCACAAAACTCGATGTAGCATAGGCTGTCATAGGTAGCAAACAGGCATCCAAATCTGCATTGCTGCCTGTGATGAGGGCGAATGGAGTAAATAGACAGCAACACATACTCACTTTCTGCAAATCATCTTGTCCTGATTGAACTTCCTTGCCAGAATCTGCAGAGAAGGCTCAATGATGCCACCTCTCAACCTCAGCACCAAGTGGAGTGTTGACTCTGCACGTCAGAACTGAACATTCGCATGCTCCCAGATGCCCAAAATTCACTAATTTGGCTTATGTTGCAAGAGCTGAGTGATGTCAAATCTGTATTTACCCTTCTGAATGTTGTAGTCTGCCAGTGTACGTCCATCCTCAAGCTGCTTTCCAGCAAAGATCAGTCGCTGCTGGTCAGGGGGGATACCTGCACAGAGTTATCATGTGTGTTTGTTGGACAGCATCTGTGCTGAAGCATTGTAGCTGAGTAGACCAGCCCACAAATGCTCACCCTCCTTATCCTGGATCTTGCTTTTGACGTTGTCGATGGTGTCAGAAGACTCCACCTCGAGGGTGATGGTCTTACCCGTCAGGGTCTTCACAAAGATCTGCATATTGCCTGAGACACAAGTGGAATACAGTCAGTCGGCCGTCAGCACAATAACAGATGTGACGCATGCAGATTGCAGCGTTCACTGAAAGAGGCAAGTGCACCTTGTCTCCCAAGTTCCGCTCCCAAGCACTCAGTGCAGCAAAAGGAAGCAACCCCAGGCGGCTATGAACGAGAAGCACACCAGTCGGGGATGAGTTTGTCCCGAAGCGATCTAGTAGTCAAATTACTTTCAGCTGCAGGCGCTCCTTCACTTCCGCATCTGGCCTTCGAACCACAAGGGACTGCCGTTAGCCATGTCCAAGCGCGCCCGCAACCCAGATGTGCCAGAGGTAAGTCTGTATGCACCGATCGCCCGTCTATATGCTGATCACGGGGTGACAGAATAAGGTGTACTGCAGATATCCGAAGCCACCAGGCTTGCTTTCAAGGCTGAAGCTGCAGAAAGGGTGCGCTGCATTGACAACCAAGTTTCACCCGCAAAGCACGACGAGTGGTCCTTGTTCACCGGTATATCGACTTCTTTCTGATAGTCACTGTGTTACTCAGTTGCAAGCAAAGGCGGGACATAAAGAGAAAAGACTAGGATGGGGCGCACGATTGGAGGCTGCCGCTCAAGCTGGAGCTGGTATTGAGGTGAATTCCATGAGCTTGCTATGCTTAACTGGCCGATCCTCACCACAGCACGGTTGTAGACACGCACTGACACACTATGGACCTCACTGCTGCAGTGTTTGCTCATGTTGCTGATTTGTCTGCTCCCCTAGATGGCAGCATGGCTGACATACACAGTGTCTGTGCATGCTGCATATATCTTTGGAACAATAGTTGGAGTCCTCAGCAGCTACAGAGCAGAAGCTGCCCAAAGAGAAGAAATCTAAGCACAAGAAGAAGCACAAAAGCCACAAGAAGAAAAGGCATCACTCTTCTTCAGACTCTGAGGACAGCTCTCAGGATGCCAAGAAACGCAGGGTAATCAGCTTCTTTATTGTAAACTCATTTGCATTTTTGTGTTACACATCTCGACTGCGTCACTCAAAATTGTATATCTGCGATAGAGTATAGCAACACAATTCAGTCCTCAACCAGTCTGCAAGCAAAGCAACTCCAACGTGCAAAAATTGGCCAATGAGCATGACTGTAAACGCAGCAGATTGTAAGCATGCATGGGACCTTTTGCACCGTGTTGAACAATGCTCAAGTATATTCTTTTGTGTTACCTTTCATCCCTTGGTGTGCAGTGCTTACACCCCTGGCCTCTCTATATCTTGTACTACGCCAGGCCCAGCAACACACACCAGCACTGTGCACATGCAGGTGAAGGGGCACAAAAGCAAAAGCAGAAAGCGAAAGCTTGAGGGCACCAGCACGTCGGACAGGTCAGTGCTGATCAATGACAATGGTGAAACACAGTATGGTGATGATGTTTGCGTGTGGATTTGCACTCATTATTTGTTGTGCCATTGCTGCTCTGGTCCAACATCTGCCCTGCTGTGCAATGCAGTGAGGCATCTGCAAATCTTGATGATAACAAATCTGAGCAGTCTCAGGGCAGGCACTGCAACAAGTTGGAATCACGATGACAATCATAGAGTCTCCCGTCGTACTTGAGTCTGCTTCATCATCTGTGCTGGCCTACCTCGTGCAGTGGTGACAGCTTTCACAGTTGCGCTCGCAGCTTCTACAGTTGTGTGTGAGTTGTTCCTGATGTCTAGTTGTGTATGAATTGTTCCTAATGTGTTGATGGCAGAAGCTTATTACTTTTGATACATGCATAAGACACTGACAGACTAGCTTATTGTGTCTTCTGTATGACTTTTCTTTGTGATGGGTTTACGTTCTATCAGTGAAACTGCTTTCAATGCAGCAGGCCGAGCAGCAGCCATGATTTGGATGCTAGACTTGTGCTGCTGACTGTGTGGTCTTGGGTCCTTATGTATTTACTTGTGCGCTGTAAGGTGCCTATACATAGTATCACACTCATCAGTATTTATATGAAGCAAAGGCGCTGTATCTTGTGTAAAATCACCCAAAAGCGCTGACATCAGAACTTGGCTCAAAGCCTTTCTTGTTTGGGGACTGAATGCAACGCACTGCATTGGGAACATGTCATAAACTTCAACCCCAGCATCAGCTGACATGGGCAATAGCAAGCAGCAAAACAACAAACATGCACTGACTACTGTCGTGCTTGGGTTTATGGTACACAGTTTATAGTGATACATGCTTATATAATACGATATATGTTGTCTAGGAGGTGCCCACGCAGCATTGCATAGTATGATGGTATTACCATCAATAACCAATTGCAGCTAGCTGAGTGCAGTACTCGAACTGCTTTGGCGTCCAGGGACAACTGTTACTGCGCCGCAACCCAGCCTTGACTTGCTGCACACCTTGCTGTAAATGCTCTGCAGAAGATGTCTTTCTTTGCTGCCTTTTACCCTGTCCTCCTCTTGCTGACTCCAGCTCACTTGCGCTGTCAAATAGAGTCATACATTTTTCATTGACATCCAAATCAGCAAGCTTGGATGTGACATCCTCGTCACGTGTACGTTTGGCACTGCGTACTTCTTTCCTACATCTGATGTCAAAGACAGCTGTGCACGCATCTGATGCATCACATGGGCAGGAGACTGCTGATCTTGTTGCTGTTGTCTTTGGCTGCTGTCGCGTCCTGACTGACGCATTTTCCAGAGAGTGATCTGACAGCTCAGAGGCATAAGAGGGGGGCCTAGAGAGACCTGCAGCTGAGCTGACGCCTGCAAGTGTGACTGGTGACTGTGGGTGGACTCTGAATGGAGATGCAGGCTGTGCCTCTACAACAGCAGGGCGTTGCCATTGCTTGCGCCCCGTAGCTTGGTGGAAGTAGAAGGGCTGGTGGTATCCACGGGCAATATGCTCTGTCCACCCAGGCGCCACTGGCAGCCATGCACAGCTGTCTAAGGCCTCCTGCAAATCCTGAAATGCACAAAAGCTGCTTGGCATGCGACCACCAGCAACATATGCGTTTGTGCTACAGGCATGTTGTAGTAGCGTACATCTCATGCATGCACAGCAAGGTGGGCAGGCAGGGAAATGCAGGTGCTGCACTGATGGGATGAGTAGCAGTGGCAAGACATGGCAGCACCCACCTTTGCTGACAAGCCATGGCCGGAGAAGGTGACTTGGCTTGCACATGCCTGGTCATTGTCAGAACCAACCATGCCAGCTGTGGGTCCAAATCTGACTGAGTTTTGCGCACCCTCAAATTTGAAGCAGGTTCCATGATTGCCATACCCCTGCATGAGCATCATCAGTTGCAAATTGTCCCTCCCTACTAACATTGGAGCACATATTGCCAGCTTCTGCCTGATGCAGGTGTGCAATTTGTGTGTGCTGTATGGGTGTGGAACAGGTAAGGAGTCAATTGTGTGATGCTCACCTGGATGCTCAAGGTGCCATGCATTTGCTTGATGTCGCTGCCACGCTCAGCCAGGAGGTCACTCATGAACATGTTAAATCTGTAAGGGTCAATGGCCCCATTTGTAGACACTGTGACGGTTTCCACAGCCTCAGGGTCTGAGTGCAACTTGTCGTGTGCCTCTGTGTAGGAAGTAGAGCAAGTAGAGCTCAACTGACACACCTGCAAGGACGATGTTGTGTTGACAGGCACTCGGTGTCTAATAGCTTCAACCTCCATCACATGAACCATCACATGAAGGTTGCCTGGGAAAAGTGTATACCTCTGTGGAACGGTGTGACATAGAATGATGACTGGATGCTGCTGCTGAAGGTGCTGTCATCAGGCACAGTTGCTTGAGAGCGTCCAGGTGGATGTCTCGGCGCAAGAACACAGGGTTGAACTCCGGAGTTACTGCAAGCATGACCAATCCTTAGCATAATTGTTTGTTTCGCCATCAGATCTGGCACGCATTGCACATCACGCAGCTCGGGCGCAGCCGGAACAGCGCTCACGAGCGGTGAGTGCGAGGAGCAAAAGGCATGTGTATCCACGCTGAAGAGCCAGACGGCAATCAGCATTGGTGCTAGTGCTCGACGTCATCAGCACTCACCAAGCTTGTCGAGTGGTAGCCACAGGCGACTGTCCAAGCGTCACAGAGATGTCGAGCCTCGTGCACAGATGTCGATCACTCTCTGACTGTCTCAGCAGCGACAGCCAGAAGACGGCCGGATGAGTTGGCTAGCGAATGCTGAGAAACATTGTTGGCGGCTTGATAATCTGTTAGCTAGTTCCAGGAAACGCTGCACTAGAAGCCTACTCTCACACACTGCAGATCTACACTCACTGCAGACAAATAGTGTTGTCTGCCGTTTCGATGATTTAGGGTGAATCTGCGACTGTCAGATGCGGTGATCAGAAAGTTTGCGGCTGGTAGCGTTGTTGCACCAGCTGTTTGAGGCCTCGTGGCCTCTGCAGCACAAGAGCGATACTGCAGTGCATAAAAATTTCGTTGTAGCCACTTGGGGCTCAGCTTGTCCCAGAGGGGTCATTTTGGTAAGCGGGGACTGGCTTTCCAGCTTGCATCACCATGGAATGACGAGGGTGATCGACTGGATTTTCCGTGTCTAGTACTTTAGAGACCGACCATCTGATGACTGCATCGCATAAGAGTAGGTGCCAGGTGGCCCATGGTGTCATACTTGATATGATCGGGTGCAGTAATCGAAACAAAACCTCACATCTGTGACATCATGCAAACCGCCCTTTTACCGAATAGGGGCACTTGTCTACAATTAAGGGGCACATGCACACTGGCATGAGAGCATGGCTCCACTCAATGAGGTTTGGATTCTACCGTGAGTGCATGGCACATGTAACTTCGTGGACTGGCAAGCTTCCTTCCTGTAGCCCTACTGAGTGCATGCATGCACGTACATACGCACACGAGCAGATTACGCATGCCAGGGCAATTACTATGTATGAAGCAAAGGTACCATACGGCAATTTGCAATGATCATGGTGTAGTGGTACCTATGTATTGTACCATATCATGCATGATACAAAGGTATGTACCTTTGTAGTGGATGATCATGTATGTGCATAGTGCATAGTGCACACCGTGATCATTGTAGTGCATGATCATGTATGCAGCAAAGGTGCTCTTATGCAGGAAAGGGCTGTGTTGCCCTCAAGCGCCTGAGTGTGGGGCAAGTTGCCCCGGGCAACAGCCACTTTCTGTCGTGCAACTGCAATGCATGCTTGACTAGGTTTGTGTCACATAGCAAGCTGCAGCAGCATGCACCACATCCTGGGTCTACGTGTCTGCTGCACAGCAGCAGGAGCCGACAAATTTCTGTTCAATAGCATTACTGGCACGACGTCTTTGCATCAACAGCCCTTGCCTTGAGGTGCTTGTGACAGATCTGGAGCTTTAATGTTTTCTGCTCAGCGTGCTGTCATGTTCATTGCATGGGCAAAATTTGAGACACCTGACCTGGACCACTTTTGAGGAAGCTTCAGGCAAGGATGAATGACTACACACTTCAGATCTGCTGGGCTGCAGCACAAAGGTATTGTGGCTTGCTGATGCCTTGCACTAAGTGCTAGGATGTGGCTGCCAATTCGTGATAGATACCTGTCTCAAGACAAGGTGCAAAATGGCTTCACGCAGACAGGCAGTGTGCTGTCAAAATGCAGGCAGAAATTGTTTGTCTCCATCACGAGTATAAAGACATTTTGCAGCTTGCCTGGTGACAGGTGTTGATCAAAGACAGCATCATGCACACGGCGCTTCAATAAGCATCAAGTGAGATAGTGATTGTAGCCTACAGAGGAGCATATGGAAAAAACTTCTTGCAGCTATGATCAAATCTGGTGTAGACTCTTGTTCTGATGCGATACGTGTGGCAAAAAATGGTCTGCAATTGATTTGTGTTACGTAACACAGTATACTTGCATGGTACCACGACAGATCTACAAGTTGTTTCTGTACAGCATGTTGGACAAAAGCTGCAGCAGCTGAAGTCTCTATGGCTGCCATTGGCACAAATTTGTTGCGCTTGTGTCCAGCACCCATCAGTAGGGCCTGCCAAGCATAGCCAAGCATCGGGCATGTGCATGCTGAGGTTGATTCCATGAAATAATAGTATTGGACTGGATGCAAGCTTGTATAATAAGCTCATCAAATATATATATAGTAGTCGGAACACTCCCAGCAAGCTGCTGTGCCTTCCAGCTCAGCTCATTGTGCCAGCAGGCAGGACAAGCCTGTCAAGCGCACGCATGCTTAGTGCGCTGTTGTGTTATCTATCCGCTGCCATATGATGCATCATGTGTGACTGTTGTATATATATTAAGGATTCTAAATGTGGTCAGCAGTCACTTAGACAAATATATATATATTTGCGTGACTACAGGCACCTCACTAAAGAAACACCAGATTGCCTCCATACCCTAAAGCCCCTTCAAAGTTCTCCACAGAGGATGGTAGTAGCAAGAACACGTCTCTTGCTGCCCTGAGTAAGACTATAGCAGCTGCAGCAGGCACTTGCTGACTGCTGTGTTCCTGCTGTTTTCTCAAAGGCATCTGGGCATGAGCTCATACCTCAACTGATATTGAGTCTCGTGACAGACGACTCTCATCATGCGGGGCTTGCATGACACATGAGGTGAAGAAGAAGGATTTTACAAGTTTCTGCCAGCCAACACAGCCGATCGCTTGTGCCAATCATGGCAATCATGTTCAAATCATCATGAAATCTAGACAGTCTACTACGTAGT
>JAABUP010004816.1_pt1 | contig 21560 bp, 22 predicted proteins | sample 5559201 | NCBI WGS metagenome assembly JAABUP01 (sample SAMN10711887, study PRJNA513373) | rock metagenome | isolation source: Antarctica rocks | place: Antarctica | reverse complement strand
CACAAATCGCGTCAGGAGTTTTATGTGAGCATACTACATGTACATGCTCATCTGGTCCACATGCAACCTAAGCTGCACTTGAGCTGGCATGACATTGCACCATGAAGCTGCATGCAAGTGGTGTCGCTGCAAAATGCCTGCGTGAACATATAGGCTGCCAGCTGCAGAGGCTTGTCCATTTGCAAGTCTGCAACTGCTTGCACGTGCAATGGCAAATCTGCAACTGCTTGCTTTGTTGTGTGCTCTATTTCTATTCCCATGCCAGCGTGTTGCACGCCACTGGCTGCTCAGTGAAGCGTGACTTGAGAGTGATTGCATGAAACTCTAACCAATGTCATTGTGCTAAGTACTATCGTCATTTGGTGCATAAGCCCACCTGAGACTGTGAGGTGCGCAATGACTCCAACAGGGAGTGTGAGTTCTTCCGGGATCCCAATCTTTGAGGATCCTGCAACAAAGCCACACAAATTTGCTCCAAGCTTCTTGAACAAAGGGCAACATTGCACTCAGTGGGTTCTTGACAAGGTGACACTACTATTGGTGTAGCTGCACCAGAACATGTTGCTCTCAACTGTGACCTAGTAAACATACATGGGTTGCTTGCCATGAGCAGCAACACAGGCCACTGAGCAACAGGCCCCAGCAACCCTAATGAGGCTACCGCCACCTCACCAGATGCCAGGCATGAAGATGCGCACATGTCCAACACCACCTGATCATGCTTTGATGGAGTGCAGGACTGAGGGAAGGGCAGATTCGGACATACCTGAAGGCCTTTCACAGAAAGCTCACTGCTTTGTGCTCGGCTGCTGTATGCACTGGCATCAGCTGGAGGTCGCACGGGTGCATCAACATGCTGCACTGATGCTGTCTGAAAATCTTTGCCAGGAGATGGTATGCTAGGTGGGAACCTTTGAGCTGCAGCCTGCTCGAAAGGGGTTGCAAGGCTGACAATCGGTGAAGTTGGCTGCACTGCAGCCTGGGTGCTCGTCCGGAGTGTCTGTGCATCGCTCCTGCACACCAAAGAGAAAGTCCAGCGTCACAGTAATTTGACTTTTGTCTACGACGGTGTGGTCTTGCGGTCACCAAAGAGGTGCTGGTCAGCAAAGAGATCCTACAGCAAGACGAGTAGAAGTGGGGTGGACCTGATCATGCACGCTGATCGCATTGCTAACTTGCGCAGCTGCAAGACGGCTTACCCATTGTGACCCTCCTCGGTGTGTCCATGTCCAGCACAGCCGCGAAAGCAAGTTAGGCTAAGCACCCCCATACCTTCACACGAGAATGAAGAGCCTACGCTTTTTTGCTCAAGGTGGGCGATACACACACCTGTGTTGCAAGACAAGACTTACCCTGAAAGGCTTGATCACGACCCGCCTGCAATTATCCTCTGAAGCGTTGACCATATAAGCCTGAGACCTGGCCTCGAAATGACCTAATAACCACATTAGTCATCAGCCCAGTCATCTGGCAGTTACACCTGCAACTTAGGCCCCTTTCACACTTGCGTTTTTCTTCCGCGCGACTCACGAGGGCTACTCATGGGCCTCACGGAAGGGAGTCAATGCGATTAAAGGTCGTGCCTTTCAACGAGCTGACGCAAACGATGCGTGCTTTCGCATAGGCAAATATACCTATTTGCCTGATGCACTTTTCCGGCTGACGTTTGCAATCGGCTTTGTCGCTCGCGGCCTGGCTGTCTGGCCAATTCCTGCATAGGTCCCAGCGAAAGCTGTTGTCAGGTATACAATTTCGGCCCTCGCTCACTATTCATCACGAAAGCCTGTCTGAGGTTTGCTACATATCCGCATCACGGCTGACAACAAAGACACTCTCTGTATCTGCAGTATGATGCAAAAGCAACAAATAAAGGCGTGACTTTGTTTGGCAACTAAATATCAGCTTGTCCTCGTTGCATGGTACTGGAGAACAGCTGCAGCATCCATACTGTATAGCTGACGCTGCACCCGCTTTGAGGTATAGTAGATAAGTCGTTTCAAGCTCATTTCCCCTTGGCTGGCGCCCTGGCACAGCAATTGCATGTGTGTTTTTTGCTTGTGCTTTTGTTACTGTGTATGCAATCACTGTCAGCCACTGTCTGATGTGTATCAGGAGACTTGACATGAGTCAGAATTGCTCACCCTTGCTTGCTGTCCTGTTGCATTTATATGACATTTGTGTCCACTTTCTCGCATGAATGCCTGGAAATATCGATTCCTGAGTAGGCTGCAATGGCATCTTGCTTCATCACCCACATCCTCTGACCAACTGTTCAAGTCATGGCAGCACAGTCTCCAGTTCAGCTTCAAGAGCCATCTTACACACTCTTACATTTGTACCTTCATCTACCCTATTGCCCTGAGTGACGCAGGGCACACTTTCACAGAGACAACACCAGTCGTCACACATAGCCTTGCCAGTAGCTTTAGCAGCAGCAGCAGCAGCAGCAGCACCAATACTTTGTTCCCAACGTTGTCTTCAGTCTGAGACCTCGGCTCATCAGGAGGCTCTATGTCTCTTGCAAGTTGATGTAGTCCTCATCTGATTTTGCTTGCATTGCGATGTGCTGGCACTGCTTTGCCCTCAACAAACGATCTGCTGCATAACCCAATCTGGCTGTGTTATACCTATAGCTTGATGTCTTGTGACATCTCACGTTGTGCAATTGTCATGCACCTGCCAGCCCCCATTGCACTCTGCATTATGTTCTGCATGCAGACCCTGTCTGTCAAGTTCTTACTGCGCAGGGGTTTGATTGCTGAGCTGGATACTGCTGGCTAGCAACATGGGCACACATCAGATTGATCTCACAATGGCATCTTACCAGACAGAGCCAGCCATGAGTTCATGTACGCTTTGCCTGAAACTTTGTTTGGAATGTGTGTCCTGCTTTGGCAATGAAGATCTACGGCTCTATCATAAACGCTTTTTCTACGTTTCCGTTCTCTGGTGGCCATTCACTAGACCCAATACCCAGCTGGTTGTGATGTCAGTGATGCGGGATGGTTCGCAGCTGGCAGCTATCAGATGCTCCCTATTGCGAATTGCTTAACTGCTACTACAGTCTCAGCAGTACATCAGAAAGCACTGTTCCTTGTTGTGTATTCTCATACACTACTCCAGGCATGAGTAATGGCTTCAAGGATACACACTTTGAGTTCCAACACCTAGCTTCAAGCGGATTCTACAAACAAGTCTGACAGACGCAGACTCCATATGGATGCAATGCCATGCCATAACTGCAATGCATGCATGCAATGCCATGCCAATATTGCAATGCTTGGAAGCGAAATGTCAGCATCCAGCACAGCATGGCCGTGTGGCGTACAGCACAAAACGAGCACGTTGCAGATCCAGGTTATGATCATTGATTTGATCAAACCCACCAGGGCTATGGAGCACAGCTGCTGAAGTATATATAGTGAATGTATTCAAGCTGATCAGCCAAATGCGCTGGTTCTGAAATAAAGGCAAGACTGAGTTGTCCCACCGGTAGACATCCATCTAGCAGGGCTTCCTGTACTAGGCTACTGGCAGTTGCCGTCATCTTGCAATGAATTGCTGCTAGAGCGAGAAGTTACCTGCAGATGCGGGCGCCCTCAGCCCGATCATGACTAAAAAGCGTCCAGCTGGAAGTTTGCAAGGACGCGTGGGTCCAAAATGGTTTCTTGCGCCAGCTTGCCGCTGCGCTGCTTCGCTGTGCACCTCGCTACACGTGTGTGGCAATTTCACACAGGGACCTAACATGGCCGCTCTGATTGCAACGGGAGCCGACGACGGGGCTGCAACAGCATAATCTATTAGGTACTGAGCAGTATTGGCTGTCGGAGCCGTTTGGTCTCGGATAGCACTTCCCAAAGTCGTTTGTGATCAACTAGCGCTAGCATTGGTCAGGACTTGGGTCGGATCCAAGTACAATTGACGGAGGCGCGACAGGTAGGACACAGTATGCTGCATGCTGCACCGCTGCGCGAGCATCATGCTGCGCGTTGTGTACATATCCAAGCGCAAGTCTATAAAACCTGACGAATGTTGTCTGCACTTGGAAACAGTTGCTTCAGCTCGGCGCTTGAAGCCTGGCGTTTTCAAGCATACCGTAGCTGCAACCCAGGGTGGGGTCGTCGGCCGTCTGGTGAGACACACTTGTCGTTCACGCAACAGCAACACACGGTCCCCTTTTGCGATGCAGCTAAATGGGTCTGTTGGCTGCGCGTGTCTAGTGTGCGTATCATTTGTTTCGTGCATCTGAAAGTCTTAACCCACAGGCGCAATAGCAGACTAGGCATAGCGCCCGACAATCGCAGGTGCCACTGTCACATAAGCGTAGCTGAGCACGTCACTCAAACACTATACATGCTTGCAGGGCACAAATATGCTAGGCAGTTGCGGGTTTAGGGATGCCAAGAGAGGATGGCAAAGGACACAGGAGAGTCTAGGCCAAGCTTGCCGGCATAGGCACAGTCGGCTGATGCTGCTTGCCCCTTGTCTATTCATCTTCCTTTTGCTTCTCTGGAGTCCATCAGTGAGTACTCCCCCAAAAGCCAAGCTTGTTGCAGCAAAAAAGCTATATTTGCAAGCTTGCAAAGTTGTCGCTTCAGCCAGGTTTCATGAGATGCATCATACCAAATTGATATGTAATGCTGTTGCCAGATTGCTCTGCCCATACTGCATATCTGCACAAGAACCCAATCAAAAAGTCAGCATCACACGATGCAGCCCAACCCGTTCCTTACTGGCTGCATCTCACCAGCTGTAGTGCAGGAGCCTTCAAGGCCTGCTGTGCTTGCCCCTAGTATGAAAGTGTTGTGATTCCCATTGTGCGCTGGTGGCCGTCTTCCAGCAACCAATGCTGGTGACATGTCTAGACATATGTTAGCTTGCATACAGAAGCAGACAGGGTCAGCAGGGCCTTTGACAAGTGCCCACTGAGCGCATCAGCTGAGTAGCAAACCATGGCTGGCTGCTTTCAGCTCAATCAAGTTGCATCAGGCGGCCTGCAAAGTCATTGGCAACATATGTCAACTCTCTGCCTGATGTGTGCACATTGCATAGATCTGTATACTTGTATGCTGCGCAGGTGCATCCTGGCTTGAGTGTGAGAATTGAAGCTCACACTCAGAAGTCCAATGAGTCGCACAGAGCCATGGAAATGTCGTTCATTGCAGCTCAGGACTCTACCAGAGCAGCAGATGTGGCAGCTGATGACTTCACTTTGGACATAGTTGATGGCCTGATTGACTCATTAGCTGCGCCTGCACCTTCATTCGCCCAAGATCATCAGTCAGGCTACTCAGGATCCCATGTTACAGCTGACTCAGACGCAGACATGAGTCATGAGCATCACAAAGTAGAGGCACAGGAGGAGCTCCAGTCTGTTGGGGTGCTGCAACAGCATCTGCAGAATGCCTCTGCAGCAGCACAAAAAGCCACATCAGCTGCTGTCCAAACCCTAGAGCTAATTCAGCCGTCCCTAAACCTGAAGCCAAATTCCAGCTCCACCCTCTTCAGCAACTCTCCCCCCTCACCTTCCGTGCCAGCTTCCACTGACTCCACTGGATCAGCATCCCAGGTCCACATGGGCTTCAACAATACAGTCATCCATGACTCATACTCTTCTGGAAACTTCTCAGCCGTCAATAGCACGGATGTGGTGCCAATTAGTGAGATGCCATCAAGCACTCCAGCAGATTGGGCCCAGATCATTGAAGATGATCCCTCAGATGATCCGTTGCTCCCCACCACGTCAGCATCAGCAGACAAGGTGCACTCAGAATCTCATACTCAGGGTCAGATGACTGTTGACCCAAATGGGTTAGCAGACATTGCAGGATACATCAGAGAATCAGACGCCCATGCTGCGACAGTTGAGATTTTGGACCTGAACTCAGATTCTAAATCAGCTGAGTCCAATTACGGCAGCTGTGAAGAAGATGAGCAGCTCAGCTCAGTATGGCGCAGCTCTGAGCCTGCAAGCATTGAGGAAGCAAGCCCTGAGCAGCTGAGCTCTGAGCCTACGACCTCTGAGGCAGGCACTGAGTCTGAGTCTGACTGGATCTCGGTAGACCCATATTCTGCAGATCTGCAGGGGATGATCCACCCCACCAGCAGAGTTTTCAGAGCTCCTGGCAAGTAAGTACACTCATACCTTTGTACTCTGAGCTGACACATTGTTTCACTGTGTCTAACCTACAAACTGAGTACCTGGCAAAGTTGCACATTAACATCAGAAGTCTATACTTTGCTTCACTGTGCCTTTGCTTTTTTGTGCGTCTGTATCTGTGTGAGCACAGCTGCACCTTTGTTACAGCTTGCACTGTTGACTGAAGTGTTGTATTGTCCAGTTCCATTTACTTGATGTCCAGCCCTGAATGTTTTGCCACCATGCAGAGCTACAGCAGAACAGATTATCTGCCTTACATCAATCCATGATGCATTTCTGCAGGTTTTCTGTGACAAGAGATGACCTGGTTGTTGCAATGCCGACTGATAAACGGCACTTCCCAATTGTGGAAGCGAGCAAAGCGTGGAGGAAGGACATGCGCACATTTGTGGCCTTGGCAAATGAGACAGTTGCTTCTGAATATGCTCATTTTGGCGACTCCCCAGAGGTTTGGGGTTACTACCCAGATGATGAACCCCTGAAGGGGTTACACCCGGGGGACAGCAGGGCCGCCCTCACACCCTTTCTGGCTCATGAGGTATGTAACATTCCCTTACACAGATCTTACACAGTTTTTGCTCAGGCAATACAACTGTTGCATACACGGCCTTTTGTGTAACTTCTGGGCAAATGCAGAGTTGCCATTGCCTCAATCTGTTTGTTGTGGAACAATGCCCCCCTGCGCAATCATTCTATTTGTCTTATTCTCAAAAGTAGGTGGCAACTTGAATTCACTGTACAGTCATTGGTGAGTGATGTCCTACAACCAGACAGCAGAAATGATTTTGGTCTACAACCACAGCTTGCACCTCATCCTATTGCTGACAAGATTTGCTCACTTTGTGCTTTGTCTTGTTTGTTTCCATATCCTGTCACACTATATTTTGTACCCAACCAGCGTTGTATTGAGTACTACATTATAATTGCATGAAATCCCATAGCAGTACATCTGTTTGACCAATGTCGACGCAGGGATTATTTGACTGAGTGCAGGCTTTTGAGGGGGACTATAAATGGATCCTGTATGGGGATGACGACACCTTCTTCTTCGTGGATGGTGTGCTGGAGCTTCTGCAAGACTTTGACCCTTCATTACCCTACTTCATCACAGGTATGACATACCTGTCATCCCCTCCAGAGCTGCTGCTGCGCTCATGTCACAGATCAGCCTGCACAGAATGACATAACAGGACAGCTACGTTGTCATGACACACCACGGCTTGCATTGCTTTGCAGTCCACATTGTCAGGGCTGAGGGCCACATGCAGTGACATGCTCTAGGGTGCATAGCACAAACCCCAGATTTGACTGCTTATCACAGCAACAATGGCAGCATTGGCATTGCCTACTGGCATGACATCTGCAGCTATCCATGCTAGATATTCTCTACTGCTGCAGCATATGAGTTGCAAAGCAGGACTGACAAAAGCTGACTGTACAGATCATTACTGGTGGGGAGATGAGCTGAATGAGAGCATGAATTACCATCCACATGAGAGGGCGCCAAGGTGCCTACCATGTCACTGGACTCAGGAAGACGAGGAACGGTCGCTGAGGGCAGATGGCTACCGGCCCTTCCAGCCCTACATAGGCTGCCCCTGCACAGCTGAGCGGATCTGCAAAACGGATGATCGGGGCTACTTCGATGATGCATGCGAAATGCCTGTCTGGAAACCAGACACCGAAGGCCGAGACTTCAGGGTTTACACGTAGAGTTTCTGTATCAACTGTCCTGTTATGACCATTTTGCCTTGATATGGGATCACAAAGCGGCGGCAGCATTCATAGCATGCTACTTCAGGCTTTCATGGTCATCCAGGCTGCTTCTGCCTGAATGCAGAATGCATTGTCATGTTCATCTACCCCATGGTATCTGCATTCACTGGTACACAAGCTGCTTTGCTCTTCTTGTGTCACCAGGGTAGATGACCAGCAATCATGTCATTGACCCCAGACTCAAAATCCATACCCTGCAGCATCAAACATACATGGATGAATGCCCAAACTGCATGCAATGACTGTCTTGTGAACTGCAGGATGCATGGGGGTGCAGGGGCTTTGATGAGTATAGGTCTGATGGAGCGGCTTCCTCTCAGCTTCATGGACAGATGCATGAAGGATCTCACAAGATCATCCGGCGGCGATGCACTGATCAGCGTGTGCCTGTGGCGAGCCGGATACGCATTCACAGACCCTGGTTACAGCTTCTATCACTGGGAAGCTAAATCATTTGATCCAGGCCCAGAAAACAGCACTGCATTGCTAGCATACTTAGAAGATGCCATCTCCAACAATTCAGACCAGTACTCTCTGGTAAGCAATTTCATCCAAAAAATCAATGCCGTTGCATCCCTGCACGGGTGTTGTCGTGTTGTGCACTGCCAATTGAGCATCTGTAGTAAACTTGCCGATTTTGCTAGATGTTACATATCCATACTCCCCCTTTGCAATGTTGATGCATCTAAGCAAATCCCAAGAGCTTCTCTTCATGTCATGCTTTGTGCATGTCAACAGGTGCTTCATGACGGCCAAATGTCATGCAGATGGGCATTTGAATGGATAGATCTTTTGTCTGGGTGCTTGCATGGTTGCATATAGATATCAAGCCACATTTGAGGCCCTGTCATTGCCTACAGCGTCTTGTTCAGTGTCTTGTCATGTTGCATGACCTACCTGACATGTTAAGGTGCTGTGTTGCTGTCTGCAGGAGTTGCTGACTCACATGGCAACATCTCACCTCAGGTCAGCTACGCAAGGGATTGACGGCGTCGTTCAAACTATGAAACATCTTGCTGACATGTATGATAATTGGCGCCAAAGGGTGCATTCAGTCATCTCCATGACTCAGATGCACGCTGGGCAGCATCAAAAAGTGATTCCCGCCCTTCAGGCCACCACCGGCATTGCTAATTGGCGTCGGTGATGCTGCAATGACTACCATGGACAGCAGGTATGTCTGCAGTTTGAGGCCTGCCATTGAAATGCATTGCATTGAGCATTGTCTGCTGGACCATGCACATCAAGGAGCAATCCAGTCACTTGCTGCCCCACATCTGGAGGTCATGGTGCACTGTTTGGCAGATAGTGGTGGGTATTGGATGACTGACAGGCTCAGGAAAGCCCACTATAGACAACTGGTGCGCCATTGCAGACAAGGCGTTGTCAGTTGGCATTAACAATTGGCTCACCGCTTTCAAATTTGAAAAGACTTCCCTAATATTAGTGCTGTTGCTGCTGCTGCTGCACCTGAAATACAATCTGGACAACTTTCGTATGAAATGGGTGGAATTCCGCTTCATTTAGCAAAAACAGGTTTGCAAAACATGCTTGACTGATGCTCTCTTCACTGCCCACAGGTTTCCAGTTGCCACTACGGTCCTAAGTCATCCAGTATACATCAACGAACGGAGCCTTCTCTGACTTAACAATACGTCTCGAGAGTGCGTATGTGTACCAAAAGCATAGCTAACAAAGTTGAAGCGTCGTTTGGCCAAAGGTCTTTGTATCGATCTGCTAAATGAACAGTCAAAGAATGACAAGATGCCGTTGTTGGTTGTCCCATCAAAAAATGAGAACCTTCCAGGTGTGTCGCTAAAGGCTGAAGCGCCGCAGCGTGTATCTAGACTGTTATTTCATTGTTTGAATAAATGTGAGAATGTTACATACATGCCACTGGCTTGAACGCTCAATGTTTGATTAGCAATTGTGTATTTGTTTGCATGTCAATGCATAGCCTTAGGAGCATAGGCAATGGTGAAGGTTGCAGGTTAGATTGTACGAATGATACCAAGTGCTGCTATATTAGGTGGCCAGTTTAGATGTGTTTGTGTATGAAAGCTGATGTAGCAACGTTGGCACTGACTTCTTGCATTTGAGTGCTTTCCCTGTCTCAGGTAGAACGCCCAGCATCACTGATGTACTGTGCATGCAATTCAACTCGTCCAAAAGGTCTTCGTGCTGAGCACTAGCCTATCTACCAGTACAGTTTCTGTTACATGATACCACATTTGCAGACCATATCATACCACTTCTGTGTCGGGGCGAGCATTTGCCGCCTTGTTTGCATTGCTCTTGCACAGGATGCAGTGATTTTGGGGAAAGCAGGATGGCGGCGGCAGCTTTGCTTCCTTGCCCATCATTGCAGTCGTCAGCATAAAAGTCCATAGCATGTATTAGTCATGGCATCACTCATTCCTGCATGCCAAGCCTGCTTCGATTCGAAGCCTTCGAACGCCTACCTGGCATCGTTGCTCACAGCATTCACAGCGATCAGGCCAGCATGCAACATCAGCGCCACATCATGCGTCGAGCACTGATGTGCCTAGGTAACATCAGCAAGAGAAGCTAATCGGTTTTGGTACATGTTTCGCTCACACCAGAGCTCATACCTCACGCAGCGTTGAGCAACCGAATGCTGAAGGCGCTTTGTTTGCCCGTCAAAACTTCATTCAGAGGTTACTCAGAGGTTGATGCTCAAACCTTATCAGTCTCCGAGCGTCGACAACGAGTTTCCAAGCGAGTGGCTTATGTCACACGCGCTGTATATTTTGGTATACAGCTTGTGTGCCTCGTGATATTACTGCGTTCGGACTCTGGGCTGGGAACAAGCTGGAGGAGACAGCAAGCAAGCTATGCCTGGAGTTTCCTTGCTCTTCTGGCTCTGAATTTTGTGCTCTATTGCGCACTCTGTGCATCCAACCCCGGCTTCTTACCAATCAGAGATGCGGACCCAGAGCAGGCTCCTTTACATTCTGACGCAGCTGAGCAGGCAGGCAATGACACGCAAGCTTTGCTGGGTGCACCAAACCAGAGGGATAGCTATGGTCCACTGCCATACCCCACTAACTACGCCAACTACATCAATCTGACTGCTCTCGGGAGAGATACAGCTGAGTCCAGAGCCAGCTCTCTTCCTTGGTGGGATCTGCCAAACCCAGGTATGCCAACAAGTCCAGTTCTGCTCTGGCAAGATCATACAACTGAGGCTGCTGTGCACTGCTTGTTTTGTGTTATCTAGCAAGAGGACTAAGAAAGCTGTTGTCACAAGACACCCTGCAGTAGCTTAGGCATCAGCATCTCAAGGCGCTGCTTCAGCTCAGTCTGCTGATCTGATGAGTGCATATGTGCACTCTAGCCAGGGCATCTGCATCATGTCTAATTGCAAGTCTCAACTGCAGGCCACATGAGCATTCCACACTGTAAGGTCTTGTCTGCCGCAGCTTTGAACCAAAAGAAGAGAAACGTTCAAACTTTTTTTGGCTTACAGTAGACAATGGATGCAGGTCGCTGGTGTGAATACTGCCATGCATGGCAAGAGCTGAGGGCAAAACACTGCCATGTCTGTGCGCACTGTGTCAGACGCTTTGACCACCATTGTGCCTGGATTAACAACTGCGTGGGAGAGCAGAACCATGCCAGGTGACATATGACATGCTTTGCAGCCGCCAGTCTCATCAGGCACCTACCCTGTCGACGTTTTCTCCCTGCGTTGTCTACCCCAGAAGAGTCTAATTGCTGGTTTGGTAGATGTCCTCTGCCATCATGCACTCACAAGCAGGCCTGACTGGATCACATTTTACTGTTGGTTTCAGTGCTTGAATGCAGATTGGCTCCTGTGCAACATCCCAAGTCATGTGCATCTTTATGATGGTCCACATGGTCCTTTGCTTTGCAGGTTTTGGTATTTTCTGACAATCCAAGGTGTTTTGGCCACATGGGCTTTGCTGGATGCAATCTCAGCATGGAATTTGCATCCACAACTGACACACGGTCTCCTACCTGGATTTCAAGTTTTGTTTGCGTCTGTCGCATTGTTTCTGATATTCTTGTTTGACTGGGGTCTCTGGATTTTTCACACATTTCTCTTGGCTACTGGCCGGACAACGAATGAGCATGTATACCGGCGAAATGGCCCAGTTGCATATCTACAACATGTTCCCAGGAAGGTGTCAGCATTTGACCAAGGCATTGTCAAGAATGTCTACAATGTATGCTGTGCTAGGGACCCGGTGACGTACAGATTGCCTCCCAGGGCACAGTTGATAGAGTCTGCACAAATAGAGACTGTGTGGGACAACAGATACTATAGTTGCTGCCAAAACCTGTTTGCGTACACTTACTCAAGCATGTATCAAAAGGTGACTTTCCATGCTTTTGATGAGTAAGATGCAATAGACATGCTCGTATACCTGATAGCGCCTTGTTCCGATGATTTCTGCTCAGACTCAGCCCCGGCAGGCAATGTTTCAGAGTCCACTGCAAGCCACTAGAAGGTCTAGGAACAGTTGATCAAAACTCACATGCTAGGCCATATGATCTCTATATACATCTCTCTATACGTGTCAAAATTGTGCTGCCATAAGAAAAGATGAACAAAACACAGAAACTGATTGCACGTGCCATGTTTGACCCAAACCTATGTGCCGTGTGGTCAGCAGTGTATAAGCTGCAGAAGAGATGCGGAAGACATCATGCCAGAAAGTTGGCACTACAAAAAAGAGTAGGCCAAAGGCAGCCCAGGCATATCTAACAGTCAGATCCCTCTTCAGCACACAAGCCACGAGGAATGCATGCTAGTCATGTAGCCACAAACTGAATACAATTATGGAAAGGCTGTAAGCGGGAGTACATAATAATAATCATCATACACAGCATAATAATGCTACACATTACTCCATTCACTCGTCTCTTAACCATGTGTCTGCCTCAAGTGTGAAGCGCAAACATTATTATAATATGTCAAATACATGTTTGCCCACCCACAGACCAAACACGATAAGAACTTGCACAGACCAAACTGATCTGCCTACGCAGCACATCAGGTGCTATCTTGTGAGCCTGAATAGGACCTGCCTTTACCTAGGCTGCTTTGCACACCTTCGTGAGTCACACTCTCTTGTACGTTCCCCATAGTCCTTACTACGGCGAGTGACTGCCACGGGTTCATCAGAGTTGAAATCCATGTCGAGGCTTTCTCTGATGTCACACTTCCGGTGTCCCAAGAAATCCTTGCTTTGCTGTGGTGACTCAATATAATCCCAGCTGAAGTTGGCTTCATTGACCGTTCCTTGTTCATACCCTGACCTTTCCTTCAGACCCTGATTTGGTAGCTGATCTGACGGATGCTGTGTGTGAGCAGCTTGCACGCCACCTGCTATGCTTGGCACATCATTGACAAGCCTGCCCTCTTTTGGCATCAGCATTTCAGCATCCTGCAAGATCCCCCAAAGCATGTCTACGCTTCTGGAAAGCAGTGCTGATTTGAGTGAAACGCTACCAGCGTACACACTGAAATGTTACAGAAATCTCAGCGATACAGTATAGATCTGCATTGCAAGGTGGAGCGTCAGGCAACTCACCTGGTGCCCTCCCCTCATTGGGAACAACGCCTGGACAGCATCTTTGTACTTAGAGGCTATTGGTGCCTGCAGGTCAAGGTGAATAACCACTTAGTGTCAGGAAATGCCTTACTGCCAGCCTGTGTACAACAACCTACACAAATGCATTGCAGCAACAGCATGGTGCGGAGCGCTTGCCTGCGGCGCCAAGGCAGATTGTCCAAGGTGGGGAGCCTTGCCACTGTGAGAGAATGCAGCTGGGTTTGGCAGAACAGCAGGAGCAAATAACAAAGATTGCTGAGCAGATTTGCGTTGAAGATGTCGTGCGGAAGCTGCAGAGCTTATTAGGGCCGTATCTGGCATAGCAGAATGCAGCCCGGTTGTGCTGCAAGCTGCTGCTGACCCTGCTGAAGCATAAGAGCTGTCAACTCCAGCTGACCCTGCCTTCTGCTTGGATGCAAGGCTGAGACTTGTTGCTGAAGCAACTGAATCCACAGAGTTGATTGGAGATGGCTCGATGTTGATATCGTCGGGCACAGCATGCTGCTCGCACGACAAAACGGCGTCTGGCTGCCGTGTAAGGCCAGATTGCATGAGGCTCGAAAGTTTGGTGTCCGCTGTAGCAACTGAACTCGGACGTGCAGAGTCAAAAGGAACCTGCGTCTGGCCTTTGTCTTTACTGCACACAAGGAAACATGTTAGAACCCCTGCATGCGATGCTGTCCGCGAAAGCTAGGGAAATGTTTAAGCAACAGCACTGAAAACGTGTGCTGAAGACGAGGAACAAGAGACCTGCAGCATAAACTCCTTCGAGGTCGTTTTTTGGATCTTTGCAAGGTCAGTTACCAGGCGACCTCGTCTTCGAGCACGTATTGCCTGCTGCAAGCGCCAAAGCACTGCATACTCACTCATCAACAAGTGCACAGGCAGGTCCTGACCATGGCTGGGCCTACCTTGACGTGCTGACTGACCAGCTCTGGATGCAATGTTCAGGTGCACGACCTGCAACCGGAAAACCGCCAACGTCTCATGGGAGATATTCCCCAATCCCTAATTTCATTGGGGTGCTCGCAAAGTTCGTAGGTGACAGGAAGGTAAATCATGATGACTCATCTTCACAGGTGGCATGACGTCACGCCAAAAGGGCAGTGACATTCGGCCCCAACTCCCTAGATGTGCGTGCGATTGAGACAGATTTTACCACTTCGGTGTCATCATGAGCTTGCCTGGCCGACATTGAGCTGAACACCATATCTACTGTTCAGTGAAAACCGTCTTTTCAGTGAACACGGTAAATTAGTACCACAAGAAATTTGCACCAACTCTCACATGACTATCACATTATGCCATGGCACATGCACCTTTGCTGGATCCTGAGCTGTTGACCAATTGCAATAACTTCACGTCACAAGGAACAACAATGCAAACACATTGTGCATGAACATGCTTCAACACACAAACATACAGTGACAATAACAGTTATTGCCGGTCATCTCATCACAAAAGTAGGCCTCTAAATGGGCCACAGGAGAAATAAGCTTGCAATGCTAATTAGGACTCGCAGTTGAGTGTTGTAATTGCAACCACATAGCTGAGTAGCCCTGGCCCAAATTTGAGATACTGGCTGCTGAGTTGTATACAAAGGCTTGCATCTAGCAGGCGTGCAATCTAAGTGAGCTTGCAAAGCTCTGGCACAATTTGATTGTCTCTTCAGTGAGTCTCTGACAGAGCAAGCCTGAAGTGGTTTCAGGCACAGAACCAAACAGAGTGTGCGAGGTCTCTGGTGCAGGACAACGCATACAGTGAGCCGTTCAGCATACAGTGAGTGTACAGTGTTCATCAGTGCCATCAGCTGCCAACCATTCCAGCTGGACATTTACTCTGGCTTTGGCACCTGCAATGACCAAGTCTGACATTGCAGATCCAAATGGTGGCAACTCATATATCAAGCAAGCATTGCAACATCTGTGTTGCAAAGCTCGAGATGTGTCAGTGCGGCATGTTACTTTCTGCAATGTAGAGACATCAGCAATGCCACAACAAGGGCAATGTGTTGTTGCAATGGCATCAGAATGAGCACATGTATGCAACGAACTTGTGTCCACTTGCATTGCTCATACGCATCAAGCACCCTGACTGTCATGCTGAGCTATCTGTCTCACCTGTGCATGCTGCAGCCGGTGCTGCAGCTCCCTGACTTGTTGCTGAAGCCGAATGGTCTGTGTAAAAGATGCCCCTGCACTACTTGGTCTGCTGCCTGCAGTGCAAGGTAGCTGACTCTCAGAGTGAACTGCATATCAGCTCCTGCACCCTCGAACAACTGGCAAAAACAAGCTTGGGGTTTCTGTATTGCGTCTGTACTCTGCAGCAAAAGATCACTGCACTGTTGGCAACAGAATCGCGAGCTAGCATGATGCTCAGGACTGCTGGGCATTGTCTGGACGCATGGCAAGGTGTTGCAGGCAACACACTGCAAGACAGCAATCAGCGTCGCCCAAGAATTGGAGCATGCATTCCACATGCTGATGCTGCCTGAACGAAGCAAGCATGTGCTGCTGTGCTGTGGCTAGCCATGCGCCGTCTGTTTGTCCTGCACTGCTGTTGCGCCTTTGTGTTGCTGTGTAGGCCATTGACATGTGTGTGCAGTCACCTTGCAGCCTTCCTGACACACACAGCTTGACCACATTGACATATATGACTATTGGTATGCTGACTGCCAAAACAGGGCCTCATGGGAGCAGGGAGCTACTAAGGACTGAACATACCTGACCTAGGGTGCATGAGTGAATGAATGAATAAATGATTGGATGAATGAACAAATGACCGGATGAACGGACGAATGGAGGAATGGAGGAATGGAGAAATGAACGAATGAATGAAGGAAGGAAGGAAGGAACAAATGAGGGAGTGAGTGACCGAGTGAATGCATGCATGCATGAGGGAAGGCATGAAGGAATGAATGAATGCATGCATGGATAAAAGGACAAGGAGATTGCAATCAAGGAGTGCTGCCTAATACGCCTCAGGTGGTGTGGCGCCACTTCAATCAGGAGCACCAGAGCCTCATCTGGCGAGTCACAAGTTCTGCCATTTCCAACAAATCTGCTCACTCCGCAGGCCTTACCATGCACGTCTAGCTTGAGGGCCTTGGCCGCTACCAACACCCCCATGGCTTTCATGGCTGCAGCGTCTCTGGCTACAATGGTGTGCAGCCTTTCCACTTCTCCCATTCTGTCAGTCAGCTGCTGCCACCCCCTGCCTTCATAACTGCTGCTGCTAGGCATGGCGCTATTCGGCCTGCCAATCAACCCTGAACAGCCAGAGGAGACTGAGTGTAACAAAGGCTGCCTGTAACAAGGATGACAGTAAGAAAGTTTGCCTGCAAGAAAGGCTGCCTGTAATAAAGGCTGCCTATAAGAAAGGCTGCCCGTAAGAAAGGATGCCTCTGTCAGAAATGCTGCCTGTCAGAACGACTGCACGCAAGACAGGATGACAGTGCCAGAGTAATGCGACTCTGAAGCCTTCGCTCAGTTCTGTGAGTCAGCTGCTGCTGCTCTGCTAGGCATGGCAGTACACAGGCTGCCATTCATGCCTGCAACACCAGGGAAAGGTCACACTATGCAAACTCCATGCGCTCCTTGCAAGCATTGCTTCACAATCTGTTTCGTCTTCCTCATGCATGCTCTGGACATGTGAAATGCGATTTAGCTGTGCAAAGTAGATGATGTTTGTGGCGTAGGGTATGCTACTGGGGAGGCACTACATAGGCAGCTGTGAATTGACACAGACCAAGGCACTGGGGATCAGGTGGTCCCCCACAGAAACTCATGAATCCATGTTTCTGGATGTCGATAATCCTGACAGAAATGCAGAAATCAGGTGTGGGCTCTGCAACTGTGCCACCATACTTATCACAGTGACTTTGGGGACTACAGCAGATCCCAAGGGATGGCAAATCACGACTCGGGGTCAAAAATCATTCATCATCAATATGGGTACTAGTAGCACCCCAATGGTCATAGGCTCAACCCTGAGAAGTTATAAAAGATATGTACTTGGGTGATGACATAAAGCATGCTCATATAAGAACATCATGCTCACAAAAGACTAACACACACAACAGATACAAGTGCAATTATGCATTTGTCTGTTGGTGATGAGTGTGTGTCTGTATACCTGAACCCCTGCCCGCCCATGGGTGCTGCCTCCCACGCTGGCTCAGACAGACCTCTTGATTCTGGCTCTGTAGAGCCAGCAGCTGTGCTTGCTGTGCTGCATTTGCAGCTCTGTGAACTTCCCCTTGCTGCACTAAGTCGCCCTGAGCAGCAACACCATCCTATTTCACACTGCAAAGCGAGCCGCTGACATGCGTATTTGTATCCTGTTAACGCCAGTAAGATAAACAACTACACATATTTTGTTATTGTTGACTGTCAGTGATAAAGTAGGCCTTCAGAGGAGTACAAAGGCCCCTTCGCAGTGAGGACATGTGCAGATGCATTTTGCAAATTGGACAGTGGATCAGTAAAGCTTTATCATAGGCTGTATCATGGGCAGCTAACATGTACTGACACGTACTGTCACCAAGTGAGCATCAACAGTGCCTTGCATGCTCAGCCTTGAGTCTATCTTGTTGAGCTGCGCCATGCATCTTCCTCTTTATAATCAGCTGACTAATGGTCCTTGATTTGTAGCTCAAGTTTGAGACAACAAAGTGACGCAATTACGCTTCTGCATTACCTTCAGCGCATGTACTTGAGCTGCATCATGCATCTTCCTCTTTGTAATCAGCTGACTAATGGTCCTTGATTTGTAGCTCAAGTTTGAGACAACAAAGTGACGCAATTACGCTTCTGCATTACCTTCAGCGCATGTACTTGAGCATCATGTGCTGCTGCTTGCTCCTGCAGCTGCTGATGCAGCTGCTTGATGACATCACCCGCCATCCTGGCTTGCTCATCAGCTTCTACCCTAGATGCCTCAGCTGCAGCCTGGGCTGTCTTGGCACCTTCCTTGTCAGCTTCTGCCTGCTGCTGCTGCAGCTGCAGTGACTGCAGCAGCTGCTTGTGCAGCTTCTGTGACTCCGTCAGCTGCTGCTGCAAATCCTGCAGCTGACGCTCGGCCAGCATCACCCTCTTGTCCGCTGTTTGCTGTTCCTGCAAGAAGACAATAGGTACTTTCGAGATTGTGCAAGTCATGCAGCAGCAGGTACAAAGACTGACTCGGGGATGATATGACATCACCAGAGAGACTCAGCTGGCAATAATAATAATAATAATAATTAAAACGCTTTCCAGCTCATGATGAGCTAGGTACGTGCAGGACAAGTCTTGTCTCTCCAGAGACTCTCAGCTGGCAAGAGATGTATGAACACTGTTGTCTGTGTATCCAAGTGTGAGGGCTGCAAATGCAGGAATGCAGCACACTTTGTGCCGTGCTTGCCACCATATGATGCACAAGAAAGCAAAGACAATTGCATCCAACATGCTCAGGCAATGTATCATGCAGCATACTATCTAGTAAACATGAGCAATACGCTGCAAGCAATCATTGTCATCGAAGAACAACCGGCAATGACAGTATTGTTTTGCAAAATGTTAAATGTGCAAGCAGTATACTGTCCGCTGCATGGCATGTTGAATTGCCTATGAGGCTGGTGTATATCATTAGGCAGGGACTTAGTCCAATGCTTAAATAATGAGATTACAGTATGCCAAATATTAAGCACCTGATCATGCTGTGACACCAGAAGATTGATGCGCTCTTCTGCTTCTCCCAGCTGGACTCGCAGTGACGCCTCAGACAGTACCAGCGCATCAACCCTAGCAGAACTCTCTGCAGCTCTGGCAGTTACTTCTGCAACTGTGGCCACTTCAGCAGAGACCCTAGCAGCTGCTTTTGCAGCTGCTGCTTCTGCCTGGTCAAGCTTTGTCTTTAGTGACGTAATGCTGACTGCACTTTCTTGATTTTGCCTTGTCACGACAGTCAGCTGCTGTCTCAGTTGATCACATTCAGCATGCATCTCTGCAGCATTGCTGTACGATTGCTGGCTAACAGCATCAGTCAACTTCTGCTGCAGCTGCCGCTGCCCCTGTTCATGCAGCTTCTGCTGTGTATTGAGCTGACACTTGAGGGACAAAATTTCAGCTTCTGTTTGCAGCTTAGGCTGTACATGCTTCACATCACGCTGTGCTTGCTGCAGCTGTGACTGTAGCTTCTGCAGCTGCACATCATGATGCTGCTGCTGTTCTTGATGCCGCACCTGACAAGACATTCCCTGTTGCTTGACGCCATTCAGAGCCTGCTGCAGATGCTCTTGCTGCTCATTGCTGACATGCAACTGCTCAGACAGCTGCTGACATGACACGTTGCTGCTTGTCAGCTGCCCTTGCAGCTCTTGGCACTGCTGTGCCAGCTTCTGCTGTGACTCATCCCTACTCTGCACCTGTGCAACCAATTCCATTATGTGTATCTCACAGCGCTGCAGCTTCTGCATCAGCTGCCGCTGCTGCTCATCATGTCCTGCCACCTGCTGCAGCAACGTCTCATGTCCAAGCTTCTGACTCATGGACTGCTGCTGCTGCAGAAGCTGAGCTTCCCACAGATGCTGTCTTCCCTGCTCGGCTTTCTGTCTGCTTGCCGTCTCAGAGGTGACCTGCTGGCGTAGCTGCTGGACCTGGCTGTTTGCTGCTGATAGCTGCAGCTTGAGACCAGCTACTTGCCCCTTCAGGCTTGAATGCTCATCCGCACTGTCTTGCCCCTGCAGTAGCAGGCTCTGCTTGTGTAACAACAGATTTGATGTGCCTGCAGGAGGACTCAGACGTTCTGTCTACATATGTATAGACAGAACGTTTCCGACAAAAGCAGTCAGACAATCTTGCATTGTGTTCTCTGCTGTCATACAAACTGTTGCATCGTCAAAAACGAACCTATACGTCAAGATTTTGTAGTGAGAGCGTGTGTACCTGACTTGTGAATGCCAGGACAGCAGAAGAAGAACGGCTCAGCACAGCCCTGCTTTTTGGCAGAGCAGCAGACTGCGGCCGGACAGGCCTTGCATGAGGGGCAGATGATGCCAATGCCTCCTTGAGCACAGCATTGTCTGCTTGGAGCTGGTGACAACTGTAGTCACAGAGGCATTGTGAGACATTATGAAGGCAGTTTCAGCGGTGAGGATAGTCCTCCTCAAAGAAGTTCTTGCAACTTGCATGTATGCTCCTCAGATGCTGATTACATACAGACTTGCGGGACATGTCCTGTCAGCTGACAGCAAGAGAGGTGTTGCAGGAATGCTTGCAGGTTGACGGTGGCCTCACATTTGCTTTTCGAGGAAGAACTGTCACCTTTTCTGGCTCTCAAGCAGCTGCTCTTGAGCTGTTGGGGCAGAGCTCGTTGGACATGCTTTTGCAAAAGAGCTGAAAGAAGCTCCAGGCTGAAATGCAATAGTGCCCTGAGTCGTCTTGGCAGGGATACGCAAGCCTGATTGCGCTGTGCTGGGTCTTCGGAATGCGTTGCGATAGCTATTATTGGTGGGGCTGAAGCGGGTCACCTGGTCAGGGATATCTGGCATCTGAGCCGAACTTCGGCACGCCTCTTCAGTCGGTGGCAGCGCGCCAGCAGTTGCGAAGCCGTCCTACACTGGTGTGTGGCAACAGATGACTACGTTAAAACGCACATTGTGCTTGTGTCATGACCAGACTGCTGCATGGCTCAACCAGTTCAATGTAATATACAGTGGGGCCCATAAATCCTGATCAGGACATTTGCATTGCTGGAGATGGCATGGTACATTGCCATTCATGACCATGACAACCCAGTGACTCAGCATGGTCTTGCATCTTACGTGACCAAGTTTGAAAGCCAAAGCTTTAGACTTTGTTCAAAAGTTGGGGTAGCCTTTGCTCAGCAAGAAAGCTGCTGGCGCAGTCAGCAGTCTGCGTCAAAGTCAAGGGGCAAGGGGAGGGCCAGACTCTGGCATTTTTCCTGGAGCTGGTAAGTACACTGCTGTGTTGTGCATATGCAAGTTACTTCACTGAAAACAATGGCTTGCTGACTGAACAGGC
>JAABUP010004815.1_pt1 | contig 21560 bp, 20 predicted proteins | sample 5559201 | NCBI WGS metagenome assembly JAABUP01 (sample SAMN10711887, study PRJNA513373) | rock metagenome | isolation source: Antarctica rocks | place: Antarctica | reverse complement strand
AATCAATACTATGCGCCGCAACAAGATTCAAAGCGCACATGAGCAGGGTGGAGAAGATCCCTGTTCCATATGGTACCTTCCGTTTGTTGATCGCCGATGGATGTCAGACATGCTACCTTGGAAGTGCTACCCGAGGGTGTAGAGGCGAATGTATAGTAATTACCGTGAGCTGGCTTTGATCGCAGAACCACGCTTCATGAAAGAGGGTATACACGCAAATGCAGGATAGCCGCCAGGTACGGAGAGCGTGGGAAGCATGTCCCACTGCACCCTGTCACTCTCGAAGTGATTTATTGTGCGCTGCGCCAGACCAAACTGATCTCCGACCCATACGCCCGAAAATTGATGAACTTTCCGTATCTTCATCGGCTTTGAAAAGTCGTGGTGCTCGTAACGATCCCTGTAAAGAGCTCTCATTTTCTCGCAGGGCTCCCCCTCCCAACCTCCTCCTCCTCCGCCTCCACCCTTACGAGTACCTCCTCCAGGAACCCCTCCAAGAACGCGTTCACCTCCCCGCCCATACCCACAGGTGCGTCGTTATCCCATCTCTCGATCTCGCTAAAGACACCGGCAGCCTTGATGACCAGTTTCTTGAGCTTCTCGTGCGCATGTAGACGTCGCTGCTGAAGCTCTTGAGCGGCAGGACCGGATGGCTTGCTGCCACGTGTGAGAGCGCCAAGAGTGTAGGTGCGACGCTGAAGAGCTGCCTCGAGAGCTGGAATGACTACGCCATTGAGAGCTGTAAGCTCGGCGGTAAGATCAACCGTAGGAAAAGTGGCAGAGTTGCTGGAATCTGTCGATTTGCGTGGTGCTATTTCGCGATGTGGGTTTGAAGGCAACGGCGGTAGCGGTTGCTGGGATAAGGGGAAATTCCTTGGCGAAAAGGAGGGTAGAGGTTGTTGTTGTACGCATGGCAAGGGCTGCTGTGTTTGTGGTTTGATTGCTGTCGCTGTCTGGCTGGGTAGCTTTTGTTGTGGCTGCGCATTGAAACGCCCTTGGAATGGAGGTATCTCCTGGAGCTTGATTGGCGCCACGGGCTGCTTGACCGGTTGGGCTTGAGCGTGCTGTAGCGGAATGACTTGCAAGATCTTGTTGTCTTGCCCGTGATGTGAGAGCAAAGTCGTATCTGAACTTTCCGATCCACCAAGACCCAGAAATCCCATGTCCCTGGCCAGTGATTCCTGTAAGATTTTATCGTAATCTGCTGATGCGGGGGACACCTTATGTGGTGCTGGAAGCGGTTTGCCAAATTGCAGAGGCGTCTCTGGCTTCGGCAACACTGATGATTGTGGTTTCATGGGTGAAGGCGGAAGGGGTATCTTTGCTGCCGCGCCAGGAGACATAGGCGTGGACGCGGCAAACTGTCTTCTTTGTGGCGACATCGCCTGCGGACTGACGTGAACCGGCGAAGAAGCAGCCTTCACAGTCTCATCTAGAGAGGACCCAGAGTCTTTCCCGCTATCAAACCCCGGCGACAGCTTTCCTGTGTACTGCGCTTGGCTCTGGTTCGAATCTTCACTGCTCCGCACTCTCGCATTCGCAGCTGCGGCGTTCATTGTTCTCAATCCACCAGTCCTGCCGCCTGTTGGTCTTACTGTTCCAAAGTCCCAAAGATCATCGTCAGATGTCTGGGTTTCCGGCTCATCTCTGTCGTAATCTTCCTCATCCTCGGATTCCCGGCTTCCGTGAACCGTCTGCCATCGCTCATATCTTTCTATCAATTCGGTAAGATACGTTGTCTTCTTCGCTCGTCGAATAAAGGGATGTTTAAGTAAATCCTTTGCAGAGGGCCGTTCCTTTGGATCGCGCTTCAAGCAAAGCTCTACGAATTCCTTGAAGGCTCTGCTGAAATTCCCTTCCAATGTGGGGGGAGGGTTCTTTGGGATCAAGAAAAGCACCTTCATAGGATGGATGTCCGAGTACGGTGGTTCTCCTTTTGCAAGTTCAAGAGCGGTGATACCGAGAGACCAGATGTCTGCTTTGTGGTCATAGCCGGATTGCTTTATCACTTCCGGTGCCATCCAGAACGGTGTTCCTACAAACGTGTTCTTCTTTGTCATGGTTGCTGACAGCTGACCAGACACGCCGAAGTCTGCGAGCTTGACCTGGCCATTGGCTCCAAGAAGAACATTGGCCGCTGTGAGACGTGTCAGCCCTGTTTCCGTGTCTCCTAGCGCGCTTAGTCACTGACCTTTGATATCACGGTGTAGCTTCTTATCCCCGTGTAAGTACTCTAATCCCATGAGAAGTTCTCTTATGATAATCGTGATGTACTCTTCGGGTATCAAGCCAGGCTTCATGAGATCTCCACAGCTGCCTCCGGAGCAGAACTCCATTATGATCCACAGATCCGAACCCTTAAGGAAAGATCCATGGTATTTCGTAACATACGGGGAGTGAAGCTCAGAGAGAATCGAAATCTCTTGGATGATGTCTTCAACTTCATCTTCGGCGTTTTCAACATCGATGACTTTGATGGCTACCGCTTGTCCTGTACGTTTGTCCACGCTGGATCCTCAGATTCATTAGCAACGCTGATTATAGATCAGAGGAGCGGAGGCGGGCAGACCCTTTGTATACCTTGCCAAAGCTGCCACCGCCTGTCACAAGTCAGTCTGTCCCCTAAAGAGCTCGTGTAGGTTGAGGCATACCGATGCAATTCTGCTTGGTGTACAACGTCTCCGGATCTACTACACCACCCATCATATCGCTCGCCATGTTACCAACGGCAGGACTGGAGCTCTATTACGCTTTGATTCCACGAATGTTCGCGGAAGATTTGGATTCCGGACGAGTGCGGACCTTTGAGCTTTCCAAGTCGAATGGGGGAGGAGCAACGAACGACTGGGTTAGGATGCGTTCGGTGCTGGAGCGCGCACGCGTGAATCGTCTGCCATGCATGCTAATGGCCTGTCATCAAATCGTGCCGAAACTTTAGGGGGCTGGCGGTGTTTATGAATGGGCGTTTAGTATGTTGACGATTCGCTACAGAGGCATTTCAAGTTGCATGTAGAGTACTTGGTACCTTGCAGTGGACCGAGGGGACCTCCCGCTAGCGATTGGTTTCAGGCACATCAGACATCCTCCATCCAAACTCGAACCGGAACCTTCTCATGCCTCAAGCCTTTCAGTACTCTACGGGCCGTATCGAGTAAAGAGTGGATCAATTATTGTCTCTTCCAGAGTGGAGTATTGATCCTCTAATCCGAATGGCATACTAAGATGGCACAGGCATGGAATGTGCGTTAAAGGGAATCGCTACTCTAATGCATTCAAGAATTGGTATCCCTCCCTCGTTAACGCCCCACTAATAAGGAATGCCATTGGTCATCAACTGGAATTGATCGTATCCCTTCGTTGAAAAGCTATGGTAGCTCTTCTTAATCAGGTCCTTCATGAAGTCGGCTGCCTCCCGCTCACTCTTCTGAAGCACGAATCTCTCCCGGAAATGCTGTATAGTCTCCGGCTTAAAACACGGCAGTCCGCTGTCCATCATCAAAATGACGAGGTGTGTTAGCTTTTCCGTATATTGACGAGACGCCAGGAAAGACTTGACGCATAGCTCTTCGAACCACTTATACGACTGAGAATCGGTGCTGCCACCCATGACGGCGACCATCTCAGAGGTGAGCTTGAACGGCGCACGTTCAAATCTGACCCCACCGGGCGCGATGTCGAAGCAAAAGCCAAAGTCAATGTGTAAGATGTGGCCGACGTCATCGACCATGATATTACCATTATGGCGATCCTTGAACTGCAGTAGATACGAGATTACCGAGTACGCGGCCATGCTTTTGACGAAGTTGTTCCGCGCTTCTTGAAATCTGGTTGAGTCTTCTCCACCGTACTTCGATACGAAGTAGTCGTATAATCCGTTGACGGCTTCCCGTCCAAGCATGTCCCTAGAGATTGAATTGGGAAGGACATCAATCACGCCACATCCAGGAGCAGTTGCTGTGACTCGGTATGGATAGACATAGACATCCAAGCCTACGTTGTTGAAGATGCCTCTGAAAGTTGCAATCATCTGTAACGCGAGAACATCCTGTCGGCAATCGTCTCCAACCTTGAATATAGCTGACTGCCAAACCTCGTGCGTGTCCTCGTGTGAGACCGCATCGTGCCTGCCCATCTCCTCGTTCTGGTTTGTTTTTTCTAGCATATTGTCAGTCGCCTCCATATCGCCCTTGTTCTTTTGTATCCTGAAAGTTGCCATGTACGGTGCTTTCGCATGACTTTGTAATGGCTTGCCCGATTTGCGATCGATGCCGACGACAACTCCGTCCGGGTTGCTTGGCAGGTAGACGCCTACCTCAACTTTGATCTTTCGGAGCTCCTCTTCAATTTTTTGCTTCTTCTCTGGCTTGCTCCTTTTAATGTAAGGCTTTAATTTGCCAGATATGTCGGTGATCTCGTCGAAGAAAGAAAACTCGCGCTCGTAGAACGCCTTGTCGGTACTCGAGAAGCTCGATATGAGGCGGTCCATTACCTTGTCCAAGGTCGGCTTCACAGGATCCGGCTGCATAAAGTCAATACAAGAAAACTTATTTGTAGCTCGACCAAAGATATGTGCTTACCACTTGAGAGTCCTCGTCTTTATACGCATTAGCTTTCATGTTCCAAATGATCTGGTGGGCGAAAAGCTGAGAGAATTTGGCCGTCTCTATGATATATCGCTGGACATATCCAAGACCATCATACCGCAATGCCTGCACAATCTGCGGCACGTAGAAAAAAGTGACATCTATTGAATGGTTCTCGAGCGCGCGCATAGCATATTGAAGGATGAAGGGATGATTGCCAAACGCCGGCAAAAAATAAGTAACAGCTGTGATAGGGTTGACTGGAGCCCAGTAAAGCAGGTACTAACAGCGTTAGAGATTGCCCAGCATTTGTCCTACAGGAAGAGATACCTTGAGTTGGAAAGAGACGTCGCCTGGCAATGATGCTCCGAGCAGTATTTGCAACGCGTCCGGTTCTCCCACGGCCTTGTCAGGGAAGTTGACAAGCATCCAACGAACATCATTCGTAAGCTTTACTGATTGGAAGCGAGCTAGGAGTTGCATAGCCAGGGCTGGGCTTTCTGCCCAAGCTGTCTTCAATAATGCTGATGTCCCAACCTGCATTTGTTAGTGGGCAATCAAAGTGGATAGGGGTTTTATACGGACATCCAGTGTGCTCCTGCCGGTATGTCCGGAGAAGAAGTAGTGTTTCCTCTCATGGTCCAAAGGATACAGCCATACGATGAGTCTTGTGTGCTCATTTTCAAGTAGCATGAGAAGTAGGTCCTGCTTCGACTGTAGTGATTGGAGGCTTCCTGCGGGTTTCGACCCGATGTGCGCCACGGTTCGCAAGGCCACTTCTATGTCGGCCAAGATGTGGGTCTCTGCCTTGATTTGCAAGCGATTGCCTCCAAACGACCAGCTACGAACATCAGCTATTGTGCAAGGTGATGGCGAAGGTAACTGACCGTGGCGGGTGGCTGAACCAGCTGAGAGCTGCAGATAAGATCCGGTCTTTAAGTCTCCATTGTGCTGGATTGGCCAAGCTGGCACTATATCTTAGAATATTCAAGCCAAACAAAACGATCTGGAAATGTATTTCTCGCGCCAAAGGATGGCCTGTCGAGCGCTTCAGACCATCAAGCGTGACCCTAATCAGACGGTGGAATATCATCAAAGTGTGTGGACTTCCTAATCGCGTAGCGTTGAAGTGGCTCACCAGAAACTGTAGTATACGTAAATGCGGAGCGATCAAATTGTTGGCTGCTTGCTGTCGTTTGAGCAAAGCCTCTTTGTCTGACGGCGCAAATTCTTCTTTGATGTAGAATGGGTCGAGATGGCTGCTTCCTAATCAGAACAGCCGGGCCGCACTGGATCCTTCATCACTTACCGGAAATTGTCATTGAAGATGCCAAGTTTTCTGCGAATAGTTATCTCCCAATTTTCCGCAATCTCCATAAGAATCCTAGGCTCCATGCGCGGATTCTCATTGATGACACCAAGCCAGAGTGAGATGCCGAGCTTTATGGACTGTTTAGAGAACACCGCAAAGGGGATACCAACAAGGTGGTGAGCAATTGCGCATTGGTCCTTTCTTGTCCTACATAATAAAGCAGCCGCCCTCCTCAAAACATCACGCAGCTCACCAATGGAGACGAATCTGCGTTTCAGAATCCGATTCTCCAGGTGAGCCAGTATGATCTGTGCATCCTCGATGTCCTGAGTAGGCTTTGACGAAGAGGAGACTCGGCGTTCATCTAGGGCAAGGGTCAGTCTGCGAATCCTACATCTGGAAGGATTCACCGAACTGAGGTGCATGAAGTTCAGCCATTCGTGATCATGATCCGGAAGTGCCTCTGCGTATCTGTACTCTTGGCGCGTCGTATATTGAGCAACGAAATCAGACGCAGTATTTATGTTGCAGTCACCGTGACGATCGATTGCACCTAGAACAACCAACGATGAGTCAATGCATCAGAAGTCTTAGGTGTTTGTTGACCGTACTTAGCTTCTGATCTGTGTTAGGAATGACAGAGCCTATCTCAAGTGCGAAAGATCTTCCCAGCGAGACATGGCCGTATGCGCCATCGTCATCATATTCAGACAAATACGTCTGCAATGTGTAAGCTCTAGGGCAGCCATGGCAGACTGTGTAGACATACTTGCAAAAGACCCTTCACATCCAGTGGTGCGATGTTCATGACTCCCATCACCCAATCCTTAGCCCGCTTGTAGAAAGTGTTCAGCGTACTTCTCCTCACGGCGTAATCGTCTGAGAGCTCAACTGACACTTTCCCCCTCACAGAAGTAAATGTAGACTTCCACGTATACTCATCTATCTCGGCTTCAAGGCAGCTTGACCACATAATCGTTAGCAGCTCGAGGAGCGCGAACAGTGAGGACTTTTGGCAAAGTGATGATGGTATCTGTATGATGATCCTATCCGCGCTTGATGCAGCCACCTGCTGTACCTTAAGTATCCTGTGGCAGCATCCTGTGAAAAACTCTGCGAGTTGCTTAGCAACAAAAGGGGCGGCAAACTCCTGATGATTGTCAGAAAGTGCCTTGCTGAGGTAAATTCCAACCACTTCATCTGCGATTGTGACCATGCATTGGCCCATCTCGCTGCCTTTCAAACTTGGATCGAGGAAGTACGTTAGGACCTTCGTGCAGTCACCGGACACGGCCCTCAAACTTTCGACAAGGTATGCGGCACTCAAGAAGATGACTTTAGGGTAGCTCAAGCCCCTGATCTCCGATTCCCGACTGGGGAGCACGGAGATGAGCCGTCTCTTCTGCTCTGCAGTATGCTGAGCATTCATACCTCGCCTCAGAACTGTATTGAGCTCCACATCGCTTTCTAGTTGATCTGCGCGATCCTCCGCTATAAGTGGCCTTGAGTGAACGGCCAAGATACGAAGCTCGTTCTCGTACTGCTGACCAAGCTTCGATGAAAGCGTAATACCGTGCACCACAATGTTGAACCATGCCTCGCGATGTAGTGCATTCACGTCCTCATCGTTTTCCAATTCTTCGCCCTGAGGACTGTGTGTGGAGACTAGCAGCGCAAGGGGTTGTAGTAATTCAGTAATTTCTTGAGCGACGAGCTCAACCTCGGTTTGATGAGTATTTTCGCTTTCATGTACGTCCCCTTTACTGATCACTGCTTCCAGTAGGTAAATCAGATAAACGCGGAACAGTGGAGAGTTCCTGCTCAATGTTGTTGACAGATAGTTCCTAGCTTTCAAGACCTGCAGGTGGGCATGAGAATACGTGACTTGTTACCGGGAAACTGCACTAACCGCTCTGAGTATTATCATGTCCCCTTGCACGATGCCATCACGACTGAGTCTTGAAAAAAGTTTGAGGAGAGATCTGAACTCCAATAGACCCCCGCTTGTCGCGAGGACAGCGGCTTCTGTAACGATTCTGGCGTCGAGATTGACGTTTATTCTTCCGAATTTCTGTACTAACATTGACTGTGCGAGAGCCGTAATCTTGCCGTCTCTGCAACTGCTTGCAATTTCGACTATCGCTTGCACTACATTACCGTACACGAGTGAGCTCTCTTCGTCGCCACTCAGTAAGAGCGATATGGCACTTCCAGTCGATTGCTGTGTATATGTTGCTGCCTGTCGTTTCCTCCCTATGCTCCCATCAGGCGACACCGATGCATTGATGGCTTTGTCTGCGCTACCTCCAGAGCTAAGCACGTTGCCTAGGGAGTAGAGGGTCGTGATGATCGCATCCTGTGAGAGAAGCTGAAGAACATATGCGAGAGAGCGAGCAGCAACAGCAACCGTCTCACCTCGTGGCCCATCTTGGACAATGAATCGAGGCAACGAACGGCTCAGATTCAGAGCAATAGTTGGGAATGATCTAGCAACGACAGCCATACACCTCAGGACAACACTAGCCAAGTTCCCGTCTGCCATTTGAACTGGGTCAGACATAGTGTTCTCTAGCCACGCCATTAGAATGTCGGCATCAGCGATCTCCTCGTCAACAATCATGCAGATAAGGAAACTCGTCAAGGCACACGCTTTGACGGAGAAGGCTAAACGTTGCTGCCATACAGAGCCAAGCCGCAGATAATCTGAACCATCCTCTAGCACACGCATCTCTTCGGCTGCAACATCCGTCATTGTTTCAATCAATGCTATCTCTCCATCGTTGACGCCGCTTCTTGCGACATGTTGCTGAGAAATGAGGATATCGAGGACATCTGCTCGCCGAAGCGTCTCCACATCGGCTACTTCCAGAGAGGTACACGACACCGCAAGCCGCAGAAGACCTCGTTGTAGGAGCATTGCACCAAAGGGCCTCCCAGCAGCTGCATAGTGTTGAGTGTACCACTTCCATTCTCGCATTGCTGGATGTGATCCGTGGGAGTTGCGTATCGTGGAGAAAGCAGTCTCCACGCACACAAGAAATTTTTCTGAGACAACTTTGCGAAGGAGTTTGATCAATTGTAGGCGCTCTGAGGCGGACCAAAATTCTGCGTGGGTCGCTGCAGCTTCCAGGAAACCCAACAGCGACGCAGTTATGGTAGCAGCTTCTACTGTCTCCTCGCCATCACCAGAGGCCTCGACCTCTACAGCTTGACGTTGCACAGAGTCGATAGATGCAACAGCTCGCAAGCAGGTTTCCAGGTAGCACGTTATCCGGTCTAATACAATATCCCTGAGAGAAGGGTGCTTAATACCGATAGAGAGCGCTGCGATGGCTAGATGATAACTCAGGGCTTCCCGGGGTGAAGGCTCAATATCCTGAAGCAAAGGGGAACTCATGATGACCTTAGTGTGTGCCTCGAGCAGATATGGTGATATCTGGAGGAGCACCTTCTCGGCGGTCTCAATGGTATCAAGCAGAGGCGCGGCTTTGCATAAAGCAAGGAGGAATTCGAGCTCGCGCAGGGTCTAAAGGATCGTCAGTAATGGGAAGCTCTGGCGAAGCATGATCAATCTATACCATTGTAACCCGCGAAGTCGGGAGCAACCTCCTAAAACCGTCATCAAGAAACCCATTTGCTTGAGACTTCGGGGCAGGATATGCTTCCCAAAGCCTGGCGAGATCGGAGTGCTCGAGACTGGCTTTGGGAGCTATTGCAGTTAACGCTGCGATCTTCTGCAATGCAGCTCTCCTGATGCCGCGAGCGGCTCTAGAGACATCAGTGAGTGCTTCTCACAAGATCTCCTCCTAACTCACCGCTCCATCGAGAAGGGTTTGTGCACGACCCAAAGTCGGAGAAAAAAATGCAATGCTGATTGTGCTGAATCTCAAGCGCGCAACCAGCGACAATTGGCGCTTGGAGAAGCTTTACACAAGCGACAAGAAATTTGCCGGGACTAGTTGCAGGGTTGTTTGAATATCTCAGAGCGTAGATGTCTGGGTGATATCCACCGCCCTTACTGAGTCCTCATTCGATCTTCCCGAAGTCCTACATTACGACAATTTGAATCATATAGACGTGTCCTGAGTCTGATCTATCTGCTCTCGTCCTTATTCCGGAAGCACCCTTGCTCAGATCTCAAATTTCGAAGGCATCAGCGGCCGCTTAGTTAGCTTGATTGATTGGACTCATCTGGAAGTCTGATCGAGTAATAAATCAACAGGCTCTCACCCTGAACAACATCAGCCGACAGGTCATATTGAAGCCCACGGCCGATCTCAGCAGTCAGCAGTTTCGGGCTTTTGTGCACTCGTTCAGTCAGATAGTGCAATCGGTTCTTTCGGGTCCCAAGCATCCTTCCGGATCTTGAGCTGCCTCAGGATTCTATTAGTATGGCTCCGCGAACAGAGAAGAGTCAATTGAAACGCGGAAGAGTATGTATATGTTACGATCCCAGAGTCTAGACTGTTGCTTATCTTAGCAATCTTCCAGCCTTCTGCCGGTGAAGGGGACCAGGAGACCAAAAAACCTCGTAGATCTGAGCGCATCCAAACTCAGTCTCACACCACGCCGCTCAACAATAAATCCCACCTTCCGTCTCCATTGACGCATCTCGAATCGACTACAACCGAAGAGTATAGAGGGGCCACCATCACTCCTCCTGAAGGCCGACCGAGTCAGATCCGGCACCGCACGCCAACCTCCACTCCCCAACTCCAAGGCTTGTCCTCTCCACCTTCGGATACTCAGCCTTTCTCTCAATTCATCCCTCTGCCACAAGCACTATCTTACGACGTCGAAGACGAGGAAGCGGAGGGTGTCTGGGGTTATCTGATACCCTTGGATAGTAAGTTTGGCGATACGCTAGTCTTAAAGAAACGAACCGCATGTGCTGCTCCGACTCCTTGTTCAGGCTTCGAGGGAGGGGCTGCAGCGCAATGGAAAGAAGGGAACGACTTCGTGCAAGATGAGGAGGAAGATGAGGAAAACAAACGGGCATTGGGTTTCCCGGCAGGAGGATACCTAATTGGCAGACATCGTGAATGCGGTGAGTGACAAGATTTCCCTATTTAAGCTCCCTGGATCTAAGACTTGTACACCTCTAGATCGTGTTCTTGACCTCGCGACCATATCGAACCGTCACTGCCTTCTTTTCAATGAAAACAAGGATGGTGATTCTGTTGCAGTACTTGAAGATCTCTCGAGCAATGGAACATTTATTAACGAAGCTATCGTTGGCCGAAATAAGCGGCGGGAACTCGAAGAAGCAGATGAGATCACCATCCTCGATGAAGCCCGCTTTATCTTCCGCTATCCTAAGAACCGCGACAGCAACGCCTTTCGGCAGCAGTATAGGATCTTACAGCCACTCGGGAAAGGCCATTTTGCTACTGTTTACTTGTGCGTGGAGAAAGCAACCGGTCATCGATATGCGGTGAAGAGGTTCGAGAAGCGACCAGGTGAGAATGAGACATCCAAGACCGACGGACTGCAGCAGGAGATCGCCGTCCTTATGGGAGTGAGCCACCCGAAGGTGCTTTGCCTCAAAGATACCTTTGACGAGGAAGACGGGGTCTATCTTGTTCTTGAGCTTGCGGCTGAGGGTGAACTCTTCAACTGGATTGTAATGAAGCACAAATTGACAGAGGACGAGACACGCAAGGTCTTCATTCAACTTTTTCAGGGCATTAAGTATTTGGTGATGCATTCTCGCGCCTGTTTTCATACTTCCTGCTAATGCATTCCAGCATGAGCGTAATATTGTGCATCGGGACATTAAACCGGAGAACATTCTCCTTGTGGACAAAGATCTATCGGTGAAGCTGGCAGATTTTGGTCTCGCAAAGATTATCGGAGAAGAGTCCTTTACTACCACATTGTATGTATGGCCTCCAAGGTCAATACCACTGCTATTAGCTAACTTTGCTTTAGATGTGGAACACCTAGCTGTAAGCGGATTGGTGTGACGTGAAGACGCCAAAGGCTGATTTTGATCTGCAGACGTCGCACCTGAGATCTTAGAGAATTCAAGACATCGCAAATACACTCGCGCGGTCGACGTGTGGTCATTGGGAGTTGTCCTATACATCTGCCTTTGCGGCTTTCCTCCCTTCTCAGACGAGCTATACTCTCCGGAGAACCCATATACTCTATCCCAACAGATCAAGATGGGCCGATTCGACTACCCATCTCCTTATTGGGACTCCGTGGGCGACCCAGCACTTGACCTCATCGATCGCATGCTCACCGTGGATGTGGACAAGCGGATGACTGTCGATGAATGCTTGGAACATCCCTGGGTTACGCAAAGATATCTGAATCCGGCAGATAGCACTGATGGTCTCACAGGCGCGATGGATCAGTTAGATTTCTCGAAGCGCAAGCTGGAACGAGAACGAACACTTCTTAGCTCCATCAACGACGTCAAAGTGAGTAAGGTCATTGATACCCAGGATGATAAGATTCCTGTCAAGGTCTTCGAAAAAAACTCTACAGGCAAGCGAGTTCACAACAACCCCGCTAAGCACGGGATCTCTGTCAAATCAAAGACCGCGGCTACGAAAAAGGAGGATACGCCCGCAGCGCAGAGGGCTGCAGACGAATTCATGGAGATGGGGGGAAAGGGAGATCAGCCATTGTTCGGAAACGACACGGGTAGTAGATATGCGGTTGATGAGACCCCGGCGCACGAGAGTGGCACGGACTCTGAGAGTACCAGGTAGAGAGCAGCGATCTCGCAATCCGCGATCTTACCGAGCCTGTTTGTCTTTTGCTGATGGATGATGGGAATACGTTTGGAGCTTTGGATGGCGAGAAAGTCCGTGACATTGAGTTGGCTTTCACCATCGTGGCCTTTTGTTTGAGATGGCTCCGGGGGCGATGCCATGTGAAAAATGATCTTGTCTTCACGTTGATGTTCTCAGATACTGCGGAGAATGTCTAACGGTACGAATCTTCGCAAGAAGGAATATAATTCTCAACGGACTACTTCAATGAAGGAATGTCAAAACCATTGATGTGGTTCATGTCGTACTTGAAGGGTCGTGTTCATTCTGCCACGCGGTTGTGGCGCGAGCTAGGAAGCGACGCTAAATAAAGTCCGCAAGGCACCGATTCCGCTCAGAATTTGATTTGCCTCTCACCGCCTTTGATTCGTAGCAGTAAAGTACGATTGTCCCATCCATAGAGGTACGTCGAGGCCTGTCGTACCTCACAGCTATCACTCCACTATGGGTCTCTTGGCGACCATCGCTGGCCCCATTGCGGAGCTGCTGTCAAACAGATCAACCGGTGTTGTGATCGCCTCCGGACTCGCGTCGCTCATTGTACTTGCGATCCTGCTTAACGTCTTGAAGCAATCGCTCTTGAGAAATCCAAATGAACCGCCTGTGGTGTTCCATTGGGTACCTTTCATCGGCAGCACCATTTCTTACGGCATAGATCCGTACAAGTTCTTCTTTAGGTGTCGGCAGAAGGTACAGTCTCCGCGCTCGCTGGTTATTTAAAGATGGGAAGCTAAGTCTAGGCTTTAGTACGGTGATGTCTTCACTTTTATTCTCCTTGGCAAGAAGACCACCGTGTGCTTGGGCACGAAGGGAAATGACTTCATACTCAATGGCAAGCTGAAGGATGTGAACGCGGAGGAAATCTACACCCCCTTGACAACGCCTGTATTTGGAAAGGACGTGGTCTATGACTGCCCAAATGCGAAGCTGATGGAGCAGAAGAAAGTACGCGATGCTTTCCAGAAGGCACCCGCCAACAGCGTTGACGTGCGCGACTATAGTTTATCAAGTTCGGACTCACCTCTGAAGCTCTCCGATCCTACGTTCCATTGATTGCCGACGAAGTCCAAGACTTCATCAAACGTTCTCCCGCTTTCAAAGGCTCCAAAGGAAGCGTCAACGTTCCTCCGACAATGGCCGAACTTACGCTCTACACCGCCTCGCGATCCCTCCAAGGCAAGGAAGTTCGCGATAAATTCGATTCGAGCTTTGCGGATCTTTATCATGACCTTGACATGGGCTTCACACCAATCAACTTTATGTTACCATGGGCACCGTTACCACAAAACAGGAAACGAGACTTCGCCCAGAAGAAAATGGCGCAGACATACATGGACATCATTCAAGCACGTCGAGAAGGAGGCGGCAAAAGGGATTCGGAGGATATGATCTGGAATCTCATGTCATCCGTTTACAAACATGGCGCTCCTGTCCCGGACATGGAAGTGGCACACATGATGATTGCACTGCTCATGGCTGGTCAACATTCATCATCCTCCACAAGCGCGTGGAGCATGCTCCGGCTCGCCACACGCCCAGATATCATGGAGGAGCTCTACCAGGAGCAAATTGATGTGCTAGGACCCGATCTCCCACCACTGACGTACGATGATCTCCAACGCCTACCGCTCAATTCTCAAGTCGTCAAAGAAACTCTCCGCATCCACGCCCCAATCCATTCCATAATGCGTAAAGTCAAATCACCTATGCCCGTGGACGGAACACCTTATACGATCCCGACCTCTCACGTCCTTCTAGCCGCGCCAGGCGTAACCTCCAAGACCCCCGAGTACTTCCCGAACCCGTCGGCTTGGGAGCCGCACCGGTGGGATGCCGGCGCAGGCCAGAAGGCAGAAGAGGAAGAAGAGAAGATAGATTATGGTTATGGACTCGTGACCAAGGGAGCTAGTAGTCCATACCTCCCATTCGGTGCCGGTAGACATAGGTGCATAGGAGAGCAATTCGCGTATGTACAGCTGGGCACGATCACTGCAACCTTGGTTCGGGAGTTCAAGTTCAGAAATCCGCCTGGGGTGAATGGTGTTGTTGGAACGGATTATTCGGTGAGTCCATCTCTGCACCTTGTGGCGCATGGTCGTACTGATACTCAATCCATAGTCACTTTTTTCAAGGCCATTGAGTCCAGCAGTCATCGAGTGGGAGAAGAGAGATAAGTCTGCATAGATCTACCTGTACAAACGTGTTTTCGTCATTGGAGCGTAGATTCTTCGAACTTGCCCTCTAGACCGGCGTGGCTGGTTTTGGACCATTACACTGAATCGCTGTATCTAATTCGAATAGTGTACCATATATGTAATTGGAGATAGACCTAGGAAATCCCTATCTGCGCTCGTGCTGTCGTCCGTGAAGTAAGGAGCCGTACATAACATGTGCTATGATCGCCTATCTATGGATTTTAGATGGCCTCCCACGTCATCCCCCATATCGAATGTAGACCTCTGTACACTCCGCCTCCACATGTCAAATGTGGTCTCGTCATTCAAAGTGACCGAGATCATGAGCCTCTGATGTCTTGTGTACATCTCAATTAAAATTGTTGCACAATGACGAGGCCCACGATGGACCAGAAGCACTCCAAAACAAGTGTAATCGGTCTGTATCGATGAAGAAAGAGAAAATACGACGAATTTAAATCATCTAAGAACTCTCGAGTACACCAAGCCTCAAGTGCCGCAACGGATGAGCTGCACGTTATTAGAGATATAGAGTCTGAGTGATCTGAGATTGAAGCCAGGCTAGGTAAGAGTACCGCATTGCGCGCCGAGGTTGGATATAATGATTCATTGCGCGCAGGCAGTCAGCTTCTGTGTGTTGCCTTGGAGCAAGTCACATGACTGTCAATAGCTGATATTTGGAAGCTCAAAGGTGTCATACGCCATTGTTGATTGTTGGTGGTAGGAGATGAGGATACAGAGATAGGGTCAGCATTGATAGTAATACATTCATGAATGGATGGATGAGTACGTGAAGCTGGATCAATAGTCCGTAAACATGACACGGGCGTCATGCAAATTCTGTGAGTGTTTGCTTGATGAGTTTTCATGTTGTCCAGGCAGTGAGTGCCCTACAGAGATTTCGAACTCCCGCCAAGAAATCTCAACGTCAGCCGCGGTCATACAGCTCCGTCGTCCCCGCTACTCTACCTCGGAAGCACGCTGTGGGGTACAACCCAGTTACGCTCGCGGGTAATTACACCAAGAAACATGTACTCTAGGTATTGTATATTACACGCCCGATTACTGCATTATATCCAATCTACCGCTCAGACAACCTCCTTGAATCTCTCAAAGCCAATCAATAATATCAAATATGGGTATTGACGGCGTTCCCCAGTCTATGCTTGCTTGTCAAGTAGTTGAGTGTACATCTCCCACCCATCGTCCTTTTGTTGTAGCTTATAACACGCAGTTGGCAAACCCTACAAGATCCAGCAGACTGCCACCCCCACCAAACTCGAAGAATATGACCTTCTCATCAAAGTCGCTGTGGCCTCCCTCTGCCACACCGATAGCATGATACGAAACGGCGTATTCGGCGGCAAGTTACCTCAAGTTGCTTCCCATGAGGTAACGACTCCACGCTCACAGAACCCAAGACCAGTCGTTAAGCAGGACCACTTAGGGATCCGGCACGGTCGTCGCCGTTGGCTCGTCAATCACCGACTTCAAGCCCGGCGACCGCGTGATGTGCGGCCTCCCCTTCCGTCGCTGCGGTAAATGTGCTTCCTGCCACGGCCCCGAAGGTTACCAACAATATTGCCCCAACATCGAGGGACATCTGGGCGTCACAGTCGATGGTGCGTTTGCGGAATATCTGATTTGTGATGGAAGGGAGTCGAGCAAGTTGCCGGATGCGATGTCGTTCGAGACCGCGGCCCCCCTGGCGTGTGCAGGGTGTACTGTCTACAGGGGTGTGGTGCAGGCCGGTTTGAAGAAGGGTCAATGGCTCGGGATCGTGGGGTCCGGAGGTGGATTGGGGCACTTGGGCATACAATTCGCGAAAGCTATGGGGTTGAAGGTCGTGGGTGTTGATGCGAGAGACGAGGGCTTGGAGTTGTCGAAAAAGGAGGGTGCGGATGTGGTTGTAGATGCAAGAAAAGAGAAGAACGAGGTTGTGAAGGAGGTGCAGAATGCTACTGGTGGTGAAGGGGTAGATGCCACTGTCAATGTCAGTGATGCGAAGAGTGCCGCGGCGACTGCGGCTGCGATCACCAGGATACATGGCAAGCTTGTGCAAATTGCTCAGGTTAGTAGAGGAGCAAATCAAGACCAATCGGCGTTCTACGAGGACACTGCTAACTGGCGAATGGAACAGCCGGACGAAATCTCGTTCCCAATGCGCGAGTTCATCTTTCGAGACATCAGAGTCGAAGGTTCTCTAATCTGCTCGCGAGGACAAGCGCAACAGATGCTCCAGATGGTTGTCGATCACAACATCAGTGTCAAAAAAAATGTTTTCCATGGTCTAAATAAGATCCCTGAGTTAGTGGAGTTTTCACATGCAGGGAAGATGCAGGGCAAGGGAGTCGTCATAGTTGACGAACAGGCACTCAAGAAAGAGAGGGAGAGCGGGTTGAAAATGGTATGACTAAGGCATCGAGACCCATATGGGCTGTAGATATGTGACCTGAATCTTAACATAAGTATCGAAGCTTGGAAGATCTTCAGCTTCTTGCGCGCCTTCGACGTCTGGTGCTCTTCATTTTGGTATGTGAGGTTATGGAACCGCTCTTGGGGCAGGTGAAACTCTCCAAGATAGGATTTGTGAACGCCGGACAATCGGACTGTGACCGTAAAGATCGTAAACTGCTGAAGCGGATGCCCTTGTGCGATCTCGTGAGCGTAAAGCGATCAAACAAACACCAGGAGCTTGATACGTAGCTCGTAAAGCGTTGATTGTGGTTTCAACACAGTTGTGAATGTTTGCAATGTAGCTACACAGAACCTTCGTGGTGCTGATGCGGGTATAAAGCAAGTAAACAACGCAGCGAACACTCATCCTTCAGGAGACAGCGCGAACCCCACGTCCTACACTGCCGGTCTCGAAGACCTCAATTAAACCGGCCCCAAGACACTCCGCAAGTACCCAGTCAAAATTCAAGCCATAGAATTGCTTCCATTTGCGAGTCCTACCAGGTAATATTCCGACAAACTCGCCCCTGGCCTTCTTGGACTTTGAAGCTGCATCATCAGGTGCTATTCCACCATCCCAACGCTCGCGGAGAAGATACAATGGAGCTTCGCGATACTTTGATTTAGCAAGAAGAGACATCAGATGACCACGAGCGGAGACCAGGAGCCGGAGATAAGGACCGGTAGTGGGTAGTGAAAGACAAAGGTCTCCACCTTTCTGAACCAGCTGCTGATACTCACGATCCGATTGATCTTCGATCTGAGAGCTGCCTCTTCTAAGGGTGCCACCTCCACCGCCAGCCTCGTGGAAAGCACTTTCCCCACCGACAGCAGCCAGGGAACCAGATGCCGCTCGCGAGATGCTCGAGATGGATGTCAAAGTGCCCATAGCGGCTGCATCGGAGGAAAAGAAGATGTTCTGGGAGCTTCCTAATTGGGAAGACGAAGTCAGAAAGCCAGCTCGCATAAGAGCGGTTGCTTCCAGAGATTGAAACAGGGCTCGTGGGAGAATGTGGACTGTTGGATTGCTCAGAAGGAGCTCGATAAATCTCACTGATACAAACATCAGACAGTGCTCCATCAAACGGACATGTGTATACATACTTTTCAGACCCTCCTCCAGCTCTAACGCTTCATTGATCATAAGCTCCCAGTGCTTGGCTAGTACGAGACCCTCTCCAACGCTGGCTCCACCAACGCCACGTCCAGGAACCACAAGTTTCCTGATGATGCCAGCCTTCATCAGTTCAGCGATTTCTTTCTCGACCGCTGTTGGCGAACCTATCATTGCATGCACATGCGCTATCGTCACTATTGGAGGCAGACTCTTCCGGAAATTCAGCACTTCCGCGATACGAGTGCTGTTCATCCCGCCCTTTTCTGGGACCTCATCGAACATATGATTGCAAACATATTTTGTTACTTGAGCAACGTCTCGTAGGGACAGATCGAGGGCCAGTGAGGCTACGAGGCCAGCGTCATCGAGTCGATCTCCGAAAAGGTCGTCGTCTTCGTCAACAGCTTCGGGCTTGGATTTGGAGCGCTGGATGGGCTTGCGCCTGGGAAGGCCAGCAAATGGAGAGGAAGTGGACCTTCTGAGCAGTGGAATTTTGCTCTTCGATTTGGTTATGCGGGAAGAGAACGCAGCGGAGTAATTCAGTGGCATGCCAGGCAGAACGTAGGCTAAATGTGAGGATAGAGATGTACACGCTGACAATGTAGGGACGGCAAAGAACGCATGTATAGGCTAAAGATCTAATGTCCCTCCCAAGAAGCACTGATCTAGAATTGATCAAACAACGAGGAAGAACGGACGGAGAGGATTCCGCTAGTTACAGCGGTTCCTAGAATGTCGGTGTCAAAGGTCATTTAGCGAAATTTTCTAACAAAATGTATACAGCGGTTCCTAGAATGTCGGTGTCAAAGGTCATTTAGCGAAATTTTCTAACAAAATGTATAGGAAACCTGCGAAAAAACCTTTCCACCACCCACCACCCACCAATTCGACCTCGCTGTCGCCGTTGTCATGACTAAATGAAAGGCCCCTACGAAGGCTTCTTCTACAAAGAAGAAGACATTCAAAACGACAAAAACAGCCACCCCACAGCCTATTCAAGCACCCCCACAGTGTATTCAAGCCTCATTCACACCTTCTTCTATTCTGAACCTCATGAGTGATGCCTCTATTCAGATCAATGAGGATGATGTTGCTGTCAACAAGGACTCATCATCATTCTCACAATATACTGTGTCTTATACAGTATATCTGAATGAGAAGATGATGAATGAGAACTCAAAGGTCTATCAATTGAATGACAGCTAAAGAAAGCTCTACACTCATATTAAAAGAAAAGAAGACAAGCAGAAGTCATGAAAGGCATAAATACAGAGACATATGATTATATAAATGAGATGAAAGCATTATAAGCATTAAAGACAATGAAGCATGTTAATTAGTTCATTATAATGTTATATCTATGTACAATTAACAAAGCTGTTATGAAAATGTGTCTCTGCATTGTTCTCAGCATTATATTCCTGTACTGTCATATGAATAAACCCTGAAAATTCACTCTCATATTTCTTCATCAATGTCTTATGTTTTTTCATTCATGTCTTTAGCTCATTAAAGAACTTCTTAATAGAGTTGTAGTTGAGTGAATAGGGTGAAAGATATGCAAGAATGACATCAGCATCATGACACATAGCTTTGAGTTTTTATTAATTAACAGAATTAGCAAGAATACTTATATTAGTATGAAAACCTACCTCTGAATGATGTATTCTGCAATTATTCATGCACAGAACACTATGTGGCTCTGAAAACTGTTCACATTGATGTAAGACCTTGTTTTGAATGAAATCATTGAACATGTCTGTGTTCACCCCCTCTTCATAGACTTTTTATACAATATAGCTGTTGATTGTATATACTGAAAGAATGCTGTAATGCTGTTCTTTCTGAAAGAACTTTGTCATGACTGCTTGTTTTCTCACAGCTGCTCAGTCATATTTTCTGTCAGAGATGCAAAGGTTAAAGACACTTTCATCAACAAAGACTAGCTGTTGTGTATGTTAGCTACTCAACTGCATTATTCAGTTGTCTTAAGCCTTTTGAGATTGCTCAATTGCTCATTTCTGACACTAGAAACAACCTCATTAACTATAGCAACAGTGACAAGAAGAGCATACTTACCTTCTTTCTTGATCAATTGACTCATTTTAAGAGTAAGAGCAACAGTACTAATGCTAACCTGCACTTCATACTTGTATCAAATATGTCTCTGCACCTCATTCAGATATGCTGTGGGTTGATTCTCAAGAAAATTGAGTACACTTTATACTAATTGTTAGTAAATCAGACCCACATCTTTAAACAGAGATTTATCTCTGTCATAGCAGCTGTGAGTAGTCTTAAAGTTCTCAATTTAGTCAATCTGAGTATAGTAACTGACCCTCATTGTCATAGGTTTCTCTGCATCTTCTCAATGTGTTCTTAACTATGTTCTGTGGTCTCTGCTATAGTCTTAAGTGTCATTTTGCACTTCAATTTCATTTGTATTTGAATCTTGACAATGTCATCAAGTTTATGAGTACACAGCATAGTGACAGCAACAACAAGAGCAACAGCAAGGTTGAATTGATGAGTGGTGAGTGGTGAAAAGGTTTTTTGCAGGTTTTCTATACATTTTGTTAGAAAATTTTGCTAAATGACCTTTGACACTGACATTCTAGAAACTGCTGTAGAAAATCTGTGAAAAAACCTTTTCATCACTCATCACTCATCAATTTGACCTCACTGTTGCCTCTGTTGTTGCTGTCACTATGCTGTGTACTCATAGACTTAATGACATTGTTAAGAATCAAATACAAATGAAATTGAAGTGCAGAATGACACCTAAGACTATAGCAGAGATCACAGAACATAGTTAAAAACACATTGAGAAGATGCAGAGAAACCTATGACAATGAAGGTCAGTTACTATACTCAGATTGACTAAATTGAGGGCTTCAAGACTACTCACAGCTGCTATGACAAAGATAGATCTCTGTCTAAAGATGTGAGTTTGATTTACTAACAATTAGTATAAAGTGTACTCAATTTTCTTGAGAATCAACTCACAGCATATCTGAATGAGGTGCAGAGATATATTTGATACAAGTATGAAGTGCAGATTAGCATTAGTACTGTTGCTCTTATTCTTAAATGAGTCAATTAATCAAGAAA
>JAABUP010004814.1_pt1 | contig 21564 bp, 27 predicted proteins | sample 5559201 | NCBI WGS metagenome assembly JAABUP01 (sample SAMN10711887, study PRJNA513373) | rock metagenome | isolation source: Antarctica rocks | place: Antarctica | reverse complement strand
GCTAGCTATTACAAGAGCAACAACAACGCCAACAATTGAGATCCTTTTGGAAAATCAGAAAGCTCAGAGCTTGTATTAGACACTGAGGCATCTGCTATACATGTTTTAATCATTTATAGCAATTTGAGCCCTTCTCAGCCCTTCTACTCCAAGTAGCAAGAAAGTTGTGGGGTGGCGGAGAATTTTGTTTATAGCCTTCGTACAGCTTTCTCGCTCAAGGGCCCATATTGACCTCACTCTGACATAGCGTTAAGTTGTAAGCAGTTGAAGACCACATCACATGCTTAATGATCATGTGACCTCAGCGGTCTTCGCACCCCAACTCACGCGTCATGGTCTATGTCTGATGTCACCCTCTCATGCACTTTGTGGCCTTTCACACATTTGTCTTGCGCACTTATTACCTCTCTCTTGTGATCGTTGAACTGACGTTAGTGCTTGCCCTGTCATATCGGTCTACTTAGCTGCTGCCTAGAGATGACTCACTCCATTCTGAGGCACAGACAACTTTGACACTCTAGAAAACCACACTGTCATACAAAAACTGTCAAATCTACAATACATCATCTCACAAGCATCGCGTCAGTCTTTCTCTCCACTCTCATCGCAGCATTCAAAACAAGCGCATCCAACATGCCGAAATTCCTTGACCTGAGCCGGGAGCTCCGCGACATCATATACACCGCCGTGCTCGGCTCCGAGCTTTCCCCACCCTCATCTCCCGCCGAAAGCGGGGATCGCAAGCGAACATCAGGTAGAGGGGGACTGGATGAAGAGGCCTTTGAATATTGCAACATGTACTCTCTCCAACCCGTCCCGGTCTCCAGCTCCGCTCTGCTCCGCACCAACCGCCAAATTCACACCGAGCTCGCGGAGATCATCTCCCGAGTGAAAAAGTCCAAGACGCTACGATACAAGCTAGACTGCCTGATGCTAGACGAACGGCTCATCTACCCGACCTGGCTTTCTGTTCCCGCACTGTCTTCAAGCGTCGCCAGCGTCGAAGTCGACTTTCGCCTCTTCGGAGACTGCAATGGGAAGCGATCCGGATGGGCTGGTGGTGATGGGGGCCCTAGTGTCATCATCTGGAGTCTCTTTGCGCTGCTAAAACGGTTCTTGCTGCGCGGGCCGGACTTCTTATCTCCCCCTAAACCCGGGCGGAAGATTAAGATAGGGGTGCTTGTGCTCAATGTCATCACTCCTTCTCCGTTGTCTGCGAAAGGTTTCATTCCAAGAGAGGTTCCGTCTCATCAGAGACTGCATCGTGGTAGAAGAAAGGGCATGATAGATCCGGAGGTGGTTCCGGGCGAGATGGAGAGTCATATGGGTTACCTGCTTGATGGGTCGAAGGACATGGCTCCGTATGCCGGGATTGTTTACAATAGAGTGAGGATTATTAGATTTTGTCTTGATGGGGACGAGAGGAAGGTGTGGGATCTTGCGGTTTCGGCTGCTCACGACCCTGCAACGACCTCCGCATGATCTGATGCTGACCTCTCTCATGGATTACCCGTTATACAGACATCTGGGGGCTCTCGCCTATCATGCAAACCGACGGAGATGGTAGGCACGCGGCTTGCAAAAACGTTGATACGCCTATCACACTTACTCACTAAAAGCAAACATTCTTAACCTCTTCACCTGACCTCGCCTCACAGCAGAGCAGAGCAGAAACCATACTCAAGACAGGTGTAGATAAAATCATGCTTCCTTTCATCCTGCAAGTTTGACAGCTGTCAACTCAACTCAACCCGACTATCTGCATCTATACGGATCCGGCGCTGATCCAAATGGGGTAACCAGGGTAAATACGTACGCACCCGAATCCTAAGCCGTACTCGCTCCATCCATCGAGATGAATCCCATTTAGCAATACTAAATGGAAGGTATTGTGATTTCGATTTCGCTATCGTACCCAACGGTGGAAGTGGGAAAACGTGCCGATTCAAAGCAAAGCAAAAACAAAACAGAAGAAAACCACGCCGCAGAACCTTTGCCGTCGTGTAACTTTCTAGCTATATGTAGCTGTGGCAGATCTGACTCGCGGGAAAAAGGTAGAAGCGCCAGGATAACGAACGCCCTTTTACTCCCGCCCGATTTCCCAATAACGAATGGGTTACATGCTTGGTGTGTGGCCACTCCTCCATCATCGATCGATTCTACTCAGCCCTCTCAAAACTTCCTTCACATCCACATCCTCCGTCCCCGCTCTCCTCCTCCCCTCCTTATCTCTCTCCTCCAACGCCTCCGCCGCCAAGCCCAATATCCTGCCCGCCACCCTCTCCGCAGCTTCTCTGTATTGGCCCAGTTTGTGTATGCCGTCTGCGAATTCGTCGATGGTGAATTCGAGGTTGACGGAGATGTGTTGGAGGCGCGAGGATGTCGAGGATGCGATATCTGGGTTTAGGTGGGAGGCGAGTGTTTGCAGGATCTCGGCTTGTTCGGGGTCGAGGAACGAGGGGTCTATGTCTGAGGGCGTGGGGAGTGTTTCGGTGGGAATTGGAGGGACCTCGGGTGCGCCTGGGGGCTTCAGGAGTTCTTCCCATGTGGCTCGCTCTTCTTGTAATCTAGGGACAGGTCGTAAGCATCTACATTGGTATGCATTCAAGAACGAAAGAACGTACCGCTTGATCTGTGCTTCTAGGTCTTGTATTTTGGCGGCGTTGGAGATGTTTTTCGGATTTGGCTTCTTTACGACTACCGCTGGAGCGGTTTCTTCCTATGAAAGGGTCAGCGGAGCCACAATTTCAGATCGCAGGTGGCCGAGAGAAGTACCCTATTGAACCAGTCTGACATTTCTGATCGAGTCGAAAAGTCTTTTAGTAGCTCTTCCTGTATCACTCGTGCTAGGTAAATTAGTACGATCCGGACAGTGACATGCTGCAAGCCTGCTGAAGTACCTGCTAATCTGGCATTGCTGTCTTCTGAAGCGTACGATGGCTTCTCTCCCATCGCCCTTGTCCCACACCACGTCAGGAGCTGCTTCATTCGCCGGGGCTCCGAAAGTCCATCGCTTTCGATATGCTTATAGAACTCGGTGACCTCAACTTCATCGTGCGGTAAGGCTTCACATCTATCAGCGACTAATCCACTAGGATCCGCCTCATCGCTACAAATCCATAGCCTACCATTAGACTTCCCACCATCGATCAAAGAGCTTGCCCGTCTCCCCCTCATTCCTAAGCTACTTCTTCGATGGCCTGTATCAGCTCCTTTCCGCATCTCTTTATTCCGTCGGATTACAGGCGTATCCGCGAAAGGTAGCGCAATCTTCGTAGCATCCCTCGGCCTTTCCGCATGCGATACTCCTCCCACCAGATCTATGCTATCTTCTGCTTCTCCCCCTCTTTGCGCCACTCTCACTGGTTCCATTGTTGACCGTGCGTGTGAGTCCTCACCATCATCTTTGCCTTCAGCGCGTCGTTTCCCGTTGACTTTCTTCTCCTCTACCGCTCTTTTGTCCCCACTATTCCTCGTACTCCTCTTCTTCTTCACCTTCACCCCATGATCCTCCTTTTCCGGCACACTCGGCGTGTCCGAAGATCTCTTTCTTCTCGTTTTCGCCGGCGCAGGTGCCGGCTCTTCCTCCTCCTCCGCAATTGGTTCGGGCTGCGACACCGCTGGGGTAGCCTTCGCCCTCTTGGACCGTGTGCGCGTAAACATAAAGCCATCATCCTCCTCATCGTAGTCTGCTCCCATATCTCTCAGCCTCTCATCATCGCCAACCCCACTACCACCAAAAGCCCAAGCACAGCCTTGACGGCACTCACCAGGTTTGCGTTTCTTGCTCGCCGCACCGCCACCAGCCTTGCCATTCGTTTGCTGCCTCCCTGCGGTGCCCTTGCCGCCAGTACCTGGCATCCCGTGTCCATTCGGCAGCGCGTCTTCCCTCTCCATCAGCCTCGCGCTCAACCTTCGCGTCGACCGTTGCGAACTCGTCATCGTGAGTGTTTGCAGCGGTGAGCGCGTCGCGTAGGATGTCATTGAGGCTCTGCTTCGTTGGTCAAATCTTGAATCGGGCGCGTTTCCAGCTTGTACCGTCCAGCTTTACCAATTGATCTTCGAGCGACGTGATAAGAATGGAATCCTGTCTGAATGAACGTCGTTGGCTAGATCATACGTCGTGGTAATGGCGGGAGCGCCAAGTTCGTCGATCCTAGAAAGAGGGATCTGGTGTTGTATGTTTTGATCTTGGGCGCGACTGCGGAGCAAGCTAAGCCTTATTGGTCGCTAGTTCGCCATCGCCATCAGCTTCCGACTTCATCACTACATGTAACAAACCTCAATACGTGATGGCCTATTGGATTCCGGTTTCCAGAGTCTCACCATGTCTGCCACTGCTACATATCTGATTTTCAGGGTTCTTGACTGGAATCTCACGAAGCTTGTTTTGCTACGTCATTGCTGTATACTTAAGTGATAATGTTCTTGCATTCGGTGTTCATAACCCATAAATAGCTTCTCCCTGATTGTATAAGCCCGTCTTGGCCGACCTCTCTAAGTTTTAAGCGCTTGAGTTGAATCAAAGCTAAGCCCTCGCAGAAGTTCGCGTCTAGCCCGCCATGGATGCCAGACCCGGTGCAAGGCTACCTTCAATCCGCCGCTTTGCTTCCTGCCTTTCTTCCTGCGTAACGTTCTCGTCCTTCTTACGCATATCCGGCGTATACTGAGATTGCTCTGGACTATGACCAATGGACATGCCGACCCTGAGCTATTCTAGTGTAAGCGTAGCAATTGACCTCTGCTAAAGTAGACACGACTTACCAAAGTTTCAACAGCACTATTTGAATTATCAATCAAGTCGTCATCAAATCGCATCATACCTGGTTCAAACAGCACCAAGATTGTACTTCCTCCGAATTTGAAGTACCCAAGCTCTTCTGCCCTTCCCACTTTCTCCCCGGCTTTTCGGGTAATCACAGTACTCCCTACCATCATCGCCCCAACACAAACAACCATCACTCGACCGTGCGCGACCGAGTCAATCGGTACCACGCACCTGACATTTTCGCCGTAAACATCCAACGCAGATCGGATAGCCATTGGATTGACAGTGTAGTACTCCCCTTCAATCAGTTTCGGCTTATCCATGATGCCATCAACAGGGACATGGAAACGGTGGTAATCTTGAGGTGCGAGCCGGAAGATACCTAGTGCCCCATTGGTATAACGCTTGGCGTCCTCCGGATAGGTATTGCCCAATAAATGTTCAATGGAGAATTCGCGGCCTTTGACCCAAATCCTCGTTGCATCTTCCATGCGGTTGAAGACAACGGATCGGGAGTCAGCAGGGGATACGATGATCCTTGGATTGTCTGGCGCAGAGCAGGGGCGTGCACCGGGCTTCAAAGCTCGGTAGAAGAACATGTTGAAGTTCTTGAAATCTCCTGCTGGACGAAGAACTTCGGACATGTCAAGCCGGTGAAAATTGATGAAGGATTGGATTTCACGGGCAGAAGCAGGATCGTCGTATTTCCTGCCCTGCTTAAAGCTCAACGATCTCAAGAGCTTCCGAACTGATTTCTATGAGCCAATTCTACAGGTAAACACTGAGTCACTCTTACTTACTTCTTTTCTTCTCCATCTCCCTACTCTTCAGGCCCTTGTAAAGCAACCTGATGCCAAGTCGAACATAAACACTCATTCTTTCCTCGTTGATCTGGCCCGTGGTTCGATCCTGTACTAGGATATTCGCCGAATTGGCACCAAGCTTGTATCCACCATACGATATCTTTGTGATGACCTTCGAGTACCATTTCCGTTGTGCCTGGCTAGAAGTGACGAACCCAGCCATTACGATATTATTGACCTGCCTCCAATCCTGACTGGCACAGGTAGCAATATGCGTGATGATGTCGGCATCGGATCTCTTGTTGAGCCGGGGTTGGTGACAGAGGGGGCATTCTTTGATTTCAATGACATGTTCTTCGCCCCTCTCATCTGTCAGGTCATCCCTTTCAAGCAACTCCCCGAGTTCGCCTTCGGCCCCTAACTCATCTTGCGAGATAGTGGGGACTACGGATCGATCAGGTTGTGTATTGAGCGGCGCGTCTGAATTTCCTTCCATCGCCGGCGTATTCGTGCCACTGGAGGCGTTTTCGTCGTTCTGGACCGTTGAGTAGTGCGCATTTGGCATATACCCCTTCAGAGTATCTCCCCAGGACTTTTTTTTCGGTGTTTGGTGGAGCTGATCTTCAAGACAAATGACTGCCTGATCGAAGGTCAAGTCCATGTTGCCAGTGTCATGTTCATTGTCTCTTGCAAATCTTTGGAAGAAGCTGTCTATCGTCGATTCCTTCAGAGTTGAGCCAAGAGTATCAAGCATCGTGGTGAGCTCGACTTTGCTAACACGAGCACTATCGTCGGCATCGTACTGCTTCAACATCGCACGCCAGAACTGCTGCCGTAGGGCAGAGTATGGTAAATATTTCGCTCTGATAAAAATTTGCGGATTGTGCTTGTCCTCCCAGCGATCCTTGTTCTTCAGGACAAGCGGAAGCATATGAGACTTAAGATCTGGGTCATCCGGGTGTTGGCAAGTGTCCTCCATCGAATCTTGCACGTTGAGTGATGGCACCGGTGTGAGGCTATTCGAGTCCAACGGCGCACTTGTGGGAGGGGAAGGTAGTTCAAGCTGGGACGGATTGTGTATCGAGTTCTGGGAGTTTCCTGACTTAAGAGGGGGTCTGGAGAGCTTGTTCAGGCTTGTAGCAGACGACGAACGTGACAGCGGTAGCCTGAAGCGCGATCTGTTGGGTGGTGCAGGTACGGCTGAAGAATCCGGCGGCTCACGGAGATGGTAAAGACCAGTCTCGGGATCGGCATCCGGCGCTGTAGATGTAACATCTGATAATGCAAAACTCGCCGTCCCTACGAAGTCATTCCCAGAGAGTTTATCCCTATCCACGACTGAGAAGCTGAGTGAGTAAGTTTGCTCGTGACGCATAACCTGAAAGACCATCTTCTCATCGAACACAGGGTTGAGGTTGTGGCGGATGACACGAGTCCGATATGTCTTCCTACCCAAGGAAACCACCACAAATGGGTCCATGTCGAAAGACGTCCTCGTCACTATCGGACTAGTGAGCTACAGCAGGAATGGTATCAAATGGCACAATATGAGGTAGCATACTGTTGCGCTCTGGAGGAAGGTCCGTAAGCTTGTTGATCTCCAAGAAGACTATGCCGACAACATCCGTCCCACCAGTGTACTCATATGCTCTTGCTTTGGTCTTCCGCTTTAGCCTGGCCAAGCGCAACTTCTTCTTTCGCTTCTCAGCAACCTCCGGCTTGTTCGGATCATCCGTTTCGTCAGAAGTATCCTCCGCCTTCTCATCGTCGTCATCGTCGGCGTCAGCTTCCTGGCTCTCCAGACGTGCTAAGTCCTCATCGTCGTCTTCGTCAGGCTCAGTGCTGACTGCGGCAATGGCCATGAACCTCTGAAGGATCTCGTGCGGAGTAGCTGACGTATTGGTGGAGTCGGCGATCGAGAAATGCATCTGAACTTCTCCAGAGATGTCGCTGCCCTTTTTCTTGGCGCATTTCCGCTTCGAATTCAAGGTGTACCATTTCGGCTGCTAGAAGTCAGTAGGTGACCTTCCCATCCAGATGCGTAACTTTGCTTGCCTCCTGAGTGGTCTGCCCGTTTGCGAATATGTCCTCTAAAGCCACATCGAATTCTCCCAGATAGTCCTTACCAAAGCGGTCCTTGTCCCAACAGACACATTCGAGTAGTAGACTCTGCACACCGACAAGCGGAAGGTCGAAAGACACGTTCCATTCCGGATTGAGAGTCTTGCTGATCGTGGGGGTGGACTGTTTCGCATCGCCCAGAGTTACTACGAGAAACTACACACCCACGATTTTGTCAATTAGTGATGCCCTTTCACCGAGCGTTGTCGAAGACCCACAGGATCACTGGTTCCACTCTTATCTTTCGCAGCCAGGTTCCTTGCCTACCAGCTAGATTGTTAGCTCTGGGCCCTGGAGCTCCAGCTCTACCCCACTGCCGGTGGTTACCGCACCTTGAGCACAGTCGTTTTCAGGAACAGGTTCTTCCCATCGCCGGCTGATCTCACCGGACTGGCGCTTCGACTCGGCACCTGACTGCTAGTACCCCCATTTGCGCCATTCTTGTGGTTCGTGTAGCTCTTGAGGCGCTGCGGGATAGCGATGTGGACCATATCGAGAAGCGACGTCAAGGGAAGTTATGAATCGATGTGAAGTAAGGGAGAAACGAAGGTCCGGCCAGCCAGCAGCCGGTTTCAATGTGTTCACGAAGACGAAATGAGAAAGACACTAAGTAATGGCTGATACCATCGACAGCTACCAGAAGAGAGTGGGATTTGTTCTAATCGGCAGGTTGAAGGAGAATAGAGCAGGTACCCCGTACTCGTAGTTATGCTAATAATGCATGTGGCACAAGGAGGGGCATGGCCTTGAGCTGAGCAGAGCTGTTACACGCTACGGATCCGTAGTTTCCGCTTCTTCTATTCATGAACATTTACAACTACTTGGTGAGGCTGTGTCTTGAACAATCCGTGGTGGCTCACCAATCACCAGGTCTTGGGCGCAGTCCAGGATGCACATGTATGATTTCATGCGCAAGCTTAGACCGTATAACTGCTTAATATGATGAGCAAAGTACTTCATGAACAGGTCTGCAACTAACTTCTATTTGTGTTTTTTGATGAAGTTTTCGAGCGTCAGCCTGTGTTTTTGCTGCTCGTAAAGCTACTTTTTAGAGAATCAACAATGTAGAAGTGAACGGTGCAGCAAACAAGGCCTGAGTCACTTCTCTCCACCAAAAGAGAAGAGAAGAGAAGAGAAGGAACCCCAACAACACTCAGCAAGAAATGAGGTGTCCATTGAAGTATGTTCACAGCCCCTCATTTCTGTGTCTAAGAACTAGTCTGCTCTGTGTCTACGTCCGCGTTAAGCAGGACCATGCCATCCCCATCAGCGTATTGTATCGTATTGTCTAGCAGTGGCCTGGCTCGGTTTGACTGTGAGGGCACATGCATTATTTACTCTGTTATCGGTGGTCCTTTGCCCAAGACAGGGGGAGCTTTGTGATAGGTCTTAGGACGCTATCTAGGGACTCGTCCTGGGCGGTCACAATTATAAAGCGTTCTTCAAAGCTGTTTGGAACGTGGCCCCGCGTTGAAGAGGTACTGCGGAATTTGACCACCGGTAGTACTCGTACGTTGTTAGTTGGAGGAAATAGTCATCAATATCCCGCCATCATCTGTGTGAGTCAGAAATCGTGCAAGAAACATGTCTTTCTACTATAAGCTAGTATAGAACGAGGCGATGTGCAGTGATGAAATTCTGACGACCTCTAACGCGGCAACTGAGACTAGGATCTGATACATTGACCATAGGCAATGGCCTGACTGCGATGCTGACACGACAAAGAACGCGATATAGAGAACGATGATGAGGTCTATTTTATTTTGTCTTAGATGTCTCAGGCTAGGAAGTCTAACGGAGTAATACAAAGCCGGCCACCTTGGGGCCACGGTGGCCGCAGCCATAGTATAACAATGGTAGAACCATAATGAATGCCGCCCCTCAATAGTGAAAGACGCCATGAGTGCTACCGGCCTGTAGTCCTTCTAAAACTCGGCCCCGTTAGAACGATCCGTCGCGGTAAGTGCGAGCCTGTGTTTGTCGGCTGTCGATTACTTGGTATCTGAGGTTTGTGGCGATGCCGGCTTCGAACCACTGAAGAGGTCGACTCAGGGGTGCACATTTGACTGCCAAATGGCCAACCACTGGAACGGCGTGATCAGCCTCGTTATACATGGAAGGGTCGTCGACGTCGACATGTCACCATGGCTGATCGGCGGAATTGCGAGATTAATTGACGCCAACGACTTGGTAAAGCATAAATGTTGTGCCTCAATGAGATGCCATGGTTCCTGCGCGGATAGTCAAATTTTGTTTGGCTAACCGGTTTCCGTTGTCAAGTGCACTGACGGCGTAGGGAGAAGATATCTCTGAGTCGTTTTCGGGTTGATGAGAAGAAAGTTCAACTCCTCCCTCGTGGAACTCAAATGGCTACCCAATTCCTGAAGGATGGTAGCCCACCACCAGCACTCACCTTGCAGTTACGGTTTTGTAACAAGGGCAGCTCTCGGAGAACGGCAACAGGTCCCACAAAGGGTTGATTTGGAATGTAGGAACATCCGCGACGATCGTTTTGCCATTGTCGAGATCGCTGAGCTATCAATTCTAAAGCTCTAAGGATTTCTGAGTAACGATTTAGCCTTCCTTCACTCTCTTAGCGGGCCGGCCTATTATACTGTCATCCGGCAGACCACCCCTTTTCGTACCAGGCAGACTACTCGTTCGTATATCGTTGTCGTCTTGACTCACCCGCCTATGTGGGTACTCCGTCTTCATGCCATCGAAGCAATTCGCACGGTTGCCCATATCACCTTGAGTAAAGTACGGATGTTGTAGTGCTTCCCTAGCAGTCAGTCGTTTGGCGGGATCATACTCGAGCAGGCCCGTAAGCAGAGCGTAGCCTTCAGCGCCGGGAGTGGCGGACGGCGGCGAACTAGGATAAGAGGAGGTCTTGAGCGTGGTGTTATACCATATCTCGAGACTGAGTGGCTTGCCGCCACTGCCATTCCGTGACCCATGCGAGGCAGAAATCGATTGCAACTGTCCGTACTCCGGCTGCGAGACGAGACCTGGCCAGCTCTCCTTCGTCGGCATTCCAAGGATTTCCACGATCTTCTGCACTTGATTTCTTTGGAACGGTACAGTTTTCTTGCTGTCCATCTTCGCCTCTACGCCTTTGAAAATCGGACGGAGGGAGAGCAGTTCGGCAAATATGCAGCCAACAGCCCATAGATCGACGGCGGGTGTGTAATGCCGAGATCCAAGAAGAAGTTCAGGGGCTCTGTACCAGATTGTGACGACGACCTTGTCTCCACTGAACAGCGAATGCAAAGGTTTATAGAAGAGACGAGCGAGACCGAGGTCTCCTATCTTCACTTCGCCTTTTGAAGTCACCATGATATTCGCAGGTTTCAGGTCTCGATGGAGGACCCAATTGCTGTGAAGGTAGAGTAGACCGTTGAGAAGTTGAAAGAGTATCGACTTGATGGTCGGTGCGGGAATGGCGTGCCGTTGGGGTTGCGTATGATGGTGGATAATTTGAAGTAGATCGTGCTCGGCATATTCAAAAACCATGAAGATGCATTTGTCTTCCAGAATGATTTCGACAAGATGGATGATGTTTGGATGAGATAGCTCGGAACAAAGTGCCATCTCACGGCAGGCTGATTGGGATATTCCAGTGTATTGAATTACTTCGCCTTCTTTGTCGGGCTTGAACCTGACAGATGATTTCAGCTCCGATGCTCCTTGACTTGACAAAGTAATTGAAAGGTCTCACTTCTTGATGGCAAACTCCCCAATTTGGCCATTCCGCCCCTGGGCTTTGTACACTCGACCATACGTGCCACTACTGATAAAGCCAACGACTTTGTAGCGATCGTGAACCCGTACTTTGCTCGTGTAGCCGCTCGAAAACATCTTTTTGGGATCGGATGGTTCTAATGGGAATCGTCAGACGCATGAAGGCATTGTGACGCACGCAGAATAGAAGCATCAGTGCTCCATCGTATCAACGAGGCGGATCAAAAACGATACAGGGAAACAAGGAACGAAGCTTCAGCTGTTGACGGTATCATAAACGTGACACGGTGTCCGACACGGTATCCGAGATTGAACCGTAACGAGGATAAAGGTGAAGTTGGATTATTTGATGCGGTAAGGACGAGTACGGCAGAGCAATATGATCGTGAGACCACCATTACAGCTAGATGTAGGGCTAATCACACCGATTGCAGGAAAGATCCTACCATCAAAAGCAGCCTGCACACCCCTTCTCAGATTCTGCGTCCCGGAAGCACTTGCGGCAGCCCTTGCCGTAGCGGCGGCAGACGGCGGGCCTCCGGCGGAGGAAGGAGGATTAGTATTGCTCATTATTGTGGAGCCTTCAAGAAAATCGCTCCCCTAAGCACTCCGCTAGGACAGGAGGTAAGCATGTATGTAGAAGGTGGTGTATGTGCATGGTCCAACAGCCATGGGGCACGAAGTAGAGTACTCGTACTGTACGTAAGGGGGATGCAGGTGTAGTGAGTGATGCCTTTAGAATTTGCATGTTTGGTTATGTAGGTAATTGCAGATTTGAAGCTCTCATCGGCGCTCAGTGGAGATCACCGCCGGTGAATGGACTCAATTAATCTGGCAACACTAACATCTGCACCTAGTAATTAGTTGTATTCAGTTTTAGTGCAGATTACATAGTAAATAAACACTGACGCATCATAGAAATCACGTGTTCATTACCTACCTACCTACCTACTCACACATACCTCACTGTCATTGTTCACCATGTCAACATCCTTAATTTCTGTTGTCTCTGACATTAAATCAATAAGAAAGAAGCTTTTTCTATTGAATAAAAAATTCATTATAATGTCAATTGATGAATTCAACATCAATTAACCCTATGTAAACAATATTTAATGTTGTTAAAATGTTTAAACCTATTCAGACTGTGTTGTTTTAAATTATCTATGTCATCAATATTGAAAGAAGTAAATTCCTGTTCAGAAAGACTTCTCAATGTCTTAACAACATTTTGTCAAAGTTGAGCAGCAGTGTAAAGTGAGTTTTACTGTCACTCACTTTTTTAACAAAAGTGCAGTCACACTTTAATAAAACAGTAATTAAACAGAGCATACTTACATTCTTAAAAAAACTGATTGCTTAAAGAGAAACTTAAAACTTCATGAAATTGTGACTTTAAAAGTAAGTAAAAACTATTCACTGACAACTATTACTTAAATTATATAAAAGAATAATGAAATGAAGAACTCTGACAAAGTATATATAATGTAAATGAACATTCAAAATGCTGAACAGACATGAAAATAACTCAATCTGAATAAACACATAGTAAAAAGCAAGCTTTCATGGTTTATACAGCTTGCTGAGACTGTGAACTATCTTAATTTGTGTGATTTTGACACTCAGTGACTCAAAATCTCTATTAAAGACAAATTAAACTTTAAAGATGTTATATTTAAACTGTCAGATTGAATTAAAAAGCTTTAATGTTACAGACATCTTATAATAATGAATTTTACTCATTGTATAAATGCATTAAGATGATATTTATATACAATGATGATATAAAACAAATTTGAAAGCTGAATTCTCACAGTTTATCTTCTTTTTACTCATAAAAACTCTGATATCTTAAAGAAAGCTTTATAACAGTTATAAATCTGATGCATAAAGAAATGAAACCTTCATTACATGCTTACAGAAAATTTAGTTACAGAACAGATCACTGTAAAGAAAGTCTTTTTAAAGTTAAAAGCAAAGAAGCAAAAAGTGAATCATTTACTCTGTAAGATACACAGTAACTGTATCTTACAGACATATGCAACTCTGCTTAAAAACTACAGTCTTACAGCTTTATAAACTGTACTGTGAACTCAGCAAACAGTTATAAGATGTGATGAGTTTATTAAAAAGACTTTACATGTAGCTTTAAGTTAAAAAGCACAGAATTATATTACTAAAGAATGGCAGAAAACAAAGTGAAAATGAGCTGTATATGTAAGACAGCATAGCCTCTTATTACTTTAGATGAGTACAGTTACAATTGATTATATTCATAATTAATGACTTGAGCTGAATTAGATTATCACTATAAATAATGTCAAATTCTGACACTTCTTTCTTAAACAGTCAGTTAATAGAGCTACAATGAGTTAATTCAGTCTTATTAAAATATGCATGCATGTTAATTGCATTGTATAATAATGTATCAAACTGCAGAAAAGACAGAGCACAATTTCTGTACTTAAAATCTTTTTGACACAGTAATGTAATCTGAAATGTAACAGCTATCTTGCTCTGTTCAATTTTTAATAATTTTAAAGTTATAACAGACTGAAAAGATGTGTGAGAAGAATGTGAAGTCATTTAAATTGAATATTGATAAGAAAACAGACAAATTCTTTCTGTGACTGTGTGTTTTTTCAGTTCTACAATCTTTTATGTTAACATTTTTGACAGCAGAAAATTCTTTACTGAAATCTTCTTATCTTTAACATATGAGCTCAATATGAGTTTATGTAAAAGAACTGTGAATTTAAGATATATAAGAGTATAAAGACAGAATACATAGTCAATAACTTAAATAAAGAGATAGAAGCACTGAAATAACATTATCTGAAGATTCAGAAGATTTTGAAGTCATTAAGAACTCAATATTACAGTCTGAAGAAGAATATTAAGACACAGGGTGTTGAATTGAATGTTAAAGACAGAGTTATACAGCTATAAATACAGAATTTGACTGAATTTATGTCTATAATAAGTAGCAAGGGTGTGAAGAATCTAATGAAGAAATATAAGACATTAAAGGGTCTTAAAGTTGACAACAGTGAGGTAGATTAGCATAGGAAATATATAAACATCATAGTCTGTATGAAATTTATGATTTCTCACTGAAATCCATGAACACGCGATTTCTATGACGCGTCAGTGTTTATTTACTATGTAATCTACACTAAAACTGGATACAACTAATTACTAGGTGCAGATGTTAGTGTTGCCAGATTAATCGAGGCCCCGGTGAATCAAGACCGCACTACAGTACTCTACATACACCACTACGTAACTCTTACAACGATCTGATGGACAGACTGACAGCCTGAAATCATCGCACATACTCAAGTAATTCAACAGAATCATGGCGTGATCCAGTGTGAGGTATCTCCGACCATCGAGTGCTTGCTAACCACTAAAGACGCACGAGTACAGTAGCACAAGATTCACAGCCCTATGATACAAGCATCTCAAATTCGAAAGACTTCCTCATGGCGTCCAATGAGCCTTCGAGCCGGCACCCTTGGATGCACGACATCACCGCCTACCTAATCTATGTTGTCCTAACCACGACAATAGGTCCCCTACAATACGGCTTTCATCTTGTACCTTCATCCTACAATCACCGTTCCATGATATAGATACTAACGGTGACCCAGGCCGAACTCAACGCCCCACAAGCAGTGATCACTTGCGAGGATAAATCAGTCTCCACCACCTTCCTCTCCGGTCCCCAGCTTCCACAATGCATCCCCATGAACCCTACGGAATTCGGCCTGGTCACCTCCATCTACACACCCGGCGGTCTTCTTGGCGCTTTATCCGCAGGGCCGTGCGCGACGAAGTATGGGCGCCTGCTCACGATGCGCCTGGCAACCATTTTCTTCACTCTAGGTCCAGTACTTGAGGCGTTGGCACCGAGTATATGGGTTATGTCTGTCGGAAGGTTCTTGAGTGGAGTTGGTGCCGGCGCTGCAATTGTAGTGGTACCGATTTATATCGCTGAGGTTGCACCCCCAACAGAGAAAGGGTTATTTGGGGCATTGACGCAAATAATGATCAACGTGGGCATCCTAATCGCGCAGCTCTTGGGTTATTTCTTGAGTAAAGGAAGTCTTTGGAGGATAGTGCTTGCTGTTGCTGGAGGCATCGGACTCTTACAAATGGCTGGACTATTCTTGGTACCCGAGAGCCCGAAGTGGTTGGTGGATCATGGGCGTTCCCCGCAGGCCAGACGGATTGTGCAGAAGATCAGTGGTTCGGACGCGGACGTGGAGGAAGAAGTCGAAGGTTGGGGTACCAATGAAAGCGCGGTCACAGCATGTAGGTCACACAGTAGAGCTCTGTGACAGACTCGTTTACTGACGGGCTTGTAGCTGAAGAAGAAAGCCTTCTCCACGCTTCAGACGGCCACCGCCAACCCTCCTCCAAAACAACGAAATCCAACAAAGAAGGTGTCGGCATCTTCGAAGTCGTCTCCCACCCAGACCACCACAAAGCCATCGTCGCCGTCGTCGGCGTCATGTTCGCCCAGCAACTCTGCGGTATCAACAGTATCATCATGTACTCCGTCTCGCTCCTCTCCGACCTCCTCCCAACAACAGCCTCTCTCCTCATCGTTGTCGTCTCCGCCACCAACCTCGTCGCCACGATTGCGTTTTCACCGCTAGCTGATAAACTGGGGAGAAAGGCTTGCTTACTCCTCTCTATCGCTGGCATGGGCATCAACGCCTTACTACTTGCCTTTGCGATTCTCTTCAGTGTCAAGGTCCTATCTGCCATAGCCACGTTATTGTTTGTTACCAGCTTCGCGGTAGGCTTAGGCCCTGTCCCGTTCATCCTAGCGAGCGAACTGGTGGGTCCCGAAGCAGTGGGCGCAACGCAGAGTTGGGCACTAGCTGCAAACTGGATAGGTGCTTTCTTAGTGGCGCAATTCTTCCCGATCCTGAATTCATGGCTCGGCAAGGGAAAGGTGTTTTTCGTTTTTGCGGCTTTAGCGGTGCTGTTCTTTACTTTTGTGGCGTGGTGGATACCGGAGACGAAGGGGAAGAGGGACGCCGATGAGGTGTGGGGTAAGGAACGGAGAGAGGACTGAGTGCTCTTGTATAAATCATTAGGCGTAGGGAGTATGAGGGCATGGCGTGGGGAGCTTGCTTCTGATGACACGCACAAGATAGTTGAGATTGGTGTTTTATGATAATACCCTGGAGCTATGATGAAACGTATTTTTTTCGAATTGGTCGCTCTCTCACAGAGGAGACTGAGAGTAACGTCAGTCTTTGATGCTTGATATGGCATGTACTATGAGACCGTCATTGCATCTCAAGGCGGCCGGAAGCTGTGTTCGTGTTTGAGGGCTCAACTTTCGAGTCCGCTCATTTCAAGGTAAGTTCCCAGGGGACATACAGTGAAAATATCTGCTTAACAATCTCCGGGCGCATAGCTGGAAAGAGATCCCGAGTCAAGTGAGATGGCCGGCTCCGTTGACGAGCTTTCATAAGACGATTCCCAATACCATGTGCACCAACGTAACCTTCGCATCTTTAGCCCCAGTCGGGGATCTCAGTGGAATTACCCTCATCAAGCCTAGGAGTAAACGACGATCCAGCTTTCCTCCAAAGCCCTCCGCCGCACCACTCCCACCACCTCATCGTTTCACGAACCTGGCCCTCTAAACTCTCTCGCATATCTTCAATCTCGTAGTCCATACTCTCAAACTCCTTTAGCTTTCCGTTCTCGCCCATTTCCACGACAGCATGCACAATGAGCGAGTAGCCGGTATAGACTTCCATCCAGCAATCCTCAAGATTGACCTTTTCCGTCCGCGCTGGATCGGAGAATATATTGCTGTGAAGACTGGGAACGAGCTGCACGCTCAGCTTCTCGAGAGCCGGCATGCCCTTGGCGTATTTGAGAACGTCATCTGTGTGACTGTAGAACGGGAAAATGGCCGTGTAATGTAAGGATGTCAAACCTGTCATAGCGAGTAAGGGTCCGGAGATGCTTTCCTTCGTCCGAGTACCGAAAAGTGAAGGGGGGATCTTCAGATAATACTCGTAGGAACGATATGCTTTGAGCGAAGATCCCTCATTCATCGACATACGTGTCCAAGGCCGGGCATCGATGAGACCATGTGCTGTGTTGTTTGTAGCTTCAGGCGGCGCGGAGAAACCTGCGGATTGCTCCAATCGAAGGATGTGTAGCGGCATGTCGAAAGCCCAAGCATCACAGGTAGAAAGCCCGCACGAGATCAGTTTGGCGAGGTAGAAAGGAGGGCCAACAATTGTAACGGAGTGTGGATTGATGTGTGGTAATATGTGTCGCCATATGACCCTCGTTTTCCGTAGGGTAGATTGTTCCGGGAGTGTCTCGGGAGGAGTCTCGTTAATGTAAATCACTAGGCTCTTGACATATCCCAGGAGATTGTTCGAGCAGAGGAAAGCCAGAAAAGATTCTACATTGTCGATGAAGAAAGAGACTGAGATGACGGAATCGCCTGCACAGAACTTGTAGCATATCGTCTTCACCCGAGAGCATCTGAATAGCCGTGGTAATGATAGTTGCCGGAAGAAATGAGATGACAGCGCGAGATGTTTGAGATGTTTTGTCTCTGACACTGTCAAGTCCAAAGACGGCTCGCGGGTGAGTTTTTGCACGGATGGAGGCTCGATGTCGAGGAAAGAGATGATGTGATCCAGTAACTCGTTAGGCAGGTCCTCGAGCTTGATTGTAGACAGAGCTTTAGGCTTCTCGTCCTTGTGTAGAATTTGCCAAATTATATTCGACCACCGCGGCCCCGATGGTACCACATTTCGATTTCTCATCCTGTCCTATGACTAGCTAGACTAGCCCTGCCGTTGAACGACGGTTCTCTTGGTTCGAGAGGTGATTGAGTTCCGCGGGCAGTAGTAACCGCGCCATAGTTCTGCACGCATCAGCGTCAGCACGTTGTTTGAATTGACGCACTGTCATGTAGAGTAAAGTAATGTAGTCACTAGGACAAAGTTCGAGCCGGCTTGTGGATTTGATAGGATACCGGTAATGTGGGGTTTTGGAGGGGCATTCTTGCGGCGTCATTGCCGAGCTTCAAACAATACCTTAACACAATGACCGAACTTTGTGTGATCCAGTTATTATTCCCGGCGATGCTCCATAAAATGGCTTCCGATGTGTTGCGCGACATTGACCGCGAATCCGGCTATTTTTACCTGGGACCTCTTGCTGCAATACGTCTTCCTATCCCATTGCCTGACTCGGGAGACTAGCACGATGGCTAGACGATTACGTCGCAATCCTCCCTTCCGCGCGGAACACTTAGGGTCTCTACTCCGTCCAGACGACCTTCTCAAGACTCGGGATGCGGTTGAAAAAGGGACAGCGCAACAACGACAGCTAGCCAGCATTGAGGACAGAGCCGTGCAGGATATCGTGGACCTTCAGATCAAGCTCGGCTTTCATGCCATCTCAGATGGCGAATACAGACGGCACAGTATGTTTAAGACCAGTGGATTGAACAGATCGAGGAATATTGATGGCGTGCAGTGTTCTGGGGCACGTTTTTCCCTGGCCTGGACGGCTTCGAAGAAATCCAAAACCCGGATCCCAGGATATTCCGCGAATATATGCCAGACATTGCTGCTTTCATGGAGAAAGGATATAAGCCCGGGGAGAGCGTCATCTGTACGGGGAAGATCAAGCATGTAGGGAGCACATACCTCGAGCAATGGAACTACTTGAAGAGCGTTGTGCCAAAGGAGATGGTTCCCAACTGCAAGCTTACGCTGGCGGCACCGAACTGGTATCATATGCGATATAAAGAGGGCCTGGCATATCCAAAGGACGTGTACAGTAATGAAAGTGATTACTTCGCGGATATTGCAACGGCGTATCAGGCAGAACTGGATATCCTGTACAAGGCTGGTCTGAGGAATGTTCAGATTGACGATCCTAACCTTGCTTGTACGCCACTTCCATCACCAACACTTCTACAATAAACTGACGTCAATCAGACTTTTGTTCTGAGAAGATGATTGCTGGATGGGAGGCGGACGAAGCGAACACCAAGACAGTCGACCAACTCCTGGACGATTACATCAAGTTGTACAATGATAGTATAAGCAAGCGTCCTGAAGATATGCATGTTGGCGTACACCTATGTCGTGGTAACTTTGTCAACAGTCGTCACTTCTCAGAAGGTGGATATGATAGGATTGCCACAAAGCTCTTTCAGGACTTGAAAGTCGACACCTACTATCTTGAGTACGACACCCCTCGCGCTGGTGGCTTCGAGCCCTTGAAGTTTCTGCCACAGAACAAGAACGCCATTCTCGGACTAATCACATCGAAGTTCCCTGAGCTGGAGAACATGGATGAGATGCGCAAGAAGGTATTCCAGGCCGCAGACATTATCGCGGAGGGCAATGGTGAGACACAAAAGGAGGCGTTGGTAAGACTTGGTGTGAGTCCGCAATGCGGTTTCGCAAGTCATGCTTCAGGGAATGCCGTCGTTAAAGATGACATGATAGCAAAATTAAAATTGGTAAGGAAGCTAGCAGACAACATCTGGCCTGGCGAGCCATAAAGACATAGATTGCCGTAGGGAAGATGGATATATGGTAATTCGGCACGTACTGGTACAATATATAGGGCTTAATTTATCGTACAGATATAGCCCATACTCTAGAGTTCTGTTCCCGGCAAGACAATTGTGATACAAAGACATATCAGATTAAAGGATCTGAGTGACACATTATCAAGGCTTCCCAGTTACATTATACAGAGTCAGATCCAGCAGTACACTCTACTGGTTTTGTGGTTCACATGTGGTCCAAAGCTTAAGCTTCCCACGAATTTAGTGTTTGCCCTTGTGTTATAGCAACCTGTACCTGCGCATTGAACAGTCCTTTGTACACGTCAACATTCAGAATTATCATTGGTCCAAATTGAACATTAGGAGCAGCGCCGTCCCTCCACTCTTTCCTCCAAAGATTTGTTCATCGTCACCAGAAAGACATAAATCTTCCCCATGCAACAACTTTTCTAGACGATGCGTCCTGAAAGGTAACCCATTTCCCTCGTGCAAATCCTCGAGTGCTATTAGAACCACAAGCTTGCCCGTAGTGGGGATTTTAATAACCCCAGCCCTACAGAGATGACCATACACTATAGGATATGTGGTGTACAACCGATCCTCAAGGCTTTTTGTAGAGCTTTTCTGATTTTCGCCTCGATTCGAGTGATGTTGGCAGAGCTATAAGCACTCAATTCTCTAACTCTACCTTAGGGAATGATAAACACTGGCACTCCTTGTATTGTCTGAGCTGAGCTCCACCATCTGGCGTAGTTTACTGTGTGGTGGCTCCAGTTGTAGCCTCGCAAAACAGTATTGAATTTCAGGGCATCGCTGAATTGCTGGTCGCTCTAGTCTTTTCTAAGAACCTGACGCGCTTAATTTTCTGCCACCGCTTTGCTCACCGCCTACATGAAGCGCGTCTGTACAGGGACGAAAAAAGCGGGCGATTTTTGGCACGTGCGCAACCACCAAAATCGCCCGCTTTTTTCGTCCCCGTACAGCGCGTCAACCACGCGCAACCCAGATCCAAGAAAACCCAGAAACAATATCTAGCAATGTAGCAATGCCTCCCAAAGCCGTCAAAGGCGAATATATCGAGACCGTAATCCCCAATCCATCCCTCCGAAAACCAACCGAGACTAACACATCCCCGCAGGACACCGGCAACAAAGTCTCGCGGAAATCCCAAATCCACGGCACGCAAAACATCATCCTCGGCGGCCGCACCGTCATCCAAGCCGAAGTCTGCATCCGCGGCGACTTACACAAGACCTTAACCCCATCCACGCCTACCTCCACCACCGCCGCTGCGCAGGAACAGAAACAATCCAATGTCGCCGTCGCGATTGGCAGATATACCTTCCTGAGTAAAGGATGTCTGTTACGACCACCGAGTAAACTCCACCGTGGCGTCTACTCGTATTACCCGTTGAAAATCGGCGATCATGTCTTCATCGGCGAGAATTGTTTCGTGGAAGCTGCTGTTGTTGGGAGTAATGTGCATATCAGCAGGGGGAGTGTGATTGGAAAGTTCGCCATTATCAAGGATTGCGTTAAGGTTTTGG
>JAABUP010004813.1_pt1 | contig 21566 bp, 31 predicted proteins | sample 5559201 | NCBI WGS metagenome assembly JAABUP01 (sample SAMN10711887, study PRJNA513373) | rock metagenome | isolation source: Antarctica rocks | place: Antarctica | reverse complement strand
TCCCCCCCCCCCCCAACGTGGAGGAGCGCTGGCGCAGTGAAGGTCAAAAGTACGACAGGAAAGACCATTGCTCTCATGATATCAGGGCAGTCAGCTGCCAGGCTGACTGTTAGGTACGAACAGCTTCTCGTGCGTTTGGCATCTTGGATAGCAATTCAAGTGTAGGGACCCAGCGCATCCCGGTGCCAGTCGTTCGGGGCTGTCCCGGCGTCAGCCGTTCGGGGCCGTCCCGCTCACATAAGTTCACTTGCTGGGATTGCCAATTTGTCAGCATTCCATCCCAAATTCGACGCATGCGCTTTAACGCTGACTGGCGAATTTAGTCATCCCAGTCCGGGAGAGTGCGTCTCGGTAGATCTACGTGGGGTTCGCCGCGGTTGACCACAGAACTCCTTGAAAAGGACTGCCTTTGAGGCCGTTTGTTGCAAACAAGTAAGAATTGGCTCCGTGGAAGATTGCAGCAGCCCGGCAGCTGCCTCGCCTACAGCAGCTGCTATGAAGATAGCGCATCTGGTGAACTCGCAACCAAAGGCGCCGGAAGAAGAGGTGCCTTTGGAGGAAGTGGCAGTGGCTGCGACAGAAGAAGATTCTGGGTGGTATGACTACGTTCAAAAGCTTTTGCTTAGGTGAGCAAAGAACGTGCCCAAAGCTGTGCTTTTTGCCTTGTGAGTGGTCGCCTGACTTGCTTGCTTCCTCACTGCTACTTTTTACTACTGCACGCTGAAGACCCTTTTTCTCCTATTTCCGTCAATGAAACATGCTGTGACAGGAGTGGTGGCCATGTCAGAGTAGCCTTTGATTGGGCTCTGAGATTGGCAAAACCACGACTATACTATGAAGAAGGGTCGCTAATGGCAGACCTGCTTGCACTGTGCCCTGTGCTCTACAAAGACTATGCGCCGCCCCTTGTTTCCATGAATGGTGGCATGCACATGGTGCTGAGCGTAGGTGAGCCACTTCGTTGCATGAGGCTTATATGACGGTGTCTGGCTTCCCACACAATTTGTGCTTTACTGGGCATGTGCCCATCTATGGCATAGCTCTATATGCTCCAACCTGTGCTGTCTTGCAGTTCTCAATGGGAATTTATGGGTGACTGCATCACAAACTCTACCATAGGCCTTTTGTGTCTTCCCCTTTCTGCTCATCATTAAGTTACCACTCGCATCTCTGTATCATAATACATTGCGCTTGCTGCTCTGTGCTTTTTGACCAGCTTGCACATTATACAGCTTCTGCAGGGCAAGAATGTGCACACATTCCAGCAATGGCATGGCTTGTACACAGCTGCTTCAGTCTGCACACTTGTCTGATGGACTTTCATGTGGAGGCCACCAAACAAAACTTCCTAATCACAGTTATGATCAGAACAGGCAGCATCACTCAAGCACATACTTTGGAATAAATCCTGTGGCTGTTCTTGCAGTGGTACGGAGAGCGTATGTGAGGTCTAGTTACTCCAGGCGCTTGGTCAGCACGCCTGATGGCGGCACAATCAGCCTGGATTGGTGGAATGGATCACTGGAAAATGATCTTGCTGTTGATGTTCCCGTCCTTCTTTGTCTGCACGCCTTTGCAGGTGTGTTCGACATACACACATGACACATGCAACATTGACAGAATCTTGACTCAAAATTCATCAAAGTGTGCTGTTGGGCAGCAAAATTCAGCAACATGTGCCATGTGTTTAGGCTATGCTGGGTTGCCAGATTACGTGCTGAGGCTATTCTAGACATGCTGCATTGATGCTGAGCAGATTTTTCGTATGCTGTCCTCATGCATGCATTTATCTTCACCAGCTGTGTTGGTTGCATGCTCCATGCTGCTGGTAAGACAGTGGACATTGTGAGTAGACGTGGGAAATGCAGGCAGCTGTTGGTGTTGCACTTGATTCAGCTGCCGCTGCCACTTCTGTGCAGGTGACAGCAATGAGTCATACATGCTGTTCATGTGCAAGGAGGCAAAGAAGATGGGCTGGCGGTCAGTGGCCATGAACTACAGGTGAGTCATGTGTGTCCATTCCACGCTGCCTAGTTTGCATAAAGCTGGAAAGTCACTGGTTGGGCTTGGGGTTTGCTTTTGCACAGCCTCTGTTCTCATGATCAGGTTGCATCTGGCAACATGTGGCAATTGCTGCTTGATCGAAGCCCTTTCAGACAAGTGCTGCACACGGGTGACATCATGCAGACTGGTACTTCAAGGAGTCTTTTGCTGAGCTTGAAGGCTGATTGGAACATGCCCTTTGTGTTGTGTCAATGCAAACCTGCATTAAGGTCCATGCATGCTGCATCACAACGGTCAAATGGTGTTCAAGCTGCTCAGAGCACCTGCCTGTTTGCAGGGGTTGTGGGAACACCCCTCTGACCAACCCCAAGCCACTACACATAGCCCTGTCAGCAGATGTCTATGAGGCTGTGCGTAACATTCGGCAGAAGTTTCCAGATGCACCAGTCTTCTTGGTGGGATTCTCAATTGGAGCTTACACCATGACTAAGTATGTTGGCGAGGCAGACTCTGGCGTCTGGCCTGAAGGTGTGCCTTTGTCGCTCTTCTTCTTGCTCTGACTGTTTGTCATTGTGCTTTACATCTGTGCATTCCAATGACCTTATACCTCGTGAGCATCACCCACGCTGCCCACAGTATCAGCAATGACATTCACTCATCTCACGCTGCATCTGCTGAATGATGTTGACAAACTGCTCATCTGGGTTGCAGCTTGTCATGAGTCATCATGACTCATTTTCAAGCATCTGTTCTGTTTCCTGGTTCGGTCTCAAACGGCAAGAATGTTTGCTGCTTCAAGGTGCACACTGTTGCTGCATGTTCACAAAGCCGGCATGCCGCCTGGCTGTTGTTTGCTGACTGGGTGGCGATGTGTCACAATTGCAGGTTAGGGGCTGAGCGCTCCAAGCCTTCTAACCGTCTTTTGCCAACCAACTCTTTGTATCTGAATCCTTGCAATTCTTGCAGATGGCAAGGTGCAAGGTGCAGTTCTGATAGGCAGCGGGTATGACTACAGCTTTGAGATCGAGAAAATTTCAAGGCCTGCAATCCTGCGCCTTCTCAACTTTCACTTCATCAACTGCACCTGGTAAGCAGAAAATCCGACATATGTCAGCTTCCAATGCTGTCCCTTGCTCAAAGCAGCCTCAGCAAGCTGCTGTAATCCATTGTAACAGGCTGTCACCGCCCGTTGCTTGTTGTACCCTGCTGTGACAAGCAGCAGAAGTGCTGTCTGAGGCTTCAGCTACATTGAGCTGTTGACATCAAGATGTATGCCCTTACACTTGCTGTCTGAGGCTTTAGCTACATTGAGCTGTTGACTTCAAGATCTGTGCCCTTTGAAGTGCTGTCTGAGGCTTCAGCTACATTGAGCTGTTGGTATCAAGATCTGTGTTCTTCACTGTTGACATCAAGATCTGTGCCCTTCACTAGCATGCATGCTCACTTGACTTCCACCCACCCACACAACCACCTGCTCATCTACTCACTACTTCACTGTTTTGGTATGGAAATAGGTGGTCTGGGTATGTGAAGAAGTACAGGCATCAATTTGCCAAGGATCCCAACATCGACTTGACAAAGGTTAGGGCAGCGAGTCTGACCTCAGATGCAGAAGCTGCCATCATCTGCCCGGTAAGCCACACACACACATGCATGCATGTATGGACACACAAACATGGGGAGGCTCATCTGCTGGACCTTGTCACATTTGCACTTGTTAAAGATGCCCACATGCTGATGCATAGGAGTCACTGCACTGGTATTGCATACATGCTGAGAGAGTGTGCATACAGGCAAGCAGCACGTACAATTGCAAAACCATGCATGGCTCACTCTGCATAGGATGCTGTTTGCCATGCCATGTTGTGTATATCCTGCATGACAGCTGCTTCAGCGTGATGTAATTGTATACTGGGCAAAGCTCAAGACATCTTCTGTATCGCACTGATTGCAACTGCACTCGTTAATGGTGTGCCTACAGTGCATGCAATCAAGATGGTGTGTAGAGTATTGTTACTGTGGGAGTATAGATTGCTCTTGTGCTGCAGTCAATTGGATGCTATCAGGCAGGTGTTAAGCTTAGGATTTAGGCTGATTCACAGGCTGCTGCAATGTGTCATCTGATTGCTTGCTGCCATTTCTTCAAATGTATGACAGTGACACCATTAGCTGAGACAGCTTACTGCATTGATCAGGCTTGGGGGTACCCCAACATCCAGGCATACTATGATGACATCAATGGGCTCAAGTGGATCCCCAAGATCAGGACGCCCACCCTGTTCCTGTCTGCAGAGGATGATCCATTCTTAGGGTACGTAAACTAAATCCTGTTTCCAGCTCAATTTGAGTGCAATGTAACTGTGCAATCACATGTGGATGTAGTTGTCACGCGTTAGTTGAAGACATGAAATAGGCCATCTGACAGACTTGAAATAGGTCATCTAACAGATGGTGTCACTGTTGGGCAGGTGTGTGCATTGTTTCATGCACATAAAGGCCGTGACCTGTTTGCTTTCTGGACCAGTCTGTCTGCTTTCATCCATTGCATCAGTTTGCCACACAGCCTACTGTTGCATCATTGGCTGGGTGAAGCGTGATATGCCGCAATGGTACTGTTACACCAGTCACTCCTGTGTACACTGTGTGGTTACCGTATTATATGGGTGCAGGGAGACAGGCCCTCCAAGACCCTACGAGGAGTGCAGCAACAACCCATACACAGTCTTTGTCCTGACAGCCCACGGGGGTCACTGCGCCCACCTGCCCCTGGGGTCTTGGGTCACTGGCAAAGCTTGGATGGACAAAGTTGCCATGCAATTCTTCTCTGCAGTGCGTGTGCTGTCAGCCAAACCTGGTGGCCCATTACACATTTACAGCAACCCCTATGAAACAGCCAAGGTTTCAGCATCCTGTGAGGATGGTGGACACTTGTGATCAGACAGTAGCAATAGCTTGTAGGGACTGCCAATGGGGCGGTTTTGTATCATAGAGGGGGGGTTACAGATGGAGTCTAGACTTGGGGCATGCTTTGCTCCGGACAGGCTTCTTAACAACATTGAACTGGTTGTCAGCAAACGTCCAGCAAGTCGCAGCGTGGTCTTGCACATGACCAGGGCAAGCTTGCTCTGTGATGCACAATTTTGGAACTACCGTCAGGCAGCTTGGCATCTTTTGCAACTCTGTGGAGCGCAGCAGGAAGGAAGGGCTACAGAGGATCTTCATGTGAGTTGCGCGAGTTTGCATTCTGCGCACAGAACACATATTGTGCTGGCAAGACATATGATTCAGGCATCCTGTACATGAGTATGTGGACCAAGATGTGCATCTTGTGTGTTGAATTGCAATCATGCTTGATAGTATGATTGCTCTTCTGGTAGAAGCGATGCAGCTGCATCAAGTGCCCTTGATCCACTGTTGATCCCCTCTTGATCCTCTCTGCTTGATTTATATCCCATGGCACAATGGGAGCTGACATTGTGATGCCTGCTGTGCAGATAAAAGTGGTCATGCAAATGAAGTCAGCAGAGCTGAATGCCAGGACAAGTTTAGTTTGCTGCAGCCGTCTTTACATCATCCTATGACGCACAGTCCACTTCCAGCAGCTTATGCACACAATGCGTCAGTGCAGCAGCAGCGTTTTGGACCTTGTTGATGGGCTGAATGATGTTCAACTTATTGCAAGGTGCAGCAAGATTTCATCAGGCCTTCACAGGAATGCAGGAATTTGGAATTTTGATGTAGCTGCGCCCTAGAGCAAAGCTGTGGAATCTGCCTTGCAGACATTGACATTGCACACGGTGTCCCTGTCTTAGCTGCTGTCTTTGTGATTAATTATGATCATCATTATATAGTTCCTCAGTTTGCTGTAAGTACTGCTTCTGTTCCGACATGATTTTGAGCGCATGGTGGTTTGGAGTTATCAGGGATTTTGGTGATGCTTCGAACGCCGCTTTGAACTGCTCAAAGTCCTCACCAAGACATGCACGACCCGCAACATGTTGATTAGCACATGCATGTATGGCAGCGTGCACAGGAACTCTCCATCGGGAAGATTGTCAACGGGAAGCTCTCCAATAGGAAGCACATGTCCGTCCAGATGTCCGTCTGCATGCGCCAAACTATGTCAGCAATGCGATCAAACTTCCGGCAAACATGCCCAGCCCGGCTGTCTTTTCAGTAGTTCCAAGCAGTATTTTTGCGGATGAGACGCCAACCTGACGGCCGTAAAGAAGCCATCGAATTTGTTTGGAGGCAACCAGACACACTATTGACCTTGTCAGAAAAGCAAAGCATCGCTGCTGCTCTGGCAAAGGACACGGATGATACGGCTAGTTCGCTGTTTGTTGCCCCATATCCAGACCAATGGGTGGGTGCACTCAAGGAGTTAATTGCAGGTGTTCTTCCAGTCTCTGGCAAACTTTGACTGCACGTCCATGAAGGAATCAGGCAGACTCTCACCCCTCTCGGCTTAGAATTGTGCTCTTGAAACATACATCGAGTGGACTTGATGCAGCCTCTTCTGTGGCTTGAGGTGTCCGTTTTGGCTTTGATGCATATTCAGCTCAACGGGCATACAACTTTTTAACCAGTTGTGTTTGGAGCTTGTCTGAAGTAGTGCCGCTTATGTTTGCGCAGATACTCAAAGTGAAGCAACATGGCGGTTGGAGGTCTCTGGATTAATACAGACTTTGCTAAACCAGTCAAACAACACAATAGTTCCACAAGAATTTTCTATGGTGGGCTCACGCAAAGCAAACAGAGTGTTGTTTTCATTGGAACTTGCTGAGTGTGTGGGGAATATTCTACATCCTATCATAGTCAGCAACTCAGCACCTACTTCTCAGGCCTTTGATTACAGCAATTGCTCTAACAAAAACGCTGGAACTCCACATCTTCTGAGACATCACCAGGTAGAGTTGATCAAGCTTGGCGTCAGTTTTGGAAGGAATGCTTTCCAAATGTTTGATCTTCATGATCATAAGAACCCATTTCCCATTGTGCATAATGGACAAGAGTACCATGGCGGTGTTGATGGAGGCATCGCTCCATTTGGATTATCGGTGTCAAGTGCTGCCGCCCAGCTGAGAGTAGCATACAAACATAAACAGTCTGATGACCAAAAGCAGAGGTATCTTGGCCAGCATGGTGACAAGGCACAGGTATCTTACACACCCTTGCAAAACGTACATGCAGGAGTGTGTGCACTGTGCAAAGTCTTGTTGTTTCATCTCGCTGATTGCTTCTGGACTTTGTACGTCTGACAGGCTGAGGCAAGTTGCTGTGATACACAGGGCCAGAAGTTGGCAGGAGCGCTGACATACAGCAAAGGCTACAAGGGCCAGAGTGTCATGGCGACTCTAGGTGCCTATGCTTACAATGCATGGCCGTTGCTTCTGGACTTGACAGATGGTGAGGTGCATCATTTGATTGTGATTCGCGATGGTGAGCTCACTTATTGGGACAATTTGACTCCGCAACAAGCCTACTACAAGCAATCAGAGATCTTGAGCAGCAGTGAAATACTAAAGGACAGAACATTGAAGATGAGCGCCATCCCAGAGGAACAGCAGCAACCCTTGCAGCAATTGCGGAAGCTTCAGGGACACTCAGAATCTGGGCTATTGCAGCAACTCAATGACATTGTTCCTGATTTGCCAAGCGAAGAAAGGCTTGCAGCTTCTTATGATATCATCTCTTCATGGGCACATTTGCGGCCTATCACATTGCCGCCTGCAGTGCAGGACTTTCTGCTAGATGACTCTTAAGGGGCCCGGGACCTTTCTTGTTTGTATTGGTTTAATGTCCCGGATATTGGGCGTAATTCAAACCATTGTTGTCGTTAATAATCGTACTGTCACAGCTACCGTTCTTTCCTTTGCAAGTTATTCAGGGCCAACTTGGCCAGTTGCGACAGAATGGACAATTGCATTACAGTGTCTCGCACACAACCATATGCCACCCAAGATGTGCCACCCATGGCCACCCTTGGCCAAGACCTCAAGGGAAGGCTTTGACCTAACAGACCTAACGGCGCTTTGGGTCCCAACTGCTTGCGCCTCACCAGGGGGTCACGGGGGACGCTGGGCATGTGGGGAAGGACGTTTGGCATGTGGAAGCACGCACATGCAGCTTCCCTAGCGGCTCCAAGGCATGATCTGCGGGCCGAAAGATGGTCCTCATGAGTCATGAAGAGCCCTGAGTGCTCATGCCTCAGCATCTCTGCAGCGGTTCGGATGTGTCCTTGAGACGACTTTTTCTAAACCCGGCGGAGGACGTACACTCAGTTTGCAGTTGCACTGCTGCGTCACAAATCGAGGTGTACAGAGGTCGACAGATGACATGCGGCTCTGCACGTTACCCAGATAGCAAAGCCTGCTGTGTGTGTGTGCATCGAGTACACGTGTGCACGCATCACCGTTACGGCCCTGCACCTTGGAACTTCGGGTGTGGCATCGGGACAACAGAAGCGGATCTGCTTACCCGATTTGCCGGCCCTGTTGCAACCTTGGAACTTTTCACTCTGCAGCCCGCACCTGCATGCGATTCGTAGTTTGACGCCGGTGCCATATTTGCAATAATGCCTGGCATGACTTATACGGAGAAAGGAAGCCAGGTGCAAGTTTGATTCGTTACAGCCGCTCGAGGCTCCGACAAGCTTCTTGCAGTTACACAATCAGCTAGTGCTCTACTTGCAGGTTCCACAAGTCTGGAACAATACAACTGTTCCTTTCAGGACGGACGTTTGCATACATCAGCTCTTTCAGCAGCAAGCCGCTGCACAGCCTCATGCAGAGTGTCTAGTCTTTGAAGGCAACTCCATCACTTACTCTCAGCTGGACCAAAAGACCAATCGGCTTGCGCACTACCTGCAAACTCTAGGGGCAGGCAGGGACATTCCTGTGGCTGTTCTCATGGAGAGATCATTTGATCTGATTGTTGCTGTGATGGGTAAGCGTTTGATGATGCTTTCGTTCTGTGCAATAGATTCTCCATTATTCCTTCTCACAATGTCTACCTGTTCACAGCTGCACTATATTTGCCTTATCATGCCATCTCTGATCAAGTCACAGCTCAATCTGTATCAGCATCTGCGCAATGAGTCTTCTTTCCATTCAAAATGGTCACAGCCTGACTGCGACCTTGGATCAAGTCATCACTACTTGGTACAGTGCAAGCAGAATCAAACCCACTTCTGTTTGCAACAACAAAACATCAACATACATACACATGTGCTTTATTGTCGCCATCCTCAATCTATTGACCGCCTGTCAAAAACTGTCAGGCACACATTATACTGCTGTAACAGGAGTGCAGAACTGCAACATCCTCTTGCCTGCTGCAGCTGTGCTGAAGGCTGGAGGGGCATACCTGCCAATGGACCCGCATTACCCAGAGCAGCGGTTAGCCTACATGGTCAAGGACGCAAAAGCGCCTGTCCTGCTGACTCATCAGGGGTTGCGTAGGAAGCTGCCAGAGGGTGACCTGGCCATGCAGGTGACTCATCACTTGCAACACGTCGGGTTTTTATTATGATGATAATAACAAACGATGACAGCTAAAATAGCTATAATAGTAAAGTTTTCCTGTTGTTGGTTTAGGACTACCGTGAAAAGCAAAGTTCTTGATCCTGCAGCTTTTGATACTTCATGCGCCTCTCCTCAAGTTTTGCATCATGCCCGCTGTGCCTTGCAGGTGCTATGGCAATGTGTGCAGAGTCCTGTTGCCCTGTATTGCAGCTTGCATGGCTTGATTGCCTGGCTGGTTTCAGTACAGCTTTGCTGTCATGCTGCGTGTACAGCTGCATTGACACTCAACACTGCAATGCTGAGTCACCACTTGACTGCATGAGTTTCTACAGCATGACCTGGTGTGTAATCTGCAAGAGGCCCTTGGCAGCACACAGCCATGCATCTGGCATAGTCCTGGCATGCAAACCTTCCTGCCTGAAATCACAGAACTTGAGACCTGCAGGTCTCAACTTCTGTGATTTCATCATGGGGTCTTGCAATAGTGTGATACACTGAGTCTCATCAGAAAGGTGACAGCACGGCACCAACTGCTTTGCTGCTCCACAAGGTTTGTGCATCACAGCATATCTCTCTCATCATTAGCATTGTTGTCATGACTGTTATTACCATTACCATTACCATTACCATTACCATTACCATTACCATTACCATTACCATTATCATTATCATCATCATTGTTGCTATTGTCATTATCAGCCATCATGACTGTCATTATTGATGTTGTTACTTGACTGCCATTGACATCATTGTTACTGTTATGCCTATTGTTGTTGTTATGAGTTTTGTTGTACACAGATTGTGGATGTGGATGAGTGCTATGGGACCATAGCAGAGTGCTCCTCAGAACCACTCAACCTGCCGTGCAGCTCGACAGACATGATGTACCTCATCTACACTTCAGGCAGCACTGGCAACCCCAAAGGAGTCATGCTGAACCACAACAGCCTGGTCAACCTCATAGACTGGTCAGTCAAGGAGTACAGGCTATCAAGCCAGACCAGCGTTCTGCTGAAGACTGCTGTCAGCTTTGACCCCTCAGTGTTTGAGATCTTTGCTCCATTGGCTCTGGGGGGGAGGCTGGTGATTGCTAAGCCTGGGGGTCACGAAGACCCGGCCTATGTCCGAGATCTCATCACAGATACCGGGTAAGCTACAGTGTGGCAATGTTGTGATGGCTTTTGGGTGAAGAAGGCACAAAGAGCAGAGAAAGTACCAGTACTGCTTGTGCATGGTGTACGTCCAGTGACAAACACTCATGCGCCTTGTCAGCATGAACACGGCAGCATCAAGTCACCATGTTAGCACATGCTGCACTTGTGAACGTATGTGCATGTGCATATTGCCTCACTTCTATGCAGAGCTCCACAAACTGTATGGTCATGGAGATGTGCTTGTCAAATCGAGGCTGTGTTTCACAGCAGTCTGTTTGGGGTGTTCCACTTGCGTCCTCACATTTTGCCAGCACCTTGATTCTCGATGCAAGGCCTGACCAGCTGATGTTACCGCATGTATGCCCTGAAACGGACAGCAGTATTGTTCCAGCTTTGTGGGGCCTCCAGGTATGCTGTCATGTAGCGCCCAGGGAGGCTGCAGCATTATGCGTCTACCCTGTCAATCATTCATTACATTTGTGTCCTCCCCTAGGGTCATCAGGCATACTCAGTCCTGAGTAGCTCCTTGTATGAGGTGCTGTCTTGGCAGTCAGCTTACTAGCAGTAATGGCTGTGCATTACGCAGGGTAACGTTTGCTATCATGGTGCCGACAGCGTTGCCATTCTTCCTGGATGCATGCGAGCAGCAGAGCTTGGCATGCCACGGCCTCAAGCAGCTGTGCTTGATTGGCGAAGCCTTTGGCAGGTGAGCTCGTTCAATCATTCGTTCGTTCGTCCGTTCGTTCGTTCGTTTGTTCGTTCGTTCGTTCGTTCGTTCGTTCGTTCGTTCGTTCGTTCGTTCGTTCGTTTATTTCATTGATTCATTCAATCATCCAGCATGTCTCTTCCCCTAGGGTCTGGTACGTGCAATCCTGAGTGGCCTCCTGGATGAGGTCTTGTTCTGGCAGGTGAATAAGTGCCAATTGTAGCTGCAAATTTCATACATCTGGTGCTCATTGGCTGCTTGTAAATCTGCAGCTGTGCTCAGTCAGGTGAGTGCAGCTGCAAATTTGGTAGCAAGTCTTACTTCTTGATGCATTTGATGCTCATTGGACGCGTGACTGTGCGAGCTTCCTTAAGTAGAGCTGGACGGCTCAAGCTGTACAGCATTGAAGTACAGACAGTGTGCAAGGAAGACTGCAGGATGAGAACCATGTGCTGTGCCTTGCAGGTGTGAGGCTTAGCAGTCACATTCAGGACGTTTGAGGACTCTACATGGGCCAACGTTTGCATCAACAGCTGGCATTGCACTGACATCCACACAGTCGCACATATACAATCAATGTTGAGACTGCATGAGTGTCTGTCCTGCGCAGGTGTGTGGCTCAGCGAGCATGTGAAGTGCTGCCTAACACAGAGATCCACAACATCTACGGCCCGACCGAGGCCACTATCTGGGTCAGCAGTTGGCACTGCAATGGGGGTGACTTTGAGGGGGTGGCTACTAGCCCCATCGGGCCCCCCATGGCCAACACCCAGCTGTACGTTCTGGATGACAAGCTGCAGCCAGTTCCTGTAGGTGAGTTGCACACAAGTGCACTCGTAGGCTCCAACACAAGCTGCTCGTGCGCTGAGTGCCGAGCGTTTGCTTGTTGTGCAGCTGTGTCCATGTTCTTGACTCCCCAAAGCTTGAGTACCAGTCATTGGCTGCCTTGCTTCTGGTGTGTGTGTGTGTGTGTGTGTCTGTGTCTGTTCACATCTGTCCACTTGTCTGTGTGTCCATTGGTCATGAACTGTTGCCTGGCTGTACACCTGCCTGCACCCTGGGGACTCCTGATAGCTGCTGTATTGCATTGTGTGTGCATACGCTGACATGGACAAGGAACATCCTTCAGCAGAGACGACATCAGTGTAGTCAATCACAAATGCAGATCTACCGTACATGTGTTCAAAATCAGCTATGGGTGCTTCGCTTGCCAGGTGTGCATGCAATGAAACCTCAGCTATGACTGCGGGGAAGACACATGTATGCCATGCCATGCTATGCTGTGCCATGCTATGCTATGCTATGCTATGCTATGCCATGCCATGCCATGCCATGCCATGCCATGCCATGCCATGCCATGCCATGCCATGCCATGCCATGCCATGCCATACTGTGCAACCTGTCTCCTCAGGAGCTGCAAGCATGAAGCATGCATACATGGCCAAAGCACGTCCAGCCTGCTGACTGCCTACCCTCTCACTGCCGGTCATGCCGGATGTCTAGGTGAGAAGGGTGAGTTGTACATCAGCGGCATCTGCTTGGCCAGGGGGTACAAGGGCCAGCCAGTCATGACTGGGGAGCGCTTTGTCCCCAACCCTTTCAGCAGAGGGGAGGAGCAGCACGCACGCATGTACAAGACTGGGGACGAAGCCTGCTGGCGTGGGGATGGGGTGCTGGTCTTCCTGGGGAGAGTTGCCAAAGACCAGCAGGTAGTGCCGGCCTTACGCCAATGGTAACATGGCATTATATTTGTATGGACAGTTGCACGAATGGTGTGGTCTTCCCTGGGCGTTACTGCTACTGTGTATGAAAACATTCAATTAGCAGCTGCTGCAAAGCTGAACAGGTAATACTCACCCATCTTTAAATGCAAGCTACCAAAATGCAGTGTAGAGATGTGAAAACGCAGACCCCAACCCCCATAAAACCCCCAAGAATTCCCATACACGGCTGGCAAGTCCAGTCTAGCCATGCTATCATAGGTCTAGTGACTGTTGCAAGCAGCTTAAGCACGTGTGGCAGCATTGATGCACCACAGCAACGCAAGCATGAAACTAGACAGCATGCTGCTTGCATGTGCATGACTCACCCACAATGAAGCAGTCTGTCTGTCTGTCAAACCTTCAGATCAGTGATGATGTCTCGACAGCTCTATCAGATCATGCTTGTTGGGGATTTTGCCACAGTAAGCTGTGTCAGTTGTAAAGGCGAGCATGATTGATGGGGGCCTGCTGGCACATGACTCACCTGTTGTCATTGCCTGAACCCACAGGTGAAGCTGCGTGGCTTCCGGATTGAGCTGACAGAGATCGACCACCACCTGTCCACTTTCAAAGGAGTGCAGCAAGCCATTGCCATCGTCCACAAAGACAGCATCGGCCAGCAGCACCTGGTGGCGTATGTCTCGCCCAGCAGCACGGACATCACCAAGTTACGACAACACGCTTCACAATTTCTGCCAAAGCACATGATCCCAGAGACATTTGTGCTGTTGGATGAGTTCCCTAGGTTGCCCAATGGGAAAGCTGACAGGAACAGCTTGCCTGAGCCGAAGTATGGAGACATGGCCGAAGCTGACTATGTGGAGCCTGGCAATCGGTTGGAATATGAGGTGAGTCATTGCACATGAATCTGTCATCAGTGTGTGCGTGGCTCATTGATGGCTATGAAGAGCCTGCTTGAGGTGCCGTCAGCTTTTTTGTGGAGTTGCATTGCTCCTGTCTTGTCTGTCATGGGTGGGTTAGGCTAGTTTAGGCTAGGTTAGGTTAGGTGAGGTGAGGTTCTGTGCCTACGCAGTGTGGCATGTTCTTATATGCACTGATGGCAGAGTGTGATTCAGACTGCAGCATGTGGTGTCTTGTATGACTACATGAGCATGTCATGTGAAGCTATTTAGCTGCTTATGTCTGCCATGCAGCAATTGCAAAAGTTGCAGAATATAACAACTTCTGCATTGACCTAAGGGCTGCTGATGAATGACTAAGGGCACATCATGTGACTGCAGATTCAGCAGCTGTGGTCAGAAGTGCTTGGCATTGACCGCATCAGCTGCTCAGCCAACTTCTTCCAAATTGGCGGGAGCAGCCTGCTGGCCATCATGCTGGCTTCCCGCATCCAAACCTCCCTAGGGCTCCAAATTCCCGCCTCCCAGCTCTTCATCAGCAAAACCATCACCGAGCTGGCAGCCTTTGTGACTCAGTCCAATCCCATCTCACGAGCCAACTCAGGCAGCATCCAGCAACCAGTGGTCCCCAACGAGAGGCTAACAGCAACTCAGAAGTCGCAAGGGGTGTACTGCACTCTGAACCAGGAAGTGATGATCCTCTCCCATCAGTTGTCATCCAGACCAAGTGCATTCAGCATGCCCTTCGCAGTCCGACTCAGCGGCCCCTTGGACGTCGACCTTCTCCAGCAGGCGCTGCAACTAGTCATCCCCCGCCAGGAGGTGCTGCTGTGCCACCTGACAGGGAAGCTGGTTAGTAAGAACTTCCTGGGGCGCATGGTGAGGTCCATGATCATGACCAGCATGGTCAGCAACAAAGTGGCCCAGGGCTTGTTGAGCAATGCCCTGGTGGCAAAGATGGTTCAGAAGCGCATGCAAGGCAAGGCGGGCTTGGGCACCAAAATGGTACTGCCTCTGGTCCAGCCACAGGTAAAATCTTAATTGTCAAGACTGCGTCTTCAGCCTCATTATGACAGGACTTGCAGGATTTGCATTGAGCAGCATGGCCTTTGAATGGGTGGCCTTTGCGCGAAGCTGGAGTAGTCATCTCAGCAGGACATATCATGACACGTACAGCATTTAGTGTCCTGCGAACTCGTGCTCACAGACACTACATACTGATGCACTGCAATGCCAAATGAAGCCTGATCCATCTGCTGCAGAAGCTTTGGCATGCAAAGAGTGTTGTACATACTATATGATGCTGTGCATGCTTTGCCTGCTGTCCAGGCAAGCTGGCTTTCACCACTGGGTGCGACTGTTTGCATGCTCAAGCATCCTGTCATTGCTCCAACATTTCACCTGACAGCGCTTCATATAACGCCTGCAAATGGAACTGTGCTTTTCACTTTGTGACATGGATGACTCAACATTCAGCATTGCACACCAGTCCAGTCACAGCATGGGATGACACAGGCCTTGACTTCACAGCTTTCCTATCAGCATTCCTGTTTTCACCCGAGTGGGTGTTATTAGTGAGTATACAGGCAAGCCCAGTATACTTCTTGATTGTGCATTTTTCGAGTCCAGGGTTGCCGCATGCGCTGGCTCCCCATCACCCAATTCACTCTGCATCATCAGCCCAAGTGCCAATTCGTGCATGAGTACGCAATCTTTGCATATGCACCTCACACTGCATACTAGGCATACATACAGGTATACACCAATGCAACAACTCAAGACTGCTAACCGGCATCATTTCTTCTTCTCTTCGATTCAATTGAGTATTCTTGCAAGTGAAGGGTCTATCCTGCAGGTCAAGCTGGAGCCAGCCTTGCCAGTGAGTGAAACCAAGCTGCCAAAGGCCCTAGCTCAGGCCATTTCCAGTGCATTTGACCTCACCAGCGGCCCTATGGTCCATGTCACCTTGATACCTCTGACTGAGAAGCAAGAGCATGTCCTTGTGGTCAACATGCACTACGCCGTTGCTGATGGTTGGTCATTGGGGGTCCTGTTCAAGGACATCAGTCTGGCCTACAACCAGCTGAAACGCAGCAATGGTAAGCCGGCTGCCATGTGCATCTGTATGGGTTTCATTGCTAGAGGCTGCTGTATGCGTCTGCATGGGTCTTGATGGGTAGAGGCAGCTATATACATCTGCATGGGTCTCATTGCTAGAGGCTGCTGTGTGCGTCTGCATGGATCTGTTGGGTAGAGGCAGCTATATACATCTGCATGGGTCTCATTGCTAGAGGCTGCTGTGTGCGTCTGCATGGATCTGTTGGGTAGAGGCTGCTGAGTGCATCTGCATGGGTTTCATTGCTAGAGGCTGCTCTGTGCATCTGCATAGGTCTCATTGCGAGAGGCTGCTCTGTGCATCTGCATAAGTCTCATTGCTAGAAGCTGCTGTGTGCATCTGCATGGGTTTCATTGCTAGAGGCTGCTCTGTGCATCAGCATGGGTCTGACTGCTGGAGGCTGCTCTGTGCATCTGCATATGTTACATTGCTACAGGCTGCTATGTGCGTCTGCATGGATCTGTTGGGTAGAGGCTGCTCTGTGCATCAGCATGGGTCTGATTGCTGGAGGCTGCTCTGTGCATCTGCATAGGTTTCATTGCTACAGGCTGCTATGTGCGTCTGCATGGATCTGTTGGGTAGAGGCTGCTATGTACGTCAGCATGGGTCTCATTGCTAGAGGCTGCTCTGTGCATCTGCATGATTCTCATTGGTGCAGGCAAGGACATCATCCCAACTTTTGACCACCTGCAGAGCTGAAATTTTCACCGCCTACACAGTGGGGTTGCATGTTGTGAGATTGCAAGCATGCTGCAGATGCTTCACTCAGTGAGCTGCCAAACAGTCTCCTAAGTCAAGCACAGTACAACCAAGTACTGATGCGCCCAAGGTGCCTGGCACCCCAAATCTTGGACTGCATTCACTTTGCCAATATGTACTTGCCAGGCAGGTGCTGAAGCCTCGATACCTGATCTGCCATTTAGTTTCCTACGGCACGCACAGTCCTATCAAGTATTGGCACGCATCATATTGCGGCTGTGTGCCTCGTAGGTGCTGGAACCTCCGTTCCTGAGCTGCCAATCAGCTTCCTAGAGCATGCACAGTACGACCGAGTGCTGATGCATTCGAAGCGCATGGCAGACCTGAACTGGTGGTGCACTCAGCTGGCGGGCGCCCCCCTCGAACCCTTGCTCACAACTGACTACCCCAGGTCTGGTCGGCCCAACATTGGACAGAATCAGGGAGACATTGTCAAGGTATGCACCAGACTTCTTCTTTCACAGAAACAAGCTGATGAGGTCAGACATGCTGTCACCTTGATGTAAAAGATAGCATACAGAAACCCGTAAAATGTCATACACATTTGTAAAACAAGACAAAAAGGAAAAAACGGTCAACTGACTTTATCTGTAAGTTCTTGAGAAAATTCTAGATTGTTGGCAACAAAATGTTCGTCTAGACTCAATGTGCCTTGAAGCTCGCAGCCGCCAGACTGCACTCACCAAGAGCACGGACAGAGTGCAAAGTTTGACAGGGCATGATGGGTGTAGATGCCTGACTTGATTGATGCTGGGCCGCGCCGCCAGCTGCAGACACTGGGTGGGTGGTGCTTGCCCCAAGTCAAAGTGCCTTGATTTGTTTTGTAGCTACCAAATCCTCTACATATCCCAGGTGCTTATGTCGGTCCTAAGTTGGTGCTGCTGATGCATGGCTGATGGCTGTTGGCAAACAAGTGCTAGCAGTCTTCAGAGTGCTGGCTTAAACTGGAGACTCACGTCTTGTTCTTGATGTGCAGCTGACCATACCAATGAAGGGCGACGACCAGCTCAGGCAATTGGCACATCACTGTGGCAGCAGCCTGTTTGTCATGGTACTAGCTGGCTTCAAGGTGCTATGTTAGAGTACTGGAGTCTCAGGTCTTGTTTTTCTGCTACTTTGCAGGTGACCATACCAGTGAAGGGTGTGGAGCAGCTGAAGCAATCTGCGCGGCGTTGTGGCTGCAAGCTGCTTGCCACAGTGCTAGCTGACTTAAAAGCTGCTGGTCCAAAGTGAAGGCTCAGGTCTTGTTCTTGACGTGCAGGTGACCATACCAGTGAAGGGCGTGGAGCAGCTGAGGCGATTGGCACAGCGCTGTGGCAGCAGCCTGTTTGTCACAGTGCTAGCAGCCTTCAAGGTACTGCTGCGGCGGTACAGTGGTCGGGATGATCTGGTGGTGGGGACACCCAGCTCAGGCAGGAACAGGCCAGACCTGGAAGGAGGCCTAGTGGGCTGCTTTGTCAATCTGACAGCCTTGCGCACTGACATGACAGGAAGTAAGCTGTCGCTGATGCTGTTCATTGTATCTTGGTTACAGAGAGTGCTTGTGGTGTCTTCTGTGATGCCTGGTGCGTTGCAGCCTGATGCGTCTGAGACTGTCAGCTGTATGCATGAGAGACACATGGCGCTGATCAGATGCTCCCTTTTACTAGGTCACAGCGATGCTCTGCATCAGTCCTTTTCCTGTGTTTGGAAATGGATGGGGGGGCCCAAGACCCCTGACATCCGCCCACTTCCTCCAGCAGATATGATCACTCAAGGCTGCTGATTTGGCAACCATCCAGCATGCACTACTTTAAGCTCTGTCATTTTGATTCATTGAATCATCATGAATTGTAAGCTTTCTTGTACTGTACAACCTCAGTACTTGTACGTTTGACCCTGTGACAAGCGAAAACGGCTTTGTTTGCAGGGACTCTGACCTTTGTGGATCTGGTCCAGCGCATGCATGATGGTGTCGCTGCAGCTTTGGCACATGCAGATGTGCCCCAGATGCAGGTTGTGGCAGAGCTGGCCAGGAGACAGCAGCTGCTCGCCTTTAATGCCATCCCCTACCAGGTAAACACACTCTATTACAGCCGTATTCAGTGTTGCCTAGTACCTGAGAGGTGCTTGGAGAACGTGCCAGATACATTGTGATGCCCTCCATACCATTCCGTACCAGGTAATCACACTCTAGTCACGGCCACAAGCAGCGTCACCCAGTATGTGAAAACTGCTCCAGTAATGTGCTGCGTTGCCTTCAATGCCATCCTAGCATGTTGACAGAACCGAGCCGATGTCACAATCCGCACATCAAGCACAGCTTAGTTTGCATTGATTGTGGTCACAGTCAGCAGAACAGGCACCCAAGAGGTGCTAATGTGCGGAGTATCAATTCAACAACGCTGCTCCTTTCCTTGCATGTGATACAGACATCTGTTGAGCAACGCGGTCCAGACGGGATTCCCCAGTGAGCTTGTACTTGCCCAAAAAACTCACAACTCAATCAGAAATTCTTCTGGGCAGCGTTGCTCAGCAGACACAAACGCAAACACATGCATGAGCGGCTGCATTACACACGCATACATGTTGAAAACACATGCAAGGACAACTGGTATGTGTAAACAGCTGCGCTATGTATGCAAGGACAGCTGCACTGTATATCCATATATAGTGTATGTAGTGTATGTACGTATAGTGTATGTATAGTGTATAGTGCAAGTGTATGCAAGGACAACATGTATGTGCAAGGACAGCTGTGTTCACACTGTCCAAAGCATACAAACAAACTTTACATCTCATGCCCACAGCCTGCTGAGTTTCCACCTCAAGTCTATTCTCAAGGCTATCCTCAAGACTACCTCAAGACCATCAGATCGGATCAGCTGAGAGTGATTGTGCCATGGCCAGGTGCTCTTTGCGCTGCACCCCAAGACACTGCTATCAGGCATGGAGTTAGACGGTGTGACCACAAGGAGTGTGGAGCCCATCCACACTGGCAGCTCTAAGGTTGACATCTTCCTGGAGCTGTTTGAAGCAAGCGATGGATCAGTCGTGGGACACATCGAGTATGATAGTTCGCTGTGGCAGCGCTCTTCCATTGTGGCTTTTGCTGCTGAATTGAATGTGAGCCCTCTGCTTGTTCTTTGCTCCTTGCATGCTGGTCCGTCGTGGACATGTTTGCTGGGCTGTCAGTCCTCTGCTTGTCTCCTCTCTGTTGCATGCTGACGCATGCGGTTTCACCTGCTGGAATGAACTTGGGGCTTCCTGTTGTGTTCATCCCTTGTTTGCTGATGTCTGTTGGAGAGTTTTCACGTGTGCGTGTTGGACGTGTTACGGGGGTGTTGAATACACTCTGTTGTATTGTGTGTAGTTGTGTCATGTTACTACATTGTATTGCATCGTGCTGTGTTATCTCATTTTGACAATGTACCAGACCAGGACGTGTTGTGTTGTCATATTACACTACCCTGCATGGCAGTACAATGTCACCACATGGGGCAGGACGTGATCTTCTGCTTATGCCATGAGTGATCCTGATCAGGAGGTCATGCTTCCCACATCAAGCATGCTTTCCAGCAATGGCAGTATGACTGGCACTGCTCAATACATTGTGCCATGGTGACCTCTCAAGTGTTTGGGCCAACCATTTTGACTTCACAGCATAGCATGCTGGGCCTGACTAAGCTGACTAATGCTGCTGTGGGCTGCAGGCAACTCTGGCAGAGATGACTAAGAGGCCTGAGGAGGTGTTGCGGTTCCGGCAGTCCTTGCAAAAGACAATCTCCTTGACTCGCCGGGGCAGTGCCCCACTGTAGGGCAGGGCCGGACGGGCTTACAGCGCTTTGAGTAAATGCCCCTGAAAAGGGCAAATCCCGAAAACGGCTGCAGGGGCACTGCCTAACTGCCCTGATCGTATGCAAAGCCATATTGTCCAAGAAGGGTCAGCTACGTGTGAGCTACAGGGCTAGTCTTTGCTATGGGGAACTGACAGCGCAGATCCTCAAATGTAGTATTGTTTGGGAACAGAACATCAAATGTCGTGTATACATTACTGGATGCCTATGAAGATGACGGCCTGATGCCTTGCAACACGTTTCTAGAAGTTTCAAAGACTTCTGAAGGGTTGAGTGGTTACATGATGTGACTGTTGGTCGTGTCAGATGTTGCTATTTTTGACAGGCCAAACACAATTTGAAATGCGCATGCTGCTGCCATTTGTGTCTACATGCTTGTGAGTAAAGCTGAGTGCAGCTTGCAAGGCGTCTCCTTGCAGTATGTGTGTCAGCTTTACTCATGGCCTTGCTTCAGAATGCTCCATGAACGAAGTATCTTCATTTGCAGGGAGTCGTGGTTTCAACTGCAATAGCAAGCAATTGTTATTCTGATTTTGGCATCATGCTGACTCGGGCGATCCACCTGTCACTGTAGGTCCATTGCTCGTGACCACAATTACTTGTGTTGAATAAGTTTACGCAACTATATATTCGTTGATCAATGTTCGACCTGTGTATTTTCATTTTCATTTTCATTTAGCACCTTACAGTCTGGGGTGTGGAGCCAGTTGTGACTCATCAGACATCCTGGCTTGAAAGCACAGGTGTATGTGGTGTGCAACAAAACCAAGCTGGTGGGAACTCTGCTCGAAAAAGAGCCTAAGGTCCCGTTGTTGGTAGTTTGGGCCAAATAATGAGAAATG
>JAABUP010004812.1_pt1 | contig 21570 bp, 21 predicted proteins | sample 5559201 | NCBI WGS metagenome assembly JAABUP01 (sample SAMN10711887, study PRJNA513373) | rock metagenome | isolation source: Antarctica rocks | place: Antarctica | reverse complement strand
CCGGGGCCGTCGCGGCCTGATGCCAGAACGGGTAGATCAGCCGGGGCGCCGACGCCGCATCCAGCTTCGCCAGCTCGTCGTCGGTCAGCGTCAACTCCGTCGCGGCCAGGTTGTCGGCGAGCTGCTCGGTGGTGCGCCCGGCGATCACCAGGCTGGTCACCGCCGGCCGGCCCAGCAGGTAGCACAGTGATACCTGGGCCAGCGAGACGTCATGATCTGCAGCCACTTCGGAGATGACGTCGACCAGGTCGAACACCTCATCCGGATCGTGCACGGGTGGTTCGGTGTGCTCGTTCAGCTCGGCGTACCTGACCGTTTCGTCCGACCCGCCTCGCCTGTACTTCCCGGTGAGCATCCCACCGGCCAGCGGGCTCCAGATCAGGTTGCCCAGCCCCTCGTCGATGCTCATCGGGATCAGCTCGTACTCCGCGTCCCTGGACAGCAGCGAGTAGTGGATCTGCTGACTGGCGAAGCGAGGCAACTCGTCCCGTTCGGCGATGCCCAGATACTTGGTCACCTGCCAGGCGGCGAAGTTCGACACTCCGATGTAGCGCACCTTGCCCTGGGATACCAGCAGATCCAGCGCCCGCAGGGTTTCCTCCGCAGGCGTCAGACCGTCCCGTTCGTGCAGCTGGTACAGGTCGATGTGGTCGGTGCCCAGCCGGCGCAAGCTCGCCTCGCAGCCGCGGACGATGTGGTGGTGGGACAACCCGGCGTCGTTGGGACCCTCGCCCATCGGGAACCGGACTTTGGTCGCCACCAGCACATCGTCCCGCCGATCGCCCAGCGCCTTACCCAGCACCTCCTCGGAGGAGCCGCGCGAGTAGATGTCCGCGGTGTCGAACAGGTTGACCCCGGCCTCGATGCACATGTCGACCTGCCGGCGCGCCACGTCGACGTCCACGGTGCCGATGCGTTCGAAACCGCCGGCGGCGCCGAATCCCATGGTGCCGAGGGTGAGGACAGAGACGTTGAGCCCGGAGCGTCCGAGGCGGCGATATTCCATGGCTAGAACCTACGTCCTGGGTCCGGTGACCCTGGCCGGGAGCCCAGGGGCAGACCTACACTGGGGCATGGACCGGCGGCTGGCTGGCTTAACGGTGCTGATGGTGGCTGTGCTCGTCGCCGTGCTGGTGCCGGTGCTGGACGGCCGCCGGGTCGCCGGAACCGCGAGGGCTGTCTCGGTACCGGTCGCCGGGGACTGCCTGATCGGCGTGCACTCCAGGTGGGACCAGCCCTCGACCGTGGTTGCCGACGCCGGCTGGCCACCGTTCCCGCTGACCACCGGCAGCATCAGCTCGTGCTCGCAGCCCGGAGCCGGCCAGGTGTTGGCCGTCGACTACGCCGGTGCGGCTCCGGCGGCCGCTGACGGCGCCGAGTACCAGCGGCACGAGAACGGCCTCTGCACGCCGGCCATTGAGCGGATGTCCGACGGGCTGGTCCGCGGTAGGGACCACATCTGGCGCCGGGGGACCGTGGAGATCGGATTCCGGCCGGTGGTCCGACTGCAGGGTGAACTGGCGTTCCCGTCGACGGCTACCGGATCCGACCGGCCACCGTGGATCGCCTGCTTCGCGGTGACGTTGACCGCGAGCGGTACGAAACCATTCGTACTGCACGCATCTCGGCCGGCGGACGATCTCGGGTCCTGCGAGGTTGCGGCGCCCGGTGCCGGCGATCTGCGGGCCACCCCCTGTTCGGCTCCGCACACCGCTCAGGTCCTGGGCCGGGCCTTCCTGGCCTCCGGATCGCCCACCGGTGCCGACTACCTGGCTGCCTGTCAGGAGTTCGCCCGGCACATCACCGGTGCGACGGACCCGAACGCGGCCGGGGTGCTGCGGATCAGGGTGCGCCAGACCTTTGAGTGGCTGCAGGGACCTGGCACCTGTCTGGCGGTGGTCAACGACCCGGAAAAGACTCTGTCCGGTTCGCTGGTCGATATCGGCGACGGCCCGCTGCCCTGGACGAATTGATCACCGGCGAATTGATCGGACAAATTGATCACGGACGAATCGATCACGACGAATTGATCACCGACGAGACGATCACGGCTGATCACGGGTGAGGTGGAGCAACCAATCCCGGCCGGTGTCGATCAACGCGTAGCGGCGCGGGTCGCCGTCCTGCCCGTGCAGCAGGAAGACGAACCGCCGCTGGTTGCGATCGACGAGTTCCCACCATCCGGTGTCCGCGATGGACTTGTCGGCGTCGGTGTAGCTCGCGTGGTCGAGATCGTGGTCGGGCACGCCCACCGCGAGACGATCCTGACGCGAATCGGTCGGCATGCCGAGCGGCACCGCCCAGGACCGCAGCACCCCGTTCTCCTCGAGCCGGAGGTCGAAGTGGTGTCGCGGCTTGTGATGCTCGTGCAGCACGAACACCGGTCTGTGCGTCATGTCAGGTGCTGATCAGTACCCCACCGCGGCGCGGGGTGAGCAGGAACGCGCACCCGTACAGCACCGCCACCACGATCAGCAGATTGCGGTAGCCGGTGAGCAGCGCCCCGTACTCCAGACAGCCGCCGACGATCGCACCGAGCAGATTCAGCCCGAACGCCGCTTGGGCGTGGTCGGTGGCACCGAAACGCTTGGCGAAGGCGATGTTGGCGAGATAGATGGGCAGGAATGCCAGCAGACAGGCGACGATCAGCCGCGGCCAGAACGGCCAGGCGAGCAGCCAGTCCGGGTTGACGATGTAGGCGAGTGCCAGCGACGCCACGATGGCGCCCCAGACGACGGGCAGCCGCGGGGTTCTGAGTCTTCGGGTGGTCTCTACCGCCGCCAGCACGATCACCAGTACCCCGGCGAACACCAGCGCGTTCACCAGCCAGGTGGTGCCGAACAACAGCGCGAAGGTGGCGATGTTCTTGGTCTCCAGCAACAGGAATGCCGCGCCCATGAAGAACAGGTCGGCGTACGGCCGCATCGCCCGGAACGACCCGCCGAGCAGCCGCACCGCGATCAGCGAGATCAACAGGATGCCGCCCAGCGTCCAGAGGTAGATGGCCGGAATGGCCCCGCCCTTGTAGTAGAGGAACGGCCGGTCGTCGGTGGCCGGGGCGATGACGTCACCCGAAGTCGGCTGGTAGACGCTGTCGCAGGTCTGGTTGGCCTGGTCGACGGCGACCGTCACCACCGCTTGGTTGTCGGCGGTCTTGTCCACGCACGGCGAATGGCCGAACGCAGCGGCGGCTGTCCCGGCCAGCCGATCGATCAGCCAGGTCTCCCGGTAGTAGTTGTACATCGAGAAGGTGCCGTCGGGCTTCAGGTGATCGCGGGCCGCCTTCAGCGCCGAGTCGGTGAACAGGAACGACTCCAGCCGGATCTGCGACGCCCCGTTGACCAGCGCCAGAGAATCCGGCAGCGCGAACAGGATCAGGTCGTACTTGCTGCTGGTGGACTGCAGGAACGCCCGGCCGTCGTTGATGTGCACCGTCACCCGCGGATCGGAGTACGGGTGGTCGGAGTTGCGTTCTGCGCCGATCTGCACGATGCGGGGGTCGATGTCCACCGCGTCGACGTGGCCCGCCCCTTTGGACAGGGCGATCGCCACGTCGGACCCGGAGCCGGCGCCGATGATCAGCACGTTGTCCAGCTTCTGGTTCTTGGCCCGGACGTACGGGGTGCGGTACTGGGCTTCGGCCTGGGTGAGCTTCCACTCGGCCGGTCCCATCAGCTGGTGCGGGACGCCGTTGACGGAGATCTTCACCAGTGTCGAGCCGTTGAACTCACCGGCGTCCTCGGTCACCACCTTGTAGTACGGCGACCAGGAGACCCCGGCGGTCGTGGACTCCGCCAGCAACACCAGCACGACGCCGACTCCGGACAGCGCGGCCAACAGTTTCAGACCCGGCCGGTTCAGCGCCACCAGCACCACCGATGCGATGACGCCCCACACCACGGACGGTGCCCGCAGGAACGACATCAAGGTGAACGTCAGGATTCCCACCAGCGAGCCGATCAGATCCCATCGGTAGGACGTCAACGGCGCCAGCTGGCCGAAGCAGCGGCCGACCACCTCGGCCGGACCGGCCAGCAGAACGGCCACCGCCGCGAAGATCAGTGGCAGCACCAGCCAGGACGGCGGGCCGGACGGATTGGCAGCGGTGAAGTAGATGATGTTCGATCCGGTGCGGTCGATGGACACGGGGAACAAGTGCACGCCGACCACCAGCACCATCAGCAGCCCGCAGGACGCCGGCAGGATCGACCAGTTCTTCCGGGAGATCAGGAAGCCCATCCCGATGCCGAGGAACGAGCCGAGCAGGACGAAGTTGGTGAAGTACGACAGGTGCAGCACGTTGGAGCCGAGCCAGCGGATCAGTGCCAGCTCCAGGAACAGCATCACCGAACTGCCCATCACCAGCCGGACGATCACCGAACGATCGGTGAGTCCCGCCGCTTTTTCCGGAACGAAAGCCGCACTGGCGGGAGCGGGAGCCGGGTCGGCCACCGCGGTCGCTCCGCTGCCGGCTGCCGCTGGGCTGCCGGCTGCCGCCCCGCCGCCGGCTGCCGCCCCGCCGCCGGCTGCCGATCCGGCGTCGGCGGATCTCGACGTGCTCTTGCGATGCTGGTTCATCGGCGGGGCCCCTCACGGGCCGGCAGTCACCGGCCAGGTGTGAAAACACGGTCAACGGCGCAGGCCCCGCGCGTTGCGGCGACGATGCCGGGCCGGCGGCGCGTCGGGACGCGCTGAATCATGCCACGGGTTCCTGATCCGCCCGTTTCCGCCGGCTCGGACGGTGGCAGTCGGCGCGTCGGCGCGGCTGTCAGACTTCGCGGCTGCTGCCGTCGTCCAGGTTCAGCCAGCGGGTACCTTCCGGGCCCATGGTCTCCAGCCGCGCGTAGTAGCTGTCGGTGTTGGCCAGCAGTTTCTCGTGGATTGGCACCGACCACCGCGGGCCGACCGCACGCTGGTAGTCGATGGCTTCCTTGACCGCCATCCACGGCGCCATCGCCGGCAGGGCCAGGATCTCGACGGTCTTGCCCGGCACCAACAGTGCGTCACCGGGATGGTAGAGCCGCTCCGCGACCAGGTAGCCGACGTTGGTGGCCCGCGGCAGATCGTCGTGGATCACCGCGTGCTGCTCACCGAACGTCTCGACCTTGGTGCCGACGTCGAACACCTGGCCGGCGGTGGCCACTGTGGCACTCACCCCGGCCTTCGCCAACTCCTCGGCGGCTGCTGCGTCTGTGTACACGGCGGCGTCCGGATTGGCGTCGGTCAGGGTGGCGATCCTGGGCGCATCCAGGTGGTCGGGATGGACGTGGGTGATCAGGATGGCCGTCAGCCCGGTCAACGTCTCGAAACCGGGCGAGAACACTCCCGGATCGATCAGCACGTTGGCGTCGCGGTCGCGCACCTGCAGACAGGAATGACCGAACTTGGTGATGTCCACGACCACGACCCTACGACCCGATCGGTAGCTCAGCGCATCACCATCAGCGCATCACCAACCAGGCCGCGACGAAGCCGAGCGAGTTGGTCGCCCAGTGCAGCAGCAGGCAGAACCAGCCGGTCACGGTGGCCAGACGCACAGTGATCTCCGACGAGGAGGTCGGCGACGGGGGGTGACCACCAGGTCCGGCCGTAGCGCACGGCACAGCCGATTCGAGCCTGCCCACGCCCGGGATAGGCTGAGGTGACCGATCCCGCGCCCTTCAGGAGCAGTGTTCATGGCCCGTGTGGCAGTCGACGTCGTCATCAAACCCGAGATCCTCGACCCGCAGGGCAAGGCCATCCTGGCGGCACTGACCCGCACCGGCCATGCCGGGGTGTCATCGGTACGCCAGGGTAAGCACTTCGAGTTGGAGGTCGACGACTCGGTCTCCGACTCCGACCTGGAGGAGATCGCCTCGCACCTGCTCGCCAACCCGGTGATCGAGAACTGGGCCGTGCGCCGGCCGGCCAGTGCAGCAGGTCCGGGCGGTGCAACGGATCCGGCGGCTGCCGGACAGGTGGCTCCGTGAGCGCCCGCGTCGGGGTGATCACCTTCCCGGGAACCCTGGACGATGTCGACGCGGCCCGCGCCGCCAGGTACGCGGGCGCCGACGCCGTGCCGCTCTGGCATGCGGACGCGGATCTGAAATGTGTGGACGCGGTACTCATCCCGGGTGGCTTCTCCTACGGCGACTACCTGCGGGCCGGCGCCATCGCCGCGCAGGCGCCGGTGATGCGCTCGGTGATCGATGCCGCTCGCCGCGGCCTGCCGGTATTGGGAATCTGCAACGGTTTCCAGGTACTGTGCGAAGCCGGGTTGTTGCCCGGCGCGTTGATGCGGAACGCCGGGCTCCGGTTCGTCTGCCGGGACCAGCGGCTCAAGGTGGAGAGCACCGAGAGCGTGTGGACCTGCGGCTACACCGTCGGCCAGCAGATCGTCATCCCGATGAAGAATGCCGAAGGTCGTTACGTGGCACCGGGTTCCGACCTGGAGCAGCTCGAGGGTGACGGCCTGGTGATCCTGCGGTACGTCGGCGAGGCCGGCAGCGGCAGCGGGGCCGGCAGCGGCAGCGGGGGCGCCGCCGGGAATCCGAACGGCTCGCTGCACGACATCGCCGGGATCCGGTCCGCCGACGGAAGGGTCGCCGGGCTGATGCCGCACCCGGAGCATGCCATCGACACCCTCACCGGGCCCACCGACGACGGCCTGGCGATGTTCACCGCGGTGGTCGCCGCGCTGCAGGCAGCCCCCACCGTGGACGCCGGTGCGCCCGAGCCCGCCGCCGCCGCACTGGCATGACCGCCGGCATCTCCGCGGCGCAGGACACCGTCCAGAACGCCGCCCTCACCCCCGATCGTCCGCAGCCCTATCGCGAACTCGGGCTGAAAGACGAGGAATACCAGCGCATATCGGTAATTCTCGGCCGGCGGCCGTCCGATCCGGAATTGGCCATCTACGCGGTGATGTGGTCCGAGCACTGCAGTTACAAGTCGAGCAAGGTGCACCTGAAGTACTTCGGCGACACCACCACCGAGGAGATGCGGTCCAAGATGCTGGCCGGGATCGGCGAGAACGCCGGCGTGGTCGACATCGGCGACGGCTGGGCGGTGACCTTCAAGGTGGAGTCGCACAACCACCCGTCCTACGTCGAGCCGTACCAGGGCGCGGCTACCGGCGTGGGCGGCATTGTCAGGGACATCCTGGCGATGGGCGCCCGACCGGTGGCGGTGCTGGATCAGCTGCGGTTCGGGCCGGCGGATGCGCCCGACTCCCAGCGCCTGGTGCCCGGGGTGGTGGCCGGGATCGCCGGTTACGGCGACTGTCTCGGCCTGCCGAACATCGGCGGCGAGCTGATCTTCGACGCGAGTTTCGCCGCTAACCCGTTGGTGAATGCGGGTTCCATCGGGGTCCTGCGAGCCGCGGACATGTACACCGCGCACGCATCCGGCGCGGGCAACAAGGTGATCCTGTACGGCTCGGCCACCGGCCTGGACGGCATCGGCGGTGCGTCGGTGCTCGCCTCCGACTCGTTCGCCGGTGACGAGGCAGGCGCCGGTCGCAGGAAGTTGCCGGCCGTGCAGGTCGGCGATCCGTTCGCCGAGAAGGTGCTGATCGAGTGCACCCTTGAGGTGTTCGCCGCCGATCTGGTGGCCGGCATCTCCGACCTGGGCGCCGCCGGATTGGCCTGCGCCACAGCCGAACTGGCCTCGGCGGGCGACGGCGGCATGCTGGTCGACCTGGACCTGGTTCCGCGCAGGGCAGACGGGATGACACCCGCCGAGGTGCTGACCAGCGAATCGCAGGAGCGGATGTGCGCCGTCGTCGAGCCGTCGAAGGTCGAGGCGTTCCTCGCCGTCTGCGCAAAGTGGGAGGTGCCGGCGGCGGTGATCGGTGAGGTCACCGACACCGGGCGGCTGGTGATCACCTCCCTGGGCGAGGTCGTGGTCGATGTCCCGCCGCGTACCGTCGCCCACGAAGGTCCGGTGCTGCGGCGCTCGGTGCAGCGGCCGGCATCGCAGGATGCGTTACAGGCCAACAGCTCTGGTTCTCTGCGCCGGCCGCCACCGGAGGAACTGGGCACGTTGATCCTCACCTTGGCCGGCTCGCCCAACCTGTGCTCCCGCGAGTGGGTGACGAACCAGTACGACCGCTACGTCCGGGGCAACACCGTGCTGGCGCAACCGGCCGACGCCGGGATGATCCGGATCTCCGGTGATGCCGCCGATGGGTCGGACAGCCACCTCGGGGTGGCGATGGCCACCGACTGCAACTCCCGGTTCACCATGCTGGATCCCTACGCCGGCGCCCAGCTGGCGCTGGCCGAGGCCTACCGGAACGTGTCCGTCACCGGAGCGGTGCCGCTGGCCGTCACCGACTGCCTGAACTTCGGCTCCCCGGAGGATCCGGCGGTCATGTGGCAGTTCTCCGAGGCGATCCACGGGATCGCCGACGGTTGCAGGGAACTGGGCATCCCGGTCACCGGCGGCAACGTCAGCTTCTACAACCAGACCGGTTCGACGGCGATCATGCCGACCCCGGTGGTCGGCGTGCTGGGAGTGATCGACGACGTCCGGCGGCGCATCCCGGCCGGTGCCGGCGCTGCGGGTGACACCGTGTTCCTGCTCGGCCAGACCCGGGACGAGCTGGACGGCGGCGAGTGGGCGAACGTGGTGCACGGTCACCTCGGCGGCCTGCCGCCGACGGTCGACCTGGCCGCCGAACGCCGTCTGGGTGGCGTGCTGGCGGCAGCGGCCTGGGCCGGCCTGCTCACCGCCGCGCATGACCTGTCCGACGGGGGGCTGGCGCAGACCCTGGTGGAGATGTGCATCATCGGCGACCGCGGGATGTCGGTGCGGCTGCCGTCCGGGCCGGAGCCGTTCCTGGCGCTGTTCTCCGAGTCGGCGGCGCGGGCGGTGGTGACGGTGCCGGCCGGGAAGGTCGAGGCGTTCGTCGCGCTGTGCGCCGACCGCGGTCAGACCTGCGCCGAGCTGGGCGCCGTCGGCGGGGATGCGGATGTCCCGGAGCTGAGGATCGCCGGCGTCGCGGACCTGCCGGTGGCCGTACTGCGCGAAGCCTGGCGCGCGACGCTGCCCGCGCTGTTCGGCTGACCGCTCCTCCAGCCTGCTCCGGCGACTCAAGTCCCGCGCGTTACAGTGCACCAGGCGTCAGACCGACGACGGTCCGGACCACCGCAGGTGAGGAGTCGAGGATGAGCCGCAGTGGCCTGGAGGGGGCGTCGCCCAGGGCCGGATCGGCGAGCGCAGGTGTCGGATTCGCCGGGCGGGCACAGATCCCCGATCGCACGCTGCGAACGGATCGGTGGTGGGTCCAGCCGGCCGTCACCTTCACCCTGCTGGTCATCTGGCTGCTGTACGCGTTGATCAGGACGTCCTCCCAGCGCGCCTACTTCGTCGAGAAGTACCACTACCTCTCGCCGTTCTCCTCGCCCTGCGTCTCCAGCTCGTGCCACCCCGCCGCGCGGGACTTCGGCACCTGGTTCGGCCACTTCCCGCCGTTCGTGCCGTTCGCCCTGCTGGTGCTGCCGTTCCTGCTGGGCTTCCGGTTGACGTGTTACTACTATCGCAAGGCCTACTACCGGGCGTTCTGGTTCTCCCCACCGGCCTGCGCGGTCGCCGAACCGCACCGAACCTACACCGGGGAGACCCGCTTCCCGCTGATCATGCAGAACATCCACCGCTACTTCTTCTATGCCGCTGTGGTCGTGTCGCTGATCAACACCTACGACCTCGTCCGGGCCTTCCGCGGCGGGGACGGCGGATTCGGCATCGGGCTGGGCACGATCATCATGCTCGCCAATGTCGTGCTGCTGTGGTGCTACACCGCCTCGTGCCACTCGTGCCGGCACTTGATGGGCGGCCGGCTCAAGCACTTCTCCGCCCACCCGGTGCGGTACCGAGCCTGGACCTTCATCTCGAAGCTGAATACCAAACACATGCAGCTGGCCTGGACGACACTCGGCACGCTGATGCTCACCGATGCCTACATCGCCCTGGTGTCGTCCGGGGCCCTGAGCGATTTCAGGCTGATCAACTGATGACTGCCGAGGTGGAGCAGTTCTCTTGCGACGTGCTGATCATCGGGGCGGGCGGCGCCGGTCTGCGCGCCGCTATCGCCGCGCGCGAGTCGGGTCTGCGGACAGCGATCATCTGCAAGTCCCTGTTCGGCAAGGCGCATACCGTGATGGCCGAGGGCGGGATCGCCGCCAGCATGGGCAACGTCAACAGCCACGACAACTGGCAGGTGCACTTCGGCGACACCATGCGCGGCGGGAAGTTCCTGAACTCCTGGCGGATGGCCGAGCTGCATGCCAAGGAGGCGCCGGACCGGGTCTGGGAACTGGAAACCTACGGCGCGCTGTTCGACCGCACTGCCGACGGCAAGATCAGCCAGCGCAACTTCGGCGGTCACGAGTACCCCCGGCTCGCCCACGTCGGTGACCGCACCGGCCTCGAGCTGATCCGGACGATGCAGCAGAAGATCGTCTCGCTGCAGCAGGACGACGAGCGCGAATCCGGTGACGCCGAGGCCCGGCTGAAGGTATTCGCCGAATGCACTGTCACCGACCTGCTGACCGACCCTCAGGGCGCGATCGCCGGGGCGTTCGGCTACTGGCGCGAATCCGGCCGCTTCGTCCGCTTCAACGCGCCGGCGGTGGTGCTGGCGACCGGGGGCATCGGCAAGTCCTTCAAGGTCACGTCGAACTCGTGGGAGTACACCGGTGACGGGCACGCCCTGGCACTACGCGCCGGCTCGACGTTGATCAACATGGAGTTCGTCCAGTTCCACCCGACGGGAATGGTATGGCCGCCGTCGGTCAAGGGCATCCTTGTCACCGAGTCGGTCCGCGGTGACGGCGGCGTCCTGAAGAACTCCGAGGGCAAGCGGTTCATGTTCGACTACGTGCCCGACGTCTTTCGCGGTCAGTACGCCGAGACCGAGGACGAGGGCGACCGCTGGTACACCGACCCCGACCACAACAAGCGTCCACCGGAGCTGCTGCCCCGCGACGAGGTGGCCAGGGCGATCAACTCGGAGGTCAAGGCCGGGCGGGGATCCCCCCATGGCGGGGTCTTCCTGGACATTGCCTCCCGCCGCGACGCCGCGGAGATCATGAAGCGGTTGCCGTCTATGCACCACCAGTTCAAGGAACTCGCCGACGTCGACATCACCGCAGAGCCGATGGAGGTCGGCCCGACCTGCCACTACGTCATGGGCGGTGTCGAGGTCGATCCGGACTCCGCGGCGGCCGCGCGGGTGCCTGGGCTGTTCGCCGCGGGCGAGGTGTCCGGGGGTATGCACGGCTCCAACCGGCTCGGCGGGAACTCCCTGTCGGACCTGCTGGTGTTCGGCGCCCGGGCCGGGCTCGGTGCCGCCGCCTACATCCGGGGACTCGGTGACAGCCGGCCGACTGTCGACCAGTCGGTCATCGATGCCGCGGCCACCCGCGCCCTTGCCCCCTTCGAGGCGGAAGGCGGCGAGAACCCCTACACCCTGCATCAGGAGCTGCAGCAGGCGATGAACGACCTTGTCGGCATCATCCGCAAGGCCGAGGAGATCGAGCAGGCGCTGGCCAAACTCGCCGAGCTCAAGGCCAGGGCTCGGCACCTCACGGTCTCCGGTCACCGCCAGTTCAACCCGGGCTGGCACCTCGCCATCGACCTGCGCAACATGCTGACCGTCAGTGAGTGCGTCGCCCGGGCCGCCCTGCTGCGTCAGGAAAGTCGCGGCGGCCACACCCGCGACGACTATCCGGGGATGGACCCGGCCTGGCGCCTGAAGAACCTCGTCTGCTCGATCGAAGGAATCCCTGCCGAGGCTGAAATCAGGGTCGAGGAGCAGCCGATGGTCCCGATGCGCGCGGACCTGCTCGCCCTGTTCAAACGGGAAGAGCTGACCAAGTACCTCACCGATGACGAGCTGGCCACGGTGCCGGAGCGGAGCGAATCATGAGCTACGACGCGCACTTCCGGGTCTGGCGGGGTGACGCCGACGGCGGCGATCTCGTCGACTACACCGTTGAGGTCAACGAGGGTGAGGTCGTCCTGGACATCATCCACCGGCTCCAGGCGACCCAGAGCGGCGACCTGGCTGTCCGCTGGAACTGCAAGGCCGGCAAGTGCGGCTCCTGCAGCGCCGAAATCAACGGCATGCCCAAGCTCCTGTGCATGACCCGGATGTCGACCTTCACCGAGGGTGAGACGGTCACCGTCACACCGATGCGGGCGTTCCCGGTTGTCAAGGACCTCGTCACGGACGTGTCCTTCAACTACACCAAGGCCCGGCAGATCCCGGCCTTCGCCCCGCCGGCCCTGGCGCTCGGCGAGTACCGCATGCAGCAGATCGACGTCGAGCGCTCGCAGGAGTTCCGCAAGTGCATCGAGTGCTTCCTCTGCCAGGACACCTGCCACGTGGTACGCGACCACGAGGACAACAAGGAGGCCTTCGCCGGGCCGCGTTTCCTGATCCGGGCGGCCGAGCTCGACATGCACCCGCTGGACGCCCGCACCGACCGGGCCGACTTCGCCCGCGCCGAGCAGGGCATCGGCATGTGCAACATCACCAAGTGCTGCAGCGAGGTCTGCCCCGAGCACATCAAGATCACCGACAACGCGATCATCCCGATGAAGGAACGCGTCGCCGACCGCAAGTACGACCCGCTCGTCTGGCTCGGATCCAAGATCCGCCGCCGTACGGGCTAGGCGGCGCCGACTCAGTTCTCGGCTCGCACGTTCGAGGTCAGCCAACCAAGGGGTCGTCGCTGTTCAGCGTGAAGAACGTGATCAGGTCGGCGACGGCGATCTCGTCCTGCCAGCCACTCAGCCGGGCGGGTGGGCGCTAGGCGGATTGGTCATCGAGGGACGCGTCGATGACGGTGGACAGCGCTTCTCGAAGCTCAGCGCGTGACTCAGATCGGTGTCACTGATTCGGACGTATTTGGCCGCTCAGTTCAGGTTTGCGCGGCCGTGAGCTCCGCTCTCCGTCCTGGACGTTGAGCGGTTCGGTGCTCGGCTGGCGCCACACCGCAGGGCGGGGGACCGAGCGCACCGTGCGGCTCAGGGTGGGGATCAACGCGACCCCTGCCGTCAACAGGCCCAGGATCACGATCGAAGCCGGTCCGCCGAGACCGGCGAGCAGCGCGCCGCCCAGCAGCGGGGCGAGGGGCATGGCCGACATCGAGACGAACTGGGTGGTCGACTGGACCCGACCGATGAGATCCGTGGGGGTGACGGCGATCCGGTAGGACTGGATTCCGGCATGGCCGGCCGGGTTGAGGAACAGGCCGAACGAGAGCGCGGCCGCGACCACCGCCGGATGGTTCCACAACACCATCGGAACCAGCAGTGGAAGGAAGCTCCAGGCGATGACGACGGTGAGTCGGCCGGTAGCGAAGCGTTCGATCAGCCACGGCGCCACGATCGCGCCGAGGATTCCACAGGTACCGGCGGCCGTTTCGACCAGACCGATCTGCCAGGGCACGAAGCCGCCCTGGATCAGCCGCAGGACGGCGACCACGAACAGGGCGTTCACCATCAGGTTGGTCAACGCGCTCCAGCAGGTGAGCACCCGGAAGAACGGGCTGTTCCAGATGAAGCGGATGCCGTCGGCGATGTCCTGTCGCGGTCGGCGGGGTGGCCCGCTGCGTTTCGGTGCGGACAGGTCGGTCCGGATCCGCCCGAGCAACAGCCACGAGATGACGAAGCTGACGGCGTCCGCGGCGAACGGCAGCCATCGGGTCAGGCCGTACAACGCACCTCCCAATGGGCCACCCACCAGCGATGCGACGTGCTGACGGGCCTGGTTCTGGCTGAGCGCGGTCGGCAGATCCTCGTCCGGCACCACGGATCGCAGCGCCGAGATCTCGGCGGGCGCAAAGAGACCCGCTGCAGCCCCGGTGAGCAGGGCGACCACGAGCAGGTGCGGCAGGGTCAGCACACCCTGACTACCGGCAACCGCCAGCGACAGGTAGAGGATGACGCCGATCCCACTGGACACCCGCATCAGCCGACGACGGTGAATCCGATCGGCGAGCACGCCGGCGGGGAGCAGGGTCGCGGCCAGACCGAACAGATGCAATGCCTCGGCGAGCGCAGCGATGAAGGCAGATCCGGTCATCGCCCAGGCGATCAACGGGAAGACGAACATGCTCACCCGGCTGCCCAGCTGACTGATGGTCTGACCGATCCACAGGGCGGTGAAGTCGCGGTTCTTGGCGAGCGAACGATATCCGGGCATGGTCCGCACCATATGGTGCGCACTATATATTGCGCAATAGAGCGTGCGAATTTCGCTAGGCTGTTTCGGGTGACCGAGCTCCGTCCCGTCCACGACCCCAAGTTGTTGCGCGCCATCGCTCATCGGGTTCGCAACCGGATTCTCACCGAGCTGTCGGCGACCGGGTCGATGCGAGCGGCCGACATTGCTCGCGAGCTGGAGATACCGGCGAACCAGGCGAGTTTCCACTTGCGTCAGCTGGCCAAGTACGGCCTGGTGGAGGAGGATCCCGCGGCGGCACGCGACAAACGAGACCGGGTCTGGCGGGTGAGTTCCGCTGATGGGTATTCCGTCAGCCTCGGTGAGATAGAGCGGCTGCCCGGTGGCAAGGCAGCTTCCCAGGTGTTCCGCCGCAACGCCGCCGGCTGGGCGCACCTGGTGGTCGACCAGGCGTACAGCGCCGACCGCCGATCCGACGCGCATCGCTCGGTCAGCGATCACGCCCTCAAGCTCACCAAGGCCGAAGCGAAGCAGTTCAACCAGGAGATGATCGATCTCGTCTCGTCGTGGGCCGACCGCACCCGGGGGAGTGATCCGGAGCGGCGCACCTACCTACTGTTCTCCGTGCTGCAACCGCACCCCGACCTACCGCGAGACAAGGACTGAAGGGGGTGCTTCGATCCTCACGGGGCCTTCTGCGGCAGCGTGAGAGAGTGCTGCCATGGCAGCCGGGTCACCGACCTACTCACCATCCAGGACGCCCAGCGAGCCAGAGCAGGCTTCAGTGAACAGCCGTTAGCGGACTCGGATTTCGACCTGGTGGCCGCTGGATCGGGCCAGCCGCGTGTCACGGGTCAGGACTGGGCACTGCAGCGCTTCGGCGAGCACCACGTACGCGGCGTCGTAGGCGCTGACATTGTTGCGGAGGCTGAATGCGCGCAGGCGCAGGGGCGCGGCGTTGGACCACCGCTGGATGGTCAGCGCATCGAAGTCGGTCAAGGCGTCGCGCGCTCTGGCTGGGGTGAGGTGGCCGCCAAGGGTCAGTCCGCGTAGCGCGGAAACCACCTCGAAGTCCAGCAACGTCGGCGCATGCAGATCTCCGGTGGCGATCTCTGCACGGAGGTCTTCGCTGCCCTCGACGGCGGTGAGTGCATCGACCACCGCCGCGCTGTCGACGACGATCACGCGTGCGGGCGCGAGATCAGCTGGTTATCCCGCTCGGCACGCACAGCGGCGACCATGTCGGCAGCGGAGGCAGTCGCCCGCTCAGCACGTTGAGCGGCTCTGTCAAGTACTTCGGCGACGGTGGGTCGGCTGACTTCCCGATCGATGACGTCGAGCAGGTAAGCGTTGAGCGACTGTCCACGAGCCGCGGCTCGGACCTTGAGCCCGCGCCGCGCTTCCTCGGGTACGTCTCTGATCTGCAGCAATGAACTCATCCATGCATAATATCTCTAGACATATCTAATGTGCATTAAGCGTCTCGCTCGAGGACCCTCCTGCGGAAGAGGACCTCGGTCGGCAGAGGCTGGGGCGCGGGAGCGCCCACGATGGTGGGCACCTCGGGACCGCCGAGCTGCTGCTGGGTGATTCGCAAGACTCTCCCGGCTCTGAGCTGCGCATGGTCAACGAGAGGACTGCATCGGGTTCGATCCGTTGAGGCCGCGACGCCGCTGACGGGCTTGCGGCGGACCAGGACTCAGACCACCCATTCCTTCAGTTGGCGCACGAGCGCGGCCGGGTCGTCTGCACCCGGGGTTACCTGGAGGTTGGTCACGCCGGAGTCGCGGAACGCCTCGATCCGCTCCTTCACGTATGACGCCGGGCCGACGAGGTTGACTTGCTCGAGCAACTCCAGCGGCACTTTGGCCGCAGCTTCCTTCTTCTTGCCGTCGAGGTAGAGGTCCTGGATCTCCCTGGCCTCCGCTTCGTAGCCGTACTGGCAGGCAAGGTCATTGAAGAAGTTCTTGCCGCGGGCGCCCATGCCGCCGATATACAGCGCGAGGACTGGCCGGGCAAGGTCGAGCGTCTCCTTGACGTCTTCGCCGACGGCCACCATGCCGCCCGCCACGACCTGCAGCGGCGCGAGGTCGGCCGAGCGCCGAGCGGCACCCGAGGCCAGCGAGTCGCCCCAAACCTTCGCGGCGCCCTCGGGTGAGTAGAGGAACGGCAGCCACCCGTCGGCGTACGCCGCGGCACCCTCGACCGACTTGGGCCCCAGAGCGGCCAGATAGAGCGGGACCGAGGGGCGCTCCGGCTTGGTCATCATCGCCAGTGGCGTGCCCACGCCAGTGCCCTGGCCGGCAGGCAGGGGGAGGTCGAAGAAACGGCCGTGGTGGTCGATCACCTCGTGGCGCAGGGCCGCACGGATGATCTCGACGGTCTCTTTCGTCCGGCTGACCGGCGTAGTGAAGGGCAATCCGTGCCAGCCCTCGATGATCTTCGGGTTGGAGGCGCCAAGACCAATGATTGCTCGACCATCGGACACGCTGTCCAGACCGGCCGCGGTCGACGCGAGCATGGTGGGGGTCTGCGAATAGATGTTGAGGATTGCCGCGCCAATCTTCACAGTGGACGTCCGGGCCGCGAGGAAGCCCATCAGGGTCGGTGAGTCGAAGCCGTACCCCTCAGCGACCCACACCGTGTCGAGACCGGCGGCCTCGAGTTCAACGACGTGGTCAGCGGCCTCGCGAGGATTTGTCCCGTAGGTGAGCAGCGTGGAGATCTTCATGACCGCCGCCCCTCCTTCGAGATGGACGGCGAGTCGAAGCTCGCGCCCATACCGATGCCGGACCCGCCGTCGACCGGGGCGACGACGCCGGTGACGAACTTCAGGCGCGTTGGTGAGCATCGTGACCATCAGGTAGTCCTCGGCCAGCTCCCCGACTAGGTAGGTCCGGGCGCGACCGGAACCGCAGCGGTGCGAAGCCGACCCCGCCGCCGTCGTCGTCGGCGACCCACACAAACCCGCGGTGAAAGGCTGCGGGGATCAATGATTCGGTCGCCTCAGTGATCGGCATCTGGCCGTAGATGCAGCGCAAGCCCAGGTCGCGGATCTCGGCGTCCGGCAGCAGCTGACGGCGCACCGGAGAGCCGACCCCGTCGGCACCGACCAGCAGGTCGGCCTCTGCCTCGCTGCCATCGGCGAACCGAGCGTGGATCCGCCCGGCGTCGGTGACCCGGTAGCGCTCGAGCGCCCGCCCGAAGTGCACCCGATCGGCGATGCCGCTGAGCAGTGAACGGCGGAATGCGCGCCGGTCGACGTTCGTGATCACCTCTTCACCGAGTCCCGGGAACGTCTGCTCCATCACCGGCTTGAGCTCGGGGGTGAGGACGGCCATCAGGTCGCCGTTGGTTCCACTGGTGCTCTGCACGGCTGCCAGCACTTCAGGCGGTAGACAGGTGCGCAGCGCGGCGTTGCCGTGGTGGTCGACGTGAATCCGGTAGCCCTGGTTGCGGATCGCCGGGCTGGGATCGCGCTCGACCACGCGCACCTCTATTCCGGCGTGATGCAGCGCCTGAGCAAGGGCCAGCCCGCCCACTCCGGCGCCGGCGATGAGGACCTGAAGATCGTGCTGCGACATGTGCCTCTCCTGCTCGTGATCGGACCGTCGCAATATTTGTACGCCCGCCTGTGTTTGTCAACCATACATATGGTTACTTGGCTTATACGTTCCACTACACTTGCCTCCGTGCCGTCGTCTCGACCTCGCCGATCGCCAGAGCCGCAGGAGCGGCAGCGCGACGCGCAGCGCACTCGCCAGGCGATCCTGGCCGCCGCCGCCGCAGAGTTCGGTGCCCACGGCTACGCCGGCGCCCGGGTCAGCGCCATCGCCCACCGAGCCGGCGTCAACCAACAACTGATCTCCTACTACTTCGACGGCAAGGCCGGCCTCTACGAGGCAATGTCGCAGCGGTGGGCCGAGCGGCAGCGGGAACTGGCTCCGCCCGGCACACCACTTCCCGAGCAACTGCGACGGCACGCCCTCGAGGCCCTGCACGACCCCGACGCCGTACGGCTGCTCGCCTGGCGTGGACTCGAATACGACGGCCCGCACCCTGCTGTGAGTGGCGACGCCACTCCTGGCCTCCTCGACGACAGCCGCAAGGAGCTCCGCGCGCTGCAAGCCGCCGGCGCGATCCCCAGCGACCTCGACGTGGATTGCCTGCTCGTCATGCTGATGGCCGCCGCCATGGCTCCCACCACCCTGCCGGGCGTGATCGCCGGCGTGTGCGACGCCGACCCACGCTCAGCGGAGTTCCTCACCCACTTCGCCGAACAGGTCGCCGCCGTCGCACGGCTGATCGGACTCGGACACGCTTACGAAGGATGACCCTCCGTGTCGGGCCGGCGCAGTCGCCGAAGCCATTCACAGCCGGGGTTCGTCTTCGACTCGCACTGTGAGCGCGGCAATCGCTCAGCACGTTATGGCAGGGAGCGCATTAACGAGGACGGAGAGCGGTTGCGGGAGTGACGACCACAGTCTCAGTCGGCATCAGCGGCCTACCTAAGCTAAGCCGTTGACCCGTCGACAACAATCGGGCATGTGACGCTGACAATTCACAACCGAGGGCAGAACCCGGAGATCTTCATGGCGACGAACCATGCCGATTTCGACCGGTCGTGGCCGATCTTTATGCAGAACGACCCGAACGGCCGGCTCTACTACGGCCAGATCGGCGCCGTCGCCGACTACGTGCTGCTCGCCACCGATGGGGACGAGCCGGTCGCCAAGGCCTACTCGACGCCCTTCGCGCTCGGGATCCCGGGGCGCGAGGATCTGCCCGACGGCGGCTGGGACGAGGTGATCAGGTGGCAGCACGAAGACCGATCGGTCGGTCGGGAACGCAACGCGGCGACCGCTCTGGAGATCGTCATCCTCAAGGAGCGCCAGGGTGAGGGGATCGCCTCGGTCATGGTGAAGGCCCTGCGGGACAACGCGTTCCGGCTGGGCCACGAGGTGCTGTATGCCCCGGTGCGGCCGTCGCAGAAGGCGGATGAGCCCGACACACCGATGAGCGAGTACGCCTTCCGGGTGCGTGATGACGGGTTGCCCTACGATGCCTGGCTGCGCACGCATGTGCGGGCGGGTGGCCGGATTCTCAAGGTCTGTCCGCTGTCCATGACCATTCCAGGCACCCTTGCGCAGTGGCGCGCCTGGACCGGGTTGCCGTTCGACACCGACGGTCCGGTGATCGTGAAGGGCGCGCTGAGCCCCATCAGCGTGTCGGTGATGCACGATGTCGCGGTCTACGTCGAGCCCAATGTCTGGATCGAACACCGCAAGCGCTGACGCGGCCCGCTCGAGGAGCTCCCGGCGTTGGCGGCGACGCCGGCAGCGCCGTCTCAGATGACGATCGGCCGGTACATCTCAGCGGGCGTCGTGCAGGTCGGTGATGCTGTTGCTCACTTCGAAGAGATCGACATCCGCTGTGGTGGCCGGGGGGCCTTTCCACTGCGTGGTTCCTGGTGGCGGTCCCACTCCGGTGGACCTCTAGGTACGGGCCGGACCGATGAACCCGGCAGCGCCGTGCCTTTCGACGTAGGGGGGGCCCGCAAGGCGGAGCAGGGCGTTGATGCCCTCGGGGGTTCCGGGCCAGTGTCGTTGCAGGCTTTCGGGTCCGGCCCGGCGGGTGATGGAACGGATCGCGATGGCCCCGATAATCGCGTCGTCTGCGTAGCCCAGAACTGGGATGAAGTCGGGGATCAGGTCGATGGGTGAGGCCAGTAGATCAACAGCATCCACAGCCGGACCCGAACCCCGCGGGGCAGCGTTCGGTCGGCGGCCAGCCGTCGTAGTATCCGCACCACGTCGGGGATCAGCCGTAGCGCAGACCACGCCGGTGATATTCCAGCTCAGCGTCGCCCACTCCAACTGCACACCGCGCCGGTGCAGCACCTTCGCGCGGCGCGAGCTGGCGGACGGGCTCATCGGGCCATTCTGTCGAGGTCGGCACTCAGGTAAGGAGTGTGCGCGTGAAGGCGAAACCGGCGGCGGCGACGTGGGTTCCGACAACAATGCTCGCCGCGGTGTTGGCGAGAGCGGTCCATGCTGCGCGCTTCTGGGCCAGGCGCACGGTCTCGTAGGAGAAGGTGGAGTAGGTGGTGAATGCCCCACAGAATCCGATACCGGCCAGTAACTCGAGGTCGTGGTGACTGCCCGTCATTGCGATGGCGAGGATGGCGCCGAAGACGGCACTTCCGACGACGTTCACCATCAAGGTGCCCCACGGGAAGATCGAGCGGTGGCGGCCCTGCACAACGCGATCGGTCAGGTACCGCAACGGTGCGCCGACGGCGGCACCGGCCGCGACGAGCAGGTAGCCGATCATCGATGCTCCGGCTGGCGTGCGCCGTGAGTAGTGACGTCCTCGTCCGGGTCGTTGAGATCGGGATCGAGGGGGCCAGGAAGCAATGAGCGTGTGCCGGCGAACATCCTGTGAGCCAAAGACATACCCGCAACGGTGGTAATCAGAGCGCCCACCATGGTGGCCAGGACGTAGCCGCTGGCTGTCGCGGTGTGACCATCCCTGAGGAGCAGCACAATGTCCACGGTGAATGTCGAAAAGGTGGTGTATCCGCTCAGCACACCCGTCCCGAAGAACGGCCTCGTCAAGGGGTGAGGATCCCACCGCTCGGTGAGCAGCACCATGAACGCGCCCAGCACCAGAGACCCGGACAGGTTGATGGTCAGGGTGGTCCAGGGGAATCCGGGCGGCGCGGCCGGCCACCACACCCCGAGCTGAAAGCGCAACAGCGCCCCGAGAACCCCGCCAGCGGCGATGACCGCCACCACCAGGCCGTGGTGGCGGCGCAGTTCTCGCCGCTGGACGGGATCGCCGAGATCGACATCCGAATCCACCGGCTCCAAGGCAGACAGCAACCACGGACGCACAAGGGTTCCTTCCAGAGTGCGGAACGGGCGTTATTCCGCTACCAGATACGGGCTGGCCAGGTCGGACGGCCCGGTCAGCTGCCGGCCGACGAAGACAGCGTCCGGCTACCGCTGGTGACCGCCGCACACGCCGGGCAGATGAACGCTCGGACCACGTGCGGGGTATGGGCACCCGGCGACGCGCTGTACGAGTGGTCGTGAGCATCGACTTGGGCATGCTCCGGACAAACCCCGGCACCGCAGCTGGTACACGAGGCGACCGCCGCGGTGACGCGGTCAGAGGACGCACAGGAGAAACAGTTCATGACGAATCCTTCGACAAGTGAGGAGTGACCGCGTCAATCGCGCGATCGAACCATGAGGGGACAAGGCGCAGCCGAACAGCGAATCGGTAGCTGCTGGCGACCTACGGTCCTCGCGTCACCACGCCGACTTGACGATGTCTGAGGCTGGACCGACACCACGTCGGATTGCGACTGTGACCATTCACGCCGGCTCCTC
>JAABUP010004811.1_pt1 | contig 21574 bp, 30 predicted proteins | sample 5559201 | NCBI WGS metagenome assembly JAABUP01 (sample SAMN10711887, study PRJNA513373) | rock metagenome | isolation source: Antarctica rocks | place: Antarctica | reverse complement strand
AGTGACCGATGAGCGAGTCGGCGACCTCGCCCAGGTCCTCCGCCAGCTGGACTGCGCCGGTCACCCTGTCGAGCGGGTCCTGGTGCGCGCCGGCGACAGCGCCGATGAGGTCGTCGAGGCGAAGTGGGCAGACGGATGCTGTAGTCATGTGGTCAACCTACGGTTGACGCGCACCGTCGTCAACTACTGGTTGACGGGGGCCCCGATCAGAGTCGCGCAAGACGATCGCTCAATGGGGCTTGGCGGCCGTCGCTGTTGGTGAGTTCGATGACGGATCGGTGGACGGTGGGCGTGATCGAGGCGACGGTGAGCCGGGCGTCGGCGGCGAGGGCGCTGAGCTGTTCGAGGTTGCGTTGGCGTCCGAGGAAGTAGGCGAGCATCCGTATGTCCATCTCGGTGCTGTCACCGTGTCCGTGCTCAGTTCCGATCCCGTCGACGACGAGCACTTTGCCCGACGGCCCAGCGGCCTCCCGGCAGCGTCGAAGGATGCGGCGGGCGTCGGTGTCGCCCCAGTCAGGAAGGATGGCTGAGACGATGTAGCCGCCCGCACCCGCCGGGAGGGGATCGAAGAAGCTGCCGGTGACGACATCAGCCCGCTCCGCCAGCCCGGCGCTGTCGATGGCGGCGGTGGCCCGAGCGGCCGGCGCGGCCAGGTCGACGACGGTGCCTCTGAGCTTCGGATGGGCTTGGAGCAGGGCGATCAGCAGGGTTGCGTTCCCGCCGCCCACGTCGACGACATGGCCCAGGGCTCCCCAGTTGTAGGCGCCGGCGAGGGTGGGGGCTTGGGCGACGAGTTGGGCGCCCATCAGCGCATCGAACGACGCCGCCCGGTGTTCGTCGGCGGCCAGGTCGTCCCAGAACGGGAGTCCGAACTGCTTCGGGAACGCCGCCTCACCGGTTGTCACGGTGTGGAGCAGCTGGACCAGGGACAGGTCGGCTCGGCCGACCGCGCCGTGAAGGTCGATCCATCCCCGCACCCCGTCGGGGTTGTCGTCACGCATGTACTCGCCCGAAGCTGTGGGTCCGTAGGTGCCGTCGTCGCTGCGGGTGAGCAGTCCGACGGTCACCAAATGGCGCAGCACCCGGTCAAGGGCGTCGGGATCCGCCCCGACCTGATCGGCCAACGACGAGACGGTGACCCGGCCCGCCACGATCTCATCCGCCAGTCGGAGGGTGGCGGCGACTCTGATCGTCATCGGTGTCACCAAGTCGGCCGCCGCCCACAGCCCACCTCCCCACGCCTCACTCGCCTCGCTCATGTCATTCCTCCCCGGGCCGACCAAGGTGGTCAGCGTTCACGTGCGTCGCCGCCCAGGCCATCCCTCCGACGCCGGCCGGCCCAGCTTCGCATCAGGGGCCCGGGCCGGGTTGTCTGCCGCTGGTGGAGGCTGCGGGGCCTCAGTTGGCGGAGGGCCGGTAGGTGCCGAATGACCAGATGTGGCCCTCGGGGTCGCGGGCGCAGTACTCGCGTGACCCGTATTCCTGGTCGGTAGGTGCCATGACGATCTCCGCGCCAGCGCCAGCCGCTCGGGCGTGATGCGCGTCGGGGTCCTCGCAGGCCAGATAGACACTCACCGGGCCGGTCGGGAGCCAGTCGGGGCCATCGTGCGGTCCGAGCATGATCACCCCCGGCCCCCAGGCGAGCTGGGCGTGGACGATCATGCCGCCGGGGTCGCGGGCCACGAACGACTCCTTCAGATCGAACGTGGTTTCCAGCCAGGCCAGGGCGGCGGCGGGGTCCCGGTAGCGCAACACTGGGTAGACGCTCGGAGCGGCGGGGGCGGCAGTGTCGGTCATACGATCAAGATAAAGCGCGGCCGTCCACGGCGTCTTGTACGAATGTCAACTCCAGCTCCCTCGCCGTGCAACCGGCCAGGCCCCGAACCTCCCGGGCCAGGTGCGCCTGGTCGGAGTACCCGCAGGCCACGGCGACCTCTGACAGCGGGCGGCCGCCGAGCAGCCGCAGCGCATGTTCGAAACGCAACACCCGGGCGGTGCCCTTCGGGGTCAGGCCAACCTGGTCGCGGAACCGGGAAGCGAGGTGTTGGCGGCTCCAACCCGTCCCTTCGGTGAGCTCGCTGACCTTGACCCGTCCATGTGTGCTGGCGATCCGCTGGTACGCCCATCGCACCGCCGGGTCGGGGGGAGCAGCATCAGCCAGCCGGGAGGAGATCACCTTGTCCAGCAGCTCGAAGCGGGCGCCCCAATCGCCGATCCCCGCCAACTGTTCGGATAACGACCCGTCGAGGACCTCGCTGAGGGGGACGACTTCGTTGGTCAGGTGATGCATCGGCACGCCCAACAGGCTCCGGGCGGCGAGCGGGGCCAAGTCGACCTGCACTCCGTGCTGGCTACCGGCGTGCTCGGTGATCGCAGGGCCGTCGTGCATGCCGGCCACGAACGACCGCTGAGCCACTCCGTCCACGGCGATGGCCTCACCGAAGCTGACGATCACCGCCACCCGGCCGCCGGGCACCTCCCGCCGGCGGACCGGAACGTTGCCCGCCTCCCGGTACCCGCAATAGCCCCGAACCTGGCCAGCCAGACCAGGGCAAGGTCGAGAGACGACCACCTCAGGATCGGTCCCCGTGGCCGCCATCCCACCACAGTAGATCGCACCCTGTCCGATCGGTTACACCCAGGACTCGGGCCGCCCGGTCAACGATCGGCTACCGGTCAGAGGGATGCGGGGCACGAGCGACCACCGCGCCGAGCCAGCCCACCGGTGTTGGCAGCTGCGCCACCTCGACGGCGCCTGCATGGCGGACGAGGTCGGCGATCGCGGCCACGTTGCTGCCGGCCATGCCAGGGCCGAGCAGATGATGGGCGACGGCCCGGCCCGCTCGGCCGGCTGGCGGCCGGAAGTCGGCCAGGACCAGCCGGCCGCCCGGGCGAAGGACCCGCAGCAACTCCGCAACGGCGCCGGCCCGGTTCGGCGCGGGCAGGTGGTGCAGCACCAGACTGGTCAGCACTGCGTCGAAGCGGCCGTCCGGGAACGGCAGCCGCTGCGCCGCTGCCACCGCGAACCCCGCCGGCGCGCGCCGGCGGCGGCGGGTCCTGGCTGCCGCCACGGCGACCATCTCCACAGCGGCGTCCACGCCGACCACCCACCCGCTCGGCCGCACCACCCCGGCGAGGTGCAGGGCCAGCGTGCCGGTGCCACAGCCCACGTCGAGCACCCGGCGCCCTGGACCGACCTCGAGCAACTCGACGAAGCATCGCCGCAGCGCGCGGCTCCGCCCAGCGAGCACCGCGGCGGTCAGCACGTCGTACCGCACCGGCCAGCGGATCAACGCGCCCGCCGCCTGCGATGCCCCGTGCGCGTGCAGCCCCGCAGACCTATACCCAGACATGACGACAGCTTCCTCGCAGCAACACCCTCCGCCGCCTGGTTCCTCTAGCCGTCCCAGCAACTGATGGTCTCTCCGAACCGCGACGTCGTGGAGGATGTCAGAAGACCAGTCACAGGGAGGCCTGATGTACGTGCCGGCGCACTTCGCGGCGGAGGACGCCGAGGTGCGCGAGCTGCTGACACACCACGGGGCAGCCGACCTGGTGACCGCGGCGGCGTCGGGCCTGACTGCGACCCTGCTCCCGTTCTTATACGACCCGACGGTCGGTAAGCACGGCGCCCTGCTCGGCCACCTGGCTCGCAACAACGACCAGTGGCGCCAGCAAGTGATCGGCGACGCGCTCGTCATCGTCCGCGGACCGGACGCCTACGTCTCCCCGAGTTGGTACGCCTCCAAGGCCGATCACGGCCGAGTCGTCCCGACGTGGAACTACGTCACGGCGCACGTCTACGGCCAGCTGGTGATCCACGATGACTCGGACTGGGTCGACTCACTGGTCCGCCGACTGACCGACCAGCACGAGGCGGACACCCCGCGCCCGTGGTCGGTCGACGACGCCCCCGCGTCCTTCATCGCCGGACAGCTGCGCGCGATCGTCGGGGTCGAGCTGGTCATCAGTCGCGTGGACGCCAAGGCCAAGCTCAGCCAGAACCGGTCGGCCGCCGACATCGACGGGGTGATCGCGGGCCTTGAGGCGCGCGGCGACAGGACGACCGCCGACGCGGTACGAGGTAATCGAGCCTGATCTGCCGCCGCTCCCGGGTTGCAGCGATCGGCTGCCGGGGGAACTCACGGACCGGGAGCCGGGAGCGATACTCGCGACAGCAGCGTTTTGAGCAGGAGGAGCCGAAACGTTGGCCGGAGAGAGCGATCTAGCTGCGTTACTGCGGGGCCTGTCGCCGCGGTTGAATGACGGCTGCTACGTCTGCACGAGAGTTCGCACGGGCATACCGGCCGGCGCCGATCCCATCGTCGTGGTCCGGGAGGACGAGGGGTTGACCCTGGTCCTCACCCAGGAGGAGGCCGACCGGCTGGACTTGGCGTACGAGTTCGTCGCGGCCTGGATCACCCTGCAGGTCCACTCGGCGTTGGAGGCGGTAGGCCTGACAGCAGCTGTCAGCCAGGTCCTCACCGGGGCCGGCATCAGTGCCAACGTCGTCGCGGGCTACACCCACGACCATGTGTTCGTTCCTCTTCGGCGCGCTGACGACGCTATGCGTGCACTTGCCACGCTCTCCCTATGACCGGCCAGTGCCGTTGAACGATCGGCTACTGACGCACGCCGGTGGCTTCTCGGGTCGACTCGGCGAGGCTTGATAGCGAGTGGACGAAGGCGGTCTGGTCCGATGTGCTGAGTGTGCTGAGCAGGTCGGCTTCCATGGCGCGGATGTCTCGGCGGCACTCGGCGAGCAGGGTTCTACCGGCGTCGGTGAGGGTGACGATGCGGTTGCGGCGATCGTCGGGGTCCGGTGTGCGGTGCAGCAGTCCGCGGGCTTCCAGGTGGTCGAGAGTAGCGATCAGTCTGGTCTTGTCCCGCCGCACCGAGCTCGCCAGCTGCGCTTGGGTGGGAGCGGAGTTGTGTTCCAGGCCACCGAGCACGACGTAATCCCACATCTCGATCTCGTGGGCGCGCAGCAGCGGCAACTCCCGCTGCGCGACAGCTGAGGTGAGCCGGTGCAGCATGACACCCAGATCGGGTTGTTCGCGCGCCATGACCCAGCACTGTAGACGTTGACATACCATCTTTAGCGGTAGACGATAAGCGGCGGATGCATACTGTTAGCGACCTCAGGTCGCAGCACCGCCGGGCACTCGCACAAGCCGGCGAGATCGTCGCACACGTCCACGCGGGCGACCTGGCACGGTCGACGCCGTGCGCTGGCTGGGATCTGCAGGCACTGCTGACCCACATGATCGGGCAGAACGACGGGTTCGCCGCCGCCGTCACCACCGGCGGCGCACCCCCCTCGGCCTACACCTGCGCAGCGGTCACCGTCAGCGATCTGGCCTCGGAATGGCACCGGTCCGCAGATCGGGTGCTGGCCGCTTTCGTACAGGCCCACCCCGACGCCGAGGTGCTGTTGATCGAAATCAACGCGGACAACACCGTCCCGGTCGCGGCCGCAATGGGCATGCATCTGCTCGACACCGTGATCCACACCTGGGATGTCGCGAGCAGCCTGGGCAACCCCTACCGGCCCGATGACGAACTCCTGGGCACCGTGGTCGCCGGCGCGAAACGGGTTCCGGCAGGTGCCTCCCGAACCGGACCCGGAGCCGCGTTCGCCCCAGCAGGCACCGCCGACCAGACCGACCCATGGCTCGTCACCCTCGCACTGCTCGGACGGGAGAACACATCCTGACCTCGACACAGCAGCCGGCAGCACCGATCGGGGATCCGGGGACTGGACCCGAGTGGCGGCGGCTTGGTCGTTGCCGGCGACGGCTGACAGTGTGAGGGTGATCCGATGTATGACCCGCGGCTCGGATACCCGTCCGTGGTCCCGTCCGTGCGTTACCGCGACCCGGCAGCAGCCATTGCGTGGTTGTGCTCGGTGTTCGGCGGGCGCGAGGCCGCATGACCGTGCCCGATGGCAGGGTCGGTCACGCGGAGCTTGTCGTGGACTCGCATGTCATCGCCGTCGGACTTTCAGCCGAGCCCAGCAGCGGCACCGGTCCGGCCGACCGGCACCGGTCCGGCCGACCGGATGCGGTGCGCGCGATGACCCTGGTGTTCGTTCCTGACGTCGATGCCGCGACGACCAGGGCGGTCGAGCTGGGCGGGTTCCTCGTGGACCCTCCGACTGACATGCCGTGGGGTCTGCGTCAGTCAATCGTCAGCGACACCGAAGGGCACGTCTGGGAACTGAGCGCATCAACGTGACGTCCCCCTACCCGACTGGGGAGCGGAGCAGACCGGACCCTGGATCGAGCGCCTGTCATCTGATTGATCTACTTCGTCGCGCATGGGGATCGGCTGGCGGGACGCGCCAGCTCAGATCAGACGTCGAGTTGCCAGCCGTCATCCGCGACGCGCCAGTCACTTAGATCGCTAGCCAGCGCCGACGGGGAAAGGTGTGTGAGCACCAGCTGGCGGCACCCGAGCCGGTCGCGCTGGAGGTCGAGCGTGTCCAGGTCCAGGTGCCAGCGGACGGGCGTCGGGTTGTACCCCTCGCAGAGGAACAGGTCGGCGCCGTCCGCGACGTCCAGCAGTGCGTCAGTCCACTCGGTGTCGCCGGAGTAGGCGACCGAGCAGTCGGGCGCGTCGACACGCAACGCGTACGCCGGGGCACCGGAAGCGTGGCGCACCTCAAACGGCGTGAGACGCATCAGACCCAACTCGAGCGGGCGTCGGTCCACATGCTCGACGACGTTCACAGCGAAGCGGCGGTGCACCCGACTCGACCCGGGATACAGCGTCTCCATCGCCTGCTCCAGCCGAGCCGCGGTCCCGGAGGGCCCCACGACCGTGAGGTCTCGTGTGCGCCGGCGGAACTGCCCGTCAAGCACGAGGAAGGGCAGGCCGGCGAAGTGATCACCGTGCAAGTGGCTGACGAGCACCGACTCGATCTTGTTCGTGTCCACGTGTTGTTGCCGAAGCGCAGTCAGGCTGGTGGCTCCGCAGTCGAGGAGCACGCTAGGCGCTGCCTGCGCATCGACAGCAAGCGCAATACAGGTCTGGAACCGCCCGCCCGAGCCGAACGCGTCCCCACTGCCGACAGTCGTCACCCTCACGCCGCAATGATCGCGCCGAACGGCTGTCCGTGGAGGATCCACGAGCGGGAGGAGGTGGAGCGCTTGAGATCCCGGCGGCCCCGAAGGTCAACGGCCGGTGGTCGGCGGGTCCTGCCAACGGGTCTCCCCGTCGATGATGGTCGTGGTCTCCATCAGCCCGATCGCCTGGGCGACGCCTCGCGACGCCGCGTGCTGGGGGTGCACGTGCGCGAGGACCATGACGACGCCCTGCGCGCGTAGCCAGGTCACCATGACCTGCGCGGCCTCGCGGGCGTAGCCCTGGCCCTGGTAGGCGGGGGCGACGACGCACGCCACCTCAACGGTCGCGCCGTCCTGGCCTGCCGTGCCTTCGGTGACAGTCGCCTGCAACGTCCCGACGGCGCGCCCGTCCTCGCGCCGGCGCGCTACCCAGTTGAGCCAGAGCTGAGAACCGTCGGGCGAGCGGCCAACGACCTGGCGGCGGTACCGCTCCTGCATCTGGGCCAGCGTCGCCGGCTGGCCTCCGATATAGGTGTGCAGGCCCGGATCGTCGAGCAGCGTTGCGACCTCCTGCGCGTGCTCTACCCGCAGCGGCTCGAGCTCCAGACGCGTGCCAAGCAGAACAGCATGGTGCTCGAGTGGCATGTCGATCAGTTCACCACCCCGGCCGCCAAGGAGGTCGGGCATGCAGCCCGCGCCATCCCGTACAGGACCGGCTTCCGGCACGGCCACTACGACATGGGGAAGCAGGTGACGTAGCGGCGCTGCCACAGCGTTTCGACGGCTCGTGGGTCGTAACGCTCGCGCACGTAGGCGACCGCCTCGCGACTGGGCACGCCGTCCAACACCGCCAAGCAAGCGAGCGCGGTGCCGGTCCTGCCGCGACCCCCGCCGCAGGCGAATTCCACCCGCTCGTTGGCGGCACGGCGCCAGGCCTCGTGCAGCGCGTCTTGGGCGTCGCGGCGGTCGGTGGGCAGCCGGAAGTCCGGCCAGCGGACCCATCGGGCGTCCCACGACACGGGGCTGCGGGACGGTGAGCGTCTACCCGTCGGTTCCCGGTGACCGCAAGGTGGTCAGGGCTGCGTCGATCGTGCGGTGGACGTAGCTGGGAGGTGCCGATGGGTCCGGGCGCCATCGAGGCAGCTCGTCGGGCCCTTGGCTCGGCGCGACACTCGTCGGCCCGTACTCGAACAACCACCAGATGTTGTGCCACGGGTCCTGGAACCGCGCCAGGCGCTGCTGGCCGTGGAAGTCGGTGGGCTCTGTGATCACGTCGGCATCGTTGGCTCTTGCCCGCTCGATCACAGCGGCGGCATCGCTCACGTACACCTGGAGCAGCGCAGGTGTGAACGACCAGTCCGGCTTGGCGTCGCAGAGCATCACGGTCGAGTCGCCGATGCGTAGTTCCGCGTGGATCAGCAGATCGTCGGCATCGACGGTGTGGGCGGCCAGCGTCTCGCGGGCGCCGAGCACGGCTTGGGTGAATCGGATGAACGCCGGCGCACCACCGGGGCCGCGGACAGCGACGAACGGATTCACGCTGCCGTAGCCGGGCGGCAGCGCCTGGCCAGTCAGCACCTCACTGGCGTCCTCGACATCGGTCATGTCGAGAAGCATCTCAGGGATCACCGACAACGAGCGCTCCACTCCATGACTTCGTCCCTCAGCCGATCGCGATGTGGTCAGCGCCGAGGCCAGCGTTAGTTGGGCGATCGCGTCTCCCCGTCCGGGATGATCGCAGTGTGATCGTGGACGGCCTTGAGACTGCTTGCCCGGGCTGCCGACTCCGACTGCCGGTGGTCGAAGCCCCAGCGCATCCGTACATGACCTGCTCGCCCGCTTGCTGGGCGCGCTATGGCGACCTACTTGCTGTGCAGTACGCCAATCCACGGCGGATGGCCTTTCATCAGATCGTCGTCGACACCTACGCCGTGCAACATCCCGATGGCGACGAACCTCGCGCTATCCAGTCGGTGGGCATCCATCTGATGACCTTGTGCCTGTTCCTTGAGCGAGGAACCGACCCCTCGCTGGGAACCCGGCTGCATCAGCGGATGGTCGACCGACCGGTGTTCCATCAGCTCAAGCCGCCGTCATCGCCTGGGCAACTCACGATGCTCAACGTGCCGCTCGAAGGCGACCCTGAGGTCGCACGAGTCGCCTCCTACGCCTGGGCTGACGACGTTTGGAAGACCTGGACGAGCCACCATCCGACGGTACGAGAGTGGGTCGACAAGTCGGGCCTCGGCCGGCAAGCGTGACCGGTGACCCGGTGACCCGGTGACCCGGTGACCGGTGACCGGTCACCGATCGTCCAGCGGGAACGAGCCGCTACCCTCGAAATGTGGCTACTGCGGATCTGGAGCACCCGCCCGACGGCGTCGTGATCCTGCCCGCGCCAAGCGCCGACACCGGGCACCTCGACCCCCGAGAGTGGGTGGAGACCGTGCGCCGCCCGACCGTGCGCCGGCTGCGGCACCGTGTGGCCGATCACCTGGCTGTCGCCCGCGAACTCGGCGAGGCCTGAGCTGCCGGTCGTCGTCCTTGATGCGTCCGCCGCCGTCGAGATCGTGCTGTGGACCGACGACGGCGGCCGCCTGGCCATCCACATCATCGATGCCGAAGTCGCGGTTCCTGACCACTTCCACGTCGAGTGCGCGGCCGCCCTACGGCGCCTGGAGCTGCGTGCCGAGCTGACGCCGCACGATGCGCAGACGGCCCTCGATCAGCTGCTCGCCCTCCGAATCCGCCGCGTCGACACCGCGCCACTACTACGCGAGGCGTGGAGCATGCGGCACAACGTCACCGTGGCCGACGCTCTCTACGTCGTCGTCGCTCGGCGGCTCGAGGTCGCGCTCGTTACCGGCGACCTGCGGTTGGCTCAAGCTCCCGGGCTCGGCGTCGACGTACTCACTCCGTCATCGCCACTGTCCCGATAGGGATCGTTCACAAGACAACAGGCTGCCTTGGCCGTCGGCCGACGTGTCGAGGTCTCACGAGTTGTGTCCGTCTCTTACGGCAACCCAGGCAGGTTGGCGTTACGCTCCCTCGTTCGTGACGTCACCGCAATTACGGTGCCGGTTGTCCTGTCCGGGCTTTGAAGGCCTGACCGGCGAGGGCGAGCAGCGTGGCGCAGGCGGCCCCGAGAAGGCCGAGCAGCGCGAAGGGCAGCAGACGATGTGTGACGGGTGTCTGGCCCTGGTAACCGGCGACCATGAACGTGATGGCGAGGGCGAAGCCGTAGCCGGCGCCGGCGGTGGTTGTGCGGGCGCGGGACGGGCTGGTGTAGCCGATCAGCGCCGCGACCGGACCCCACGGAAGCAGGCTGAGCGCGGATCCGACCAGCAGGTACTTCGCGCCGGAGACGCCGAGCACGACGCCGAGCCCGACGAGTAGCAGCAGTCGCAGTCCGGCTGGCGCTGTCCGAGCGGGTCGGCCGGCCGTGGTCACGCGGCGGGCTGACCGATCAACGCCGCGGGCAGCCGGCGCGGCGGTGTAGCTGGCCGGCAGTGCTCGGATCAGCAACCAGGTGCTTCCTACGGCTGCGGCGGCGCAGGTCGCTGCGGCAGACCAGTAGAGCCCGGCCCCCCAGGTCGCGAGCACGACCGCGTCGCTCGCAGCGAGGACAGCGGACCCGACCGCGGCCAGACCGAACCCAGCGGCACCGACAGCGGGACCAAGGGCCGGCGGCAGCACCACGACCGCACGGGCGCCCCGGCGTCGGCGCACGGCGAGCGCCAGGCAGACGAACGCCCCCAGCAGGCCGGCGGCACCCAGGGTCAGCGTCACATCGGATGACGCCTCGAGCGCTGCGGCATGTTGGCAGCCGACGATCCCGGGATGGACGGACAGCCAGTAGCGGCAGGACGAAGCCGGCGGCTGGGTGCCGGCGGGGAAGCCGTAGACCGCCGCGGTCGATGTCAGGCCGGCCAGCAGCCTGGCTACCAGCCCGGTGATGCCCATCGCGATGAGTCCCGCCGCGGTGAGCCGGACCAGCGTCGCGGTCGCCGCGACGACGAGCGGCCGCCGGACCCGGGTCCACGCAGCCTGGTTGACGGCGGCCGCGACCTGAGCCGGCGACCCGTACCGCGCCACCGCCTCAGCTTGGGCCAGTTCCGGGTCCGCAGCGTAGGAGGCCGAGGCATCGACCCCGTCGTACAGATGCGCCTCGGTTTCGGCGAGCACCCGCCGGACCTGGGCTGCCGGCCCGTGCAGCCGGACCGCCAGCTCGTCGAGGTAACGCTGCACCACATCCGGGTCGCTGCTCACCCGCCGGCCTCCAGCACGGCCCGCATGCCGGCGGCGAAGCGCTGCCAGTCGCGCTGACCCTGCGACAGGCTCGCCTCCCCCGAGCTGGTCAACCGGTAGACCCGGCGGCGTCGGCCGAAACTGGAGTCCCAGTCGCTGGCCACCAGCCCCGCGTCCTCCAGCCGGTGCAGCGAGGGGTAGACGGTGCCCTCCGGCAGGTCGAACAGACCGGCGCTGCGCTGCTTCAACGCCGCGATCACCGCGTAGCCGTGAGCCGGCCCGGCGCTGAGGATCCGCAGCAGCAAGACGTCGAGGTTGCCCCGGGTCGCATCACGCTTCACACCTAGCGAGTAGGTCTTGTGGCTGCACGGGGTCAAGCGACCACTCGCCGCTCCTTCGCAAACCCAGAGACGGCCCCAGTCGACGCCGAGAAGCGGTCAAATAGCGTGTGTTCCCGAACGACTCAAGACGGCGATTGGGCCGTGAGTTGCGCGTCGATTTCGGCCCGGAGGACGTCGAAGTCGATGCCCGCGTCGACCATGACCTTGGCGGCCAGGCCCTTGCCTTCGCGTAACAGGCCGAGCAAGAGATGACCGTCGGCAATACGATCCGCCTTCAGGCGGAGCGCCTCACGCAGCGACAGCTCGAGAACCTTCTTGGCTCGGGCGGTGAAGGGGGCGTGTCGGCCGCTGATCAGGCGTCCCGTCCGGGTCCGGGTCGGTTCACGATCCAGCGCTCCGGGACCGAATGCTGCCTCGACCTTTTCCCTGATGGTCGACAGGTCAATTCCGATCGTCTCCAGTGCGTCGGCGTCCAACTCGCCCGGTCCACAGTCGGCTGTTCCGAGTAGGCGCAGGATCGCCGCTTCGGCGCCAGGCCGATCGAGGCCGTGTTCGGCGAGCAGGCGGCCCGACAGAACGTCGGCCTGATCCATCAGGCCCAGCAGGAGGTGCTCGGTGCCGATGTAGTTGTGGTGCAGCCGTCGGGCCTCCGCCTGGGCGGAGGTAACTGCCTCGCGAGCATCCGGGCTGAATCGCTCGAACATGCCTACTTCTCCCCTCTCAAGAGACCCCGACCGCCCGCGTACTTCTTGTGAACCGCCTGTCGGGTCACGCCCAGGCGGACGGCGATCTCCTGCCAGGACCAGTTCTGGTCGCGGGCGTTGTCGACCTGCAGCGCTTCCAGGCGCTCGATGAGGACCCTCAACGCTCGCACTGCTCGCAGCCCGACGGCGGGGTCCTGGCTGCTGGCCTCGGAGGCCATTTGCGTCGTGTCAGTCACAACTTTCAGCCTAGGTTGACAGAGCAGACCCGTCAACCACGGTTGACCAACCGGCGCGGCGGGTGACCGGTCGCCGATCGTCCTACCGGACGCCACTCGGCGCTGGTCCGTCCTTAGCACGGGTCGTGTAAAAAGTCCGGCGGTAGCTCTGTGGGCTGACACCGCGGCGTTGCGCGAAGTGGTGGCGCAGGCTGTCCGGGCTGCCGAGGCCTGCGCGTTGGGCGATTGCGCCGATGGGCAGGTCGGTGTCTTCCAGTAGGTGCTCGGCGTGCTGGAGGCGCTGGTCGAGCAGCCAGCGATGTGGGGTGGTGCCGGTGGCGGCGGTGAACCGGCGGGCGAAGGTACGCGGTGACATCAGTGCACGGGTCGCCAGCTGCGCGACGGTGATCGGTTGATCGAGGTGGCCGCGGGCCCACTCTCGCGCCGCTGCCAAGTCGTCCTCGATCATGGGTGAGACAGGTGCCTCAGCGAACTGCGCTTGCCCACCGCTGCGGTGCGGCGCGACGACCATCCGGCGAGCGAGGGCGTTCGCGACAGCCGCGCCGTGCTCGGCGCGGACCACGTGCAGACACAGGTCGATCGCCGCGGCGGTGCCCGCGCTGGTCAGCACCGACCCGGCGTCGATATACAGGACGTCCGCGTCGACCTGCACCTGTGGGTAGCGAGCCGCCAGCGTCGGCGCGTACCGCCAGTGGGTCGCGGCGCGCTTTCCGTCCAGCAGCCCGGCCGCGGCCAGTAGGAACGCCCCCGAGCACACCCCCAGCACCCGCGCCCCTCGGTCGACGGCGGTGTGCAGCGCGGCAACGAGCTCGGGTGCGGAGGACGGTCCCGCTCGATCCAAGACGGGACAGCGACCAGGTCGGCACTGGCAAGGCGGTGCAGGTCGTGCTCGACGTGTATTGCGTAGCCGGAGGTGGTCGCAAGCAGCCCCGGGGTGAGCGCCGCGACCGCGAAGTCGTAGCCCGGCAGTCCGTCCGCGGTCCGGTCCAGCCCGAAGACCTCCGACAGCACCCCGAGCTCGAACGCCGCCACCGGGGCCTCGACCACAGCAACAACGTTCTGCAACACCCCTGCACAATGGCAGATTCTTCCCGAAGGTAGACAGCGCTGCCACTTCCGCCGGGCAGGGCGGGGCGGCAGGCTCCTCCCATGAGCCCGCACACCACCAGCACCGCCACCGACTGGGACGCGGATGCGGCCGCCGCACACTTCCAGGCCAAGCTGCGCTTCGAGACCGACCCTTCCGATGTTCACGCCGCCCTGATCAGCGGTGACCCGGCCTTCGTCGTGGTGGACAGCCGGGGCGACGCGGCCTGGGAGCAGGGCCACCTGCCCGGAGCGCTGCACCTACCAACTGCCCAGATCGGCGACCGGGCAGCGGCGCTGCTCGACCCTGCCGTTCCGGTGGTCACCTACTGCTGGGGGCCCGGACGCAACGGCTCCACCCGAGCCGCACTCGCCCTGTCCGAACTCGGCTACCAGGTACGAGAGATGATCGGCGGGTTCGAGTACTGGACCCGCGAAGGGCTACCCACCGAAGCGCACAACACCACGCGCCGTGTGACTCCCGACCCCCTGACCGCTCCGGCCTCCACCCCCGCCTGCGACTGCTGAGGCGGAAGGCGAGGGCAGTGCCGATAGCCGAACGTCTACCGGACGCCCGCGGGACCGACGACCGCCCGGTTCGCGCCTGCGAGTGCTGCTGCCAGACTTTCTCCGCCATTTCAGCGGGTGCAGATCACCGCTTCTCGGCATCGGCTGGCAGCGTCGCCGGAACTGCGGTGGGTCGCAGGAGCAGGCACAGCGCGGCGCAGCCGCTGGCCGCGGCGGCGATGACGGTCCAGGAGGAGTGGAACGCTGCCAGCGCCTGTGCGGGGGTGGGCTCACGGAGGACTGCGACGAGTACCGCGACGCCCAGGACCGCGCCGAGCTGGCGGGCTGTGGCGCTGACGGCGGAGCCCACCCCGAACTGCTCGGGCGGCAGGGCGTGGGCGGCAGCGGACCCGAGGGTGGGAAACGCCGCGCCGATCGCTACGCCGAGGGCGAGCGAGCCGGGCAGGAAGTCACGCAGGTACGCCGGCCGAAGGCCGGTGCGGGTGACGAACCACAGCTGCCCAAGCGCGAACAGCGCCGCCCCGGGCACGATGACCAGCCGGTACCCGTAGCGGTCGGCCAGCCGCCCGGCGACGGGAGCGCAGGCGGCGGCGAGCAGCGGGCTGGGCAGGATCGCAGCAGCGGTTCGCAGCACCGAGTAGTGCCAGACTCCGGTCAGGAACAGCACGTTGCACAGAATGTTGGCGAAGAACGCGGCGCCGAACAGCAGCGTCCCGGCCACCGCGACCGTGAACCCCTGGACCCGAAACAGCGGCGCGGGCAGCACCGGGTTCGGGTGCCGACGGGTCTGGACGACGAGCACGGGAACAAGGACGCCTGCGCCGGCAAAGGCGGCGACGGTCCGCGCCGAGCCCCATCCCCACTGCTGGCCTTGCACCAGAGCGAGGGACAGCAGCCCGAACACCGTGGCGGTGAGCAGCACCCCGACGACATCGAGCCGCCCACCCGTTCTCGGTCCGGTCGACTCCCGCAGCACCGCGCGGCCGGCTGCCCACGCCAGGGCGCAGAACGGCAGGTTGACGTAGAACACCCACCGCCATCCCGGTCCCTCAACGAGCAGCGCGCCTAGCGTGGGGCCGGCCGCCGCCGCCAACGCACCGACCGCGCCCCACGCGCCGACCGCGGCGGCCCGCCGGGCCGGCGGGAACTCCGGCAGCAGGAGAGCAAGGCTCGCCGGGATCAGCAGCGCGGCCCCGCAGGCCTGCACGACCCGGGCGGCGACCAGCACGGGCACGTTGGGGGCGAGCCCGCATAGCGCCGAGCCGACGGCGAACGTCACGAGCCCGGCCTGGAACACACGCTTGCGCCCCCGGTCGTCGGCAAGTCGCCCGGCGGTGACCAGCAGCGCGCCGACGACCACGGCGTAGGCGTTGAGTACCCAGGACAGACCGGCCCGGTTCACGCTCGGGAAATCAGCGCTCAGCGCTGGAAAGGCGATGTTGACGACGGTGGCATCCACAAACACCACGAACACTCCGGCCGCCGACACCGCCAGCACCTGCCACGCCCGGCGGGCCACCTGGTCACCGGCATCTGCGACCTGCCCGCCTGCGGCAGCCGTGACCCCCGCCGCGGTCACTGCTCGCCCGCCGGTTCGAGCACCCGCCGGGTTTGTCGGGCCGACGCCAGCAGCTGCCCGTCAGGCGCCCACAGGTCGCTGTCGTCGACGCACCAGCCACCGCCCGCCGAGCGGGTGATGATCCGTCCCAGCACCCAGCCGCGGAGCGGGGCAGAAGTCGGTTCGGTGTACTGCACTGACAGCGCCAGGGTCGGGACCGGCACTGGGCTGGTGACGACGGCGTACAGGGCCGGCGGCAAAGCGTCGACCAGCACAGTCAGAACCTGCGCATCGAGCGTGGAGCCGTCGCGAAGCCGCAGCCAGCCGACGAACTCCGCCTGCGCGGCGCCGCCCAGCAGGGGCGTGTCCTTCGCTGGACGGAAGTCCAGATGCTGCAGGAACGGCACCAGGTCGACCGGCAACTCCACCGACGTGCAGCGCTCCGGGCCCGGAACCGCCGGCGCCACAACGCCCGCCAGCGCCCGGCCGGGGCGGCTCCGCCCGGCCAGCACCGTCGCGGCGAGCGCCACGCTCGGGCCGCTGCTGAGCGTCACGGCGAGCACGCCGGAGGAGCCGCTCTGCCGCAGCGGCCGGACCTCGACCTGGACGGGCCCCTCCGCGGGTGGCGCCAGGAACTGCGCCGACAGCTCACGCACCGGCAGGCCGCCACTGGTGTGCTCCGCGGCCGCCACCGCCAGCGACGCGAGCATTCCGCCGTGCGGGCCTGCCCAGGACCACCACGAACGCTCCAGCATCGCGGCTCCGCGGCCAGCCGTTTCCCATGCCAGGACCGGCCGGCCCCTCGTCACCGTCATGTGGGCACCTCCTGCACGGAGGTTGACACGGGCAGGATGACAATGTCAACCTGACCAAGTGAAGGCGGCCACGGCAGGGACGAGACGAGTGCGGGCAAACCCGGGAGAAGGGCCGCGGCTGCGCGAGCAGATCCTCGACGCGGCCGAGCCGCTGCTCATCGAGGCAGGCGGCGAGGAAGCCGTGACGCTTCGAGCGGTCGCACAGCGGGTGGGAGTGACGACCCCGTCGGTCTACCGGCACTTCCCGGACCGCGCCTCGCTGGTCAGCGCTGTCTGCCTGCGCGTGTGGTCCGGGCTCGGCGAGCGCATGCAGGCCGCCGCCGGCGAGCACGACGACCCGTTCCAGGCTCTGCGCGCCCGTGGCCGCGCCTACGTGCGGTTCGGGCTCGACCATCCCGTGCAGTACCGCCTGCTGCTGCTGCGCCCGGTCGTTTCCCCGCATAGCACCGCCGAGGTCGAGGCCGCGCAGGCCTGCCACCGTGAGGTGGTCGCCGCCGTGCAGGACTGCGTCGACGCCGGCGTCCTGCACGGCGACGCGTCAACGATCGCCCTCAGCCTGTGGGCCACCGCGCACGGCTGCGTGTCCATGCTGATTGCCCGGCCGCCGTTCCCCGAGCCCCAGGACCTAGACAGCTTTATCGACACCACCGTTCGCGCCGCAGGCCTCGGCATCGCCCTCAACAGCCGGCTCCCCGCGTACACACCCCTCGCAGCGGCCGCGTCGCTCGCCGCACGCTTGGACCAACTCGCCGACGACCTGACCGGGCAGAAGTGAACCGGCCCGGCCGAGCACGGCGCGTCGCCGTCGACGAGCAGCTCGCTAACCGCCACTTGTCTGGCTGGGACTACGCCGACGCCTACACCACGATGCTGCCGCCCGGTGCCCCGCGGGACCCCGCCAAGCTGTCTCGGATCTTCCTGTGTGCCGGCACCGGAGCCCAGAGCCGCCTGCTGCGCCAGCTGCTACGGGGCCGCGACCGGCTCGCTCGGCTCGCCGGGCTCAAGCCCGCGGCTCGGCCGGCCGACGAGCTGTTCCCCATCATTACGCTTGCGCACGACCTCATCGTGATGGGCCTGAACGACCGGCACCTCGACTTCCGGCTCCTGCTCTCCCGCCAGGACGATCACATCGTGGTCACCACGCTCGTCAAGCGGCACAACGCCCTGGGCACCGCCTACTTCATCTTCGTCCGCCCGGCTCACCAAGCCCTGGTCCCGCGACTGCTCGACTCCGCATCCTCCCGCGACTGGAAACCCGCACCCTGCGCTCCTCGCGTGCACGCCGTGCCAACCCAGCAGGAACCTCGGTAGCCGACGATCGTCTACCGGCACAGCAGGTCGCCGGCGGTGGTGCTGACGGTCTTGTCACGGTGCCCGTTGCGCTGCATCGTGCGGGCGCCGGTGCGCTCGTACGGGCCGGCACCGACGTACCCGGTCGCCTTCGCCTCGACGAGGGCTTGCAGGATCGTACCGAGCAGGCTGCGCATCAGCTCGCCGCTGTCGGCGGTGCGCAGCGCCTCGCTCAGCTCGAGCAGGGCCCTGGTCCAGGGCCATTGTGTAGGTCTCCTTCGCGAGTTCCTTGGCGAGTTCTCGCAAAGCCTCACGCGATGGCTTCTTCACGTCCCGAACCGACACACCAGCCCCGACGATCAGGCGTCCGACCTACACCACTCGCGGGGACGCACTCCTGGCAAGATCGCGACGGTCACCTGGTGGTTGTCACAATTGAGGCCGCTGAGTCGTCTATCGAGCATGGAGAAACATCGGTCGTTGTCGTTGGTGGCGGCTTTGCCGGAGTCTGGGCCGCTCTCGGGGCCGCCTCACTGCTACAGGCCCGGGGGGCCCAGGACACGGTGGCGATCACAGTGATCAGCCCGGATGAGGCTCTCGTGGTCCGTCCCCGGCTGTACGAGTCTGATCTTAGCGGTACGCGCGTCCCGCTGGGCGCCGTGCTCGGCCCGCTGGACATCGCCCACGTCCGGGGCCGCGTGGAGAGCATCGACCCCGACCGCCGCGAGCTGACGCTCAGCCGCGGAGGAGGGGACGGCATTCGGTACGACCAGCTGGTGCTGTGCACGGGGAGTCAATTGCGACTGCCCGAGCGATCAGGCGGGGTCCACTGCGTTGACTCCTACCGGCAAGCGGTCGAGCTGCACCAGGCCGTCGCTGCTCTTTGTGACCGTCCCGCGGCGCCTTTCACAGCGACCGTGGTCGGTGCCGGATACACGGGGATCGAGGTGGCCACGGAACTTGCGGACATGCTGCGCGCGGCGGCACGCGCGGCCGGAGCATCAGAACCGGACGTTCCCGTGCAGCTCGTTGAACGGACCGAGTCGGTGGCGCCGGAGTTCGGACCCGCCGCTCGCGCAGTCATCGAGGCCGCGTTGGACTCGCTGGGCGTCCAGGTACGAACCGGGGTTGTCGTGTCGAACGTCGATCGCGCCGGGGCAACCCTGGACGGCGGCGAGCGGCTGGAGGCGGACTTGACCGTCTGGACCGGGGGTCCTCGGGCCAGCGCTGTGAACCTTCAGCTTGGCGTGCCGCTCGACCCGCTCGGGCGCCTGAAGGTCGGTCCGCATATGGAGACCGGCATTGACGGGGTGTGGGCAGCCGGCGACAGCGCTTGCGCGAGCGCCGACGGCGAGCACCTCGCGGTCATGTCCTGCCAGCACGCCATGCCCCAAGGGCGCCAGGCCGGCGAGAACGCCGCGGCTGCCCTCCTCGGCCTGCCTCTCGGTGATTACCGGCAGCCGCTGTACCTCACCTGCCTTGACCTGGGCTCGGCGGGAGCGTTGCTGACCTCCGGCTTCGAGCGCGACGACATCCTCGCCACCGGCGACGAGGCGAAACGGTTCAAGCGGTTCATCAACCGCTCGCTGATCTACCCGCCCTGTAGTCAAGATGCTCGCGAACTCCTCAAAACCGGCAGGTCCAAGCCTCCGACACAGCTCGCGGCAGCCACGCAGAGACTGGCGCTGCGCAGCACCAGACTGCGGGACACCGTAATTGGCCGTGCGGAGGACCGTGCCGACCAGTGGGCGGCAGCATCAGCCTGACGATGAACAGTGACCAGGAACTTTCAGCCGCCTTCGAGGCTCACCGCGAGCATCTCAACCGAGTCGCCTACGCGATGCTCGGGTCGATGAGTTACGCCGAGGACGTCGTGCAGAACGCCTGGCTGCGCCTGCAACGGCGCAGCGAGCCCGCCGAGATCGAGGATCTGCGGGCCTGGCTGACCACAACCGTCTCCCGGCTGTCGCTCGATGCCCTCGGCAGTGCCCGTGCTCGCCGTGAGCACTACGTCGGACCATGGCTGCCCGAGCCAAAGGTCGAGGAGCTCGCCGACAACGACCCCGCCGAACGCGTAACGCTGGACGAGTCGATCTCGCTAGCGCTTCTGATCGTGCTGGAGCACCTGTCCCCACCCGAGCGGACCGCGTTCCTACTCCACGACATCCTCGGTTTCACCTTCGCCGAGGTGGCTGAGACCGTAGGTCGATCACCAGCCGCAGTCCGTCAACTCGCCACCCGTGCCCGCAAACAGGTTGCCAGCGGCCGCCCCCGTTTCCCCGCCACTCATACCGAACAGGTCGCTATCGTCTCGGCCTTCGCACGGGCTTGCAGGGAGGGCGACATCAAGACCCTCGCCAGGCTTCTTCATCCCGAGGTCGTCTGGCGCACGGACGGAGGCGGAAGAGTCAAGGCTTCCAGACAGGTCCTTCGCGGAGCACGAACGGTCGCACGCAGCATGCTGGCACTGGCGCGCCGTCCGCCGCAGGCCGGTCGCATGGTGGCGATCAACAGCTCCCCGGGCCTGTTGCTGCGCGATGCCGACGGCGTGCTGACCGTGATCTCACTGACGGTCGACTCGGGCCTCATCGTCGCGATCGACATCATGCGCAATCCGCACAAGCTTCGGCGGGTAGAGCCACAACTGTGAACTTCAAATGAGCACAGCGCAAACGTCCACCGCGGTCAAAGATTACCAGCGGGAGAGCACGTCGAGCTGGTCGTGCTGACCGCCCCGGCAACCCCGCCGAACGCTGTCAGGTCACCGCGCTGGCCCGCTGGAGAGAGCTCGCCGACATCGTCAACGGCCCGCTGTTTTGTTCGGTCGGTAGGAGTAACACCGCAGGGCGGGGGTCGCTGCACCCGGAGGCGGTCAACGCGCTTGTGCAGCGGGTGGTCACGCGGGCCGGTATCGACGTGGGCCGGTACAGCGCCGCACAGCCTGCGCGTCGGCTTCGTGACCTACGCACCCGCGCGGGGCGATCGATCGTGCATAGCCCCGGCACCGGCCACTGGGTCGGACTTCTGCTCCGTCGCGTAGCAGCCCATGGCTCCCGTCGCCACGCCTTCCTCGTGTACCACAAGCCGAACGTCCAGCGGGCGGAGCGCCTAGGGCGCTGGACGATTCACGAGTAGGTGTGATGCTGACTGGGTGGTGACCACCGAGGTAGACCAGCTCGAGCAACAGCAGGTGCTGCAGAGCCAGGCAGTCGAGGTGCAGCAGGACCTGCACTTGCCTCAGCGGTTGTCCGTGGTGGGCGCCCCGGTGCGCGTGGGCAGCGCTGCGCTGGGGGTGATGGTGCGCCGCGACCTCGACTTCACCGTGATCTGCGCCGATCTCGGCACAGCCGTGCAGGAAGCGGTGGCGGGACTTGGTGCTGGCCTGTCGCTGCACCCCCGCGTGCGCCAGGTGCAGCTCCGCAACGACACCGGCGCCTGGAACACCGACCCGACCTACCCCGACGGGCTCTACCTCGGGCTGCAGTACCGCTCCCAGCAGGACCAGGACTGGACCCTTGACCTGTGGTTCGTCGACCAACCGGACCGCCAGCCAGACCTGGCGCACCTGCAGGACCTGCTACCCGCGCTCACCCCCACCCGGCGAGCCACCATCCTGGCGATCAAGCAGGCGTGCTGCAGCCTCCCCGAGCACCGGTCCAAAGCCAGTAGCTACGACGTCTACCGAGCCGTGCTCGAGCACG